>JGI20191J14862_1000515_pt1 | contig 13090 bp, 6 predicted proteins | sample NGESurdeep092012_7_FD_14862 | JGI IMG/M metagenome (IMG submission 14862)
GCGGAAGGATCGGATTCGAACATGAACTCGAAAGTGCCGCTGATACGATCGAATTTCATCGTGCGCGGAATGCCCTGTGTCGCCTGCGCGTAAGGTCTGACGAAGCCGGCGAGCGCGCGGCCGCCGCTATTGATGTCCGCCGGATCGGTCTGCTGGTCGCGCGAGAAGATACTCAGATCCTCCTGATTCCACCCGTCGCCAATAGCCAGATCGTTGCTATTGGATGCAGTATAGTTCCATTGCGTACTATTGATGAGCAGAGTATCGAGTGCATTATACATTAGATCGAGCGCGATGATGTGAGCAGTCCATGGCGCATCGCTGCGATCGCCGGCGTGAAAGGCGCGGTACGCGCCGGCGCCGTTCAAATCGAAATGAATTCCAAATTCGCCGATGAGGGTGGGCGCGCCGCCCTTCACCGTTTCTGACATCCCGGCCATCTTGCCGAGCTCGCGTTGGTAGCGCGCCTGAATCTGTTCGGCGGCGGTCGCAACCTCCCCGGTCAACACGTCGAGGCTGAAATTCGGGCTAAATATCTTGGTCGCGGCCATGACCACGTCGTACCAGTGACCGGCGTTGACGCTGTTTGGGGGAGTCTCGGCGGGGAATCGCGGTCCGAAAAAGCCCGAGAGCGGATCAAGCTCGGCGAACAGGATCCAATCGGGATTAATCTGGCGAATATTCTCGGCGACGCGCGCGAAAAATGGTCCCATGTAGTCTTCGATGAAGTTGACTTTGCGATCGCCGACGCGTTGGAAAAAGTCTTCGCGCAAAACGTCGAAACTGCCGTCGTTGTTGAGCCGCCATGCGCCTGCATCCTGGAACGGATCGCTTTGGCCGCTTCCCAGATCGAGATGCGCTCCGGATTGATCGTCCGATCTTGTTTGTGGACCGCGGCTTTGGCTGCCGGGTCGAACTCGAGCACCGGTATCGAGCGCGCAATTCCATGCGACACCAGCAAGCCGTCGAGCGGCGACCCCGCCAGGCCCGGCATCGCACGGTCGGGGTTGGTATCGCTTGGCCCGAGATGGCGATAGGTGAGTGGCTGTCCGATCCATCCCGGGGCCGGTTCGTTGAGCGAGTCAAAGCCCAGCACGTTGGGCAAATCGCGGATGCGGCGCGCGATCTCGCGCTGCGCTCCGAGGTAATGCTCGAGCATGTAGTCCTGCACGTTGACGCCGTCGATAGTCAGTCCGGGGGCGAAGTCGCGGCCGGCGAAAAACAAGGTCCACATGATGCCGTTGGCGGGAAGGCGCTCATTCTGCACCCAGCTCATGGTCGGGTAGCGGTCCTCCTGGCGGCCGCCGCGCGCATAGTCATATAGATGTTGCATTACATGAGCGCATCCCGACTCGGCGAGCCGGCGATAGTCAATTCCAACTTTCTCGAATAGCCAGCAGGGCGCGCCGCCGCCACCGGTCATTCGGCTCCAGACATCCTGGTGAAAATCCACGAATATGTAGAAGCCGTAGTCACCGGCGAGCCGGCACAACTCGGCGAAGTAGTCGAGGTACGCGGCGTCGTAATCGCGCGGGCCGCGATGCTCGACGGCTTCCCAGGTGGTCAGCAAGCGCAGGCAATTGAAGCCCCACGCGCGCAGGCGCGAGAAGTGTTCGCCGGCTTCGCCAATCGGAAACGGACGGCCGATGAAGGAGACCTCGCGATGGTTGGAAAAGTCGGAGGGAAAATTGGTGCCGCCGTCGGGGTAGGGGACCTTGCAATCGCCGCCCAGATTGACGCCGCGCAAAATGACGCGGCGCCCGTGTTCGTCGATGAACCATCGTCCTTCGATGCGCAGCCGCGAGAGGACAGGTTTTGCCATTCGATTCACCCCGTGGCGCGAGGTTGACGCAATGTCCGCTCGCCCGTCAAGCTGCACAATCGTATGGCCGCGAGTTGGCAAGAGAGCGAGATAATTCCGAGTCTGTTCGTCGGCGATCTGCAGGACGCGCTCGAGTTCGAGGGGACGATTATCAGCGTGCTCCCCGACGTGCCGGAAATCGAACCGCCGCAGGCGATCCACATGCCGCTGCTTGCAGATGGGGTCGCGTCGCTCGACAGGACGGCGGCGCTGATAGAGGAAGAACTCGCGCTGGGGCATCGCGTGCTGGTCCATTGCGAGGAGGGATGCGAGCGCGCGCCACTGGTGGTGGCATGGTTCCTGAAAACGAAGCGCGGCAAGACGCTTGACGAAGCATACGCGCTGTTGAAGAGCCAGCGGCCGATCATCGAAGACCGCCGGCGCTGGCTGGGAATCCACAACCGATAGCCACTTTAGGATGTTCGCGATGAATTGACTATTTGGCGACGACGGCTCACGCTGGCGGCGTAACGTTGACTTAAGGCTCATGGCCAACTTTCTCAATAGAGCTCTTGAGTACCTGGAAACCGCGCTCGGACATGCAAGGTCGTTGGTTCATCCCTCGAGGCCATGGATTGCGCGCGCGCGGGCGTTGGGGAGTTCGCGCCGGGTGCGGAAAATCGGGGCGATTGTCGTCGCGGTCGTGCTGTTTCTTGGCCCGGCGTTATACCTCGCGGCTCCTCCAGTGTTGCGGCACGTGCTGACGGGACCGGTCGCCAACAGCATCCATCGCCAGGTGAGCGTGGGCAAAATCCGCTTCAATCTTTATCGGTTGAAGCTCGACCTCGACCAACTGCACGTTGGCGAGCGCGACAATCCGCAGAAGCCGTTCGTCGATCTCGGGCATTTGGCGGTGAAGGTTTCGTGGACGTCGATTTTCAGATTTGCGCCCGTGATAGGCGAAGTCCTGATCGAGCGGCCGCAGATCCATGTCGTTCGGGAGTCGCAGCAGAAATTCAACTTTTCCGATCTGCTCGAGAGCGGGCCGGCGCCGGAAAAGCCGAAACCGGCGGCGCCGAGCGCGCCGATGCGATTCGCGGTTTCCAATATTCAATTGCGCGACGGCGAAGTGACAATCGACGATCAACTGCTCGGGGTGCAGCACAAGGTCGAGAAGATTCAGATCAACGTGCCGTTCATCGCGAACCTGCCCGCGGACGTGGACGTGTTCGTCGAGCCGCTGGTGCAGATGGTGATCGACGGCAGCCCGCTGCGGATTGCGGGTATGTCCAGGCCGTTCCAGGCAACGCACGACTCGGTGATTGACCTGAAACTGCATCGGCTCAACATCCCGCTTTACGTCAGCTACGCGCCGATGAAGCTGCCGGTGAAAATTCCGCATGGGACGCTGTCGGCGGACGTGTACGTGCATTTCGTGCAGGCGGAATCGCAACCGCTGATTCGCTTGAACGGAACGGTAGCGCTGGATCAGCTCGACGTTCGCGACACGGCGGGTGCGCCGATCGCCGCACTCAAATACGCCGAGGTGAAGCTGACCGACGTCGAGCCGCTGGGCGCGGTGTTCTATCTGCGATCTATCTGGGTCGATGGCCTGCTCGCGCATGTCAGGCTCAATCCCGACGGGACCAACAATCTCACGTCGATAGCGAGCGGCAATGCGGCGCCAGCGGCGGGCAACGTGACGCAGGCGGCGGCGCCAGCGGCGGGAAAATCCACGGCGAAATCGCCAACCGATTTTGCGGTGGACTCGTTCGATCTCACGAACAGCGCGGTGGAGGTCCAGGATAACCGCGGCGCGACGCCGGTGGCGGTGGCGGTGGATGCGCTCGGGGTCGGGCTTAAGAATCTTCGGACGGTAGGGGGAGTACCCGCGTCCGTCACCGTTAACGGCAAGATTCGCAGCGGCGGCACGATCGCGGTCAAAGGCGCGCTCGATCTGGCGCATTCGCAGGTCACGACGGAGGTATCGATCGATCAGATCGACTTGCCGGCCTTGCAGCCGTTCGCTCAGTCGGTGCTGGCGGCCACGATCGCGTCGGGCAAGCTGAGCGCGAAGGGCAACGTACAGACGCATTTCGCCAGCGATCATTTCAACGTGCACGCGAAGCCGGCGACCGTCGCAATCGAAAATTTCGAGATGGATGCGCCGCGCGAACGCGAAAAACCGGTGCAGTGGAAAAGTCTGAGCGTCGCGATTGGACAGTTCGACCTGGCGGCGCGTCAGGCGACGGTCAGCGAGGTGCGCATTGACGGGATGCATCTGTTCGTTCGCCGCGAGCGCGGCGGGAAATTGAGTCTTGCCTCGCTGATGCGCGGCGGCCCGCCGCCGCCACCCAGCAAGCAAGCAAGCATGCGCGAAACGAGGCGAATGCCGCGCGAGACCAGGCGAGCGGCGCGCAAACCGGTCCAGCCTGCGACGGCACCGCCGCGGGCGCCGCCGTCGCAGAGTTGGCAATATCAGATCGCGTCGGTCGCGATGGAACAGACCGACGCCACCTTCGAGGATGACAATGCGCCGCAACCGGTCAAGGCGGCCGTAGCGCCGCTAAATCTGCATCTGAAAGATGTGTCGAGCGACTTCAGCAAACCTTTTGCAGTCGATGTTGACGGCACGCTGAATCGCAAGGGCACTTTCAAAGTCACCGGCACGGCCGCGATTGCGCCGTTGAAGGCCGATCTGCGGGTCGCAACAAAGCGCCTGGACGTGGCGTTTGCGGATCCATACGTGAGCAGCAGGATGAACGCGACGATCACCAGCGCGAACCTGACGATGGATGGCGCGGTTGGCCTGGAGCAGGTGCGCAACGATTTTCTTGTCAGCTATCGTGGCGACGCGTCGCTCGGCAGCGTGCGGATGCTCGACAAGCTGACCAACGCTCTCTTTTTCAGAATGAACGCGCTCAACGCGAGTAAAATCGATTTCGCTCTCGGAAAAGGTCCGCCGAAGGTGCATGTCGGCGAGCTTGCGCTGTCGGATTTTTATTCGCGGGTCATTCTCAACAGCACCGGCAAGTTGAATCTGAAAGACATCACCGCGAGCCCGCAAGAGGCGCCTACGTCGCTGACGCGAGCCACGGGAGCGCCGGGCTCGAAGGGTGCGGTTCCAGTGGCGCCGACATCGACGCCGACTCCGGCTGCCGCACCGAGTCCGGCGGCCGCGACGGCTCCTGAAGCGGCTCGGGCGGCATCGTCGAGTCCGGCAGAGCCTTACGCGGGGCAGCCGATGAACGCCGACATCGAGTTGAACGAGATCACGCTCAAAGGCGGCAAAGTCGATTACACGGACAACTTTATCAAGCCCAACTACACGGCGAACCTGACCGATATGGAGGGCAAGGTCGGCGCGTTCGGAACAAAATCCACCCAGCCGGCGGAAGTTTTACTCGACGGGAAAATCAACGGGAGTGCGCCGATCAACATCGATGGGTCCATAAACCCGCTCGCGCCGACTGCGTTCGTCGATATCAAGGCGAAGGCGAACGGTATCGAACTGACGGGCCTCACCCCGTACTCGACCAAATACACCGGCTATCCGATCGTCAAAGGCACGCTGACGGTCGATGTTCATTATCTACTGGACCAGGGAAAGCTGACGGCCGACAACCATATTTTCATCGATCAACTGACGTTCGGCGATCACGTGGAGAGCCCGGATGCGACGAATCTGCCGATTCGATTCGCTATCTCACTGCTCAAGAATTCGAAGGGACAAATCGACCTGCGAGTGCCCGTGTCGGGGTCGCTTTCCGATCCGCAATTCAGCATCGGCAGAGTCATCCTGAGCGCGTTCATGAACCTTATCGTCAAGGCCGTGACGGCGCCATTCACGCTGATAGCGGCGGCGTTCGGTGGCAGCGGCGAGCAGCAAGACCTCGGCTATATAGAGTTCGCGCCGGGCTACGCGACGCTGACGCCGGATAGTCAGAAGAAACTGGATACGGTCGCGACGGCGTTGGCGGATCGAACCGCCTTGAAACTCAACATCTCGGGGCGCGTCGATCCGCAATTCGACAAGGACGGCTACCGCGAAGCGTCACTGGAGCACAGCATCGAGGTGCTCAGGCACGAGGACGAGGGAGACAGCGCGGCCGCGAATGCAAAAAACGCGGCGCTGTCCAAGGCGGACTACAACAAGTATCTGGCGCGAGTTTATAGCGCGGGAAAATTTCAGAAGCCGCGCAACTTCATCGGATTTGCGAAGACACAGCCGCCGGACGAGATGAAGAAGCTAATCCTCGCCAACACTCCCGTGAGCGATCAGGATCTTCAGCACCTGGCGGACGCGCGCGCAAACGCGGTGCGCGCGTATCTGAGCAGCAAGCAGGTCGACGCGGGGCGGATGTTCATAATCGCGCCGAAGCTGGACGCCGGCGGAATCAAGGATCAGGGCAAGACGACGCGCGTCGATCTATCGCTCGAGTGATCTCGTCCAGGCGATAGCTAGAGCGAGCCGAAGATGCGATCGGGGATCGCGTCCCAGGCGCGGCGCTCCTGGTCGCGCGGCGCATCCTCGAGTTTGGTGTTCGCGCCGAAGACCATCGTCGGACGGCGCGCCTCGGTGTAACCCTCCCAGGTACCGGCACTCTCGCAACTCGGATCGCCTGATCGTGCGAATGCCAGCCATGCGTCCTGCATCTGGACTGCCAGCTTTTCCGCGGCCGGGCCGGCGCCTGCGAACATGGTCATCCCGGGCAAGCTATTGGTGCCGAACACGAAGCCGAGCTCGAGCGCGTGGCATGAGCCGAGCACGCCGCCCATCGCGGGTGACGGCCACGTGAAGAGATAACTGTAAACGCGCGAATCGTGGCGGCGCTGGACTTGCGCGAGGCGCACGCCGGGCATGCGGAAAGTGCGGTCGGTCTCGATTGCGGTGAACAGTTCAGCGGGCGTGACGGACTCGCCACGCGCCGCGCGAGCCTTTTCGTAAGTATCGATGAGCGCGTCGGCGGCGGCCGCCGTCAGCCGCCTGCTGACGCGCGCGCCCAGGCCGGCGCGGTCGAGCTTGTGCAACGAAGGATCCATCAAGGAAAACAACTTCCACTCCTCGAGCGTCGAACCGACCATCATGGCCACGCCCGACGCCGTGCCGTCTCCGACCATCTCGATCGCGGCGCGCGGCACGTGAGTGCCGTCAACCACCGGCTGATACGCCATCCCGAGTTCGGGATCGGGCGTTCTGCCGTCGTCGAGCAGCGTGCCGGTGAGCAATTGCTCAGGCGTCAACGCGCGGATTGCGNCGGCGTCGCCGGGGTGCACACCGAGCTTCGACAAGACTCTCTCTGCGGTGCGATTGGCGCGCGCGACCGAAGCACCGGTGTGGCTCGCTCCGCTTTGCGGTATCGCTTTGTGGAACAGGCCGCGCGCCGACGGCATCGCCAGGATAGTTCCGACGCTCATGCCGCCGGCCGATTCACCGAAGATGGTGACGTTTCCGGGGTCGCCGCCGAACTCGGCGATATTGTCGCGGACCCACCGGAGCGCCGCGACTTGATCGAGCATTCCTTCGTTGCCGGTGGCCGGAATCTTGCCGTTGGTCACGTCGGCCAGGCGGAGGAAGCCCAGTGGGCCGAGGCGATAGTTGATGGTGACGACGACCACGTCGCCGCGCCGTGCCAGAACGGAACCGTCGTAAAGAGGCTGCGAGCCCGAGCCGATGGTGAAGGCGCCGCCGTGAATCCAGACCATCACGGGCCGGCGCTTGCCGTCGAGCGCGGGAGTCCAGACGTTGAGGTAAAGGCAATCCTCGGATTGTTCACCATCAACCACCATCGCGGAGAGTGCGCTAAGCATCACCTGGTTTTGATGAGACACCGCGCCAAAACGGCGCGCGTCGCGCAGCCCTGTCCACGACTCGGGCTTCTCGGGCGCGAGCCATCGGCGCGCACCCACGGGGGGAGCCGCAAACGGCACTCCTTTGAAGACGAATAGTCCGCCCTGGTCGTCACCTTCGAGCTTGCCTTGATGGATGGAAACAGTCGCGCTCATGTGGATGAACCTCGATGCGGGAATTGCGGGGATTCTCTCAGAATTCATGCCCATCTCACAAACGCGCAGGGCGTGCGCCCGGCCAAATCCCAAAACGGCACACATCGCGTCTAATCGCGCCGTGGGCTGCGCCGATTGATGAGCGATCGGGGGTTTTCCCCCGGTTATGCGACAAATTTTCGGGCATTGGACTTGCTTCAATTAGGTAGATCCCTGCGGTAGCTGGGACGGGAAGGAAATCGGATGGGCGCAACGCCCAAGCACAACGACATTGTCTCGCATGAGAGGAAACCACCCCAGCCTGATCGGTTGAACGCCGAAGCTTCGGCTTCGCGTGAGCTGTCGCGTGCGCGGGCGCGCAATACTTCGTTCGATTTGCCCGTCGTGGACGAAACCGTAACCGGTTTGTCACGGGTGGGTGCGCTGCTGATTGTCTTTTCCAATCTAGTTTATGCAGTGGGGCACCGTTACACGTCCGGATCGACGTTCGACGCGACAGAGAGCCTTATTTTGGCCAACGTCGGCGTCGGGGTCGTGTTTTTTCTGTTGATCTTTACCGCCGCGATACCGCGCTATTGGCGCGAGATCGTCATCTTCGTCTGCACCACGTTGTTGGTATCGAACACTGCGATCGGTGCCGAGTCGATGCGCGTCGAGCCGCTGTTCGTGTCAGTGCTTGTCGTCGTGGTCGGTGCGGGGACGCTGGCGCCGTGGGACTGGCGTTGGCAGGCGGCGATTAGCGGTATCGGGATGATTTGCTTTTATGTCTTTGGGCGCGCGCATGGGGTCGTTGATTCCGATCCCTCTATACATTGGCTGGGACTGACGACCGCAGTCGGGCTCGGGCTGTCAAACGTCAATTTGCAGACGAAGAATCGGCGCGAAATCGCGCAAAACCTCGAAGACGTGCAGAGCAGCGATCGGAAACTCAAGGAAAGCGAAGAGAAGTTCCGGCAGATTTTCGAGCAAAGCGGCGACATAGTCATGGTCAGCAACCTCGATACCGGCAGGATCCTCGAAGTCAACAACCAATTCGTCAAGCGCAGCCGCTTGCCGCGGGAGCAGGTGGTAGGCCGGCGCGCCATAGACTTGAATTTCTGGGTGGAGCCGGCCATCCGCGAGCAATGCGCGAAGGAGCTGCGAGAGAGCGGCTCGGTGCAAAACATCGAGGCCCAGCTCACCGGCGTTGACCGCGCTCAACCGACGACCGCGCTGATATCCGCGGTCGTGGTCCGGCTCAACAATCAGAACTGCGTGATCAACGTGGTCCATGAAATCTCGGACATCAAAGAAGCGGAGCGGAAACTGCGCAACAGCGAGGCCACGCTGCGCAAAATCTTCGACGCGAACCTCGATGCGATGGCGACCAGCGATCCGATAACGCGGCGTTACACCGACGTCAATCACGAATTCCTCAGCAAGACGGGCTTTAGCAGAGAAGAGGTGCTGGGTAAGACTTATTGGGAGATCGGCTTATGGACGAGCCGGGAGGAATCCGACAATTGTGTGGCGACTCTGACCCGAACCGGAGAAGTCCGCAACATGCGAGTCAGTATTTTCGCCAAAGATGGAACCCCCATTCCATGCCTGATGTCCGCGGTGCTGCTGGAGCTGGACGGCAAGCCGAGCTGCCTGGCAGTCGTACGCGACATCAGCGATCTCGTGGCGGCGGAACAAAAGCTCATAGACAGCGAAGCGATGTTGCGCAAAATCTTCGACTCCATCCTGGACCCACTGTTGATCACCGACCTTAGCGGACGCTTTGTGGATGTCAACGCCGAATTTACGCGACTCACTGAATTGTCGCGCGAAGAGATCATCGGAAAGCTCTGGCCGGGAGTCTCCGACAACGGTTTTGCAGGGCCTGAAAGCGAATACATCGAGTTGCGGACCACCGGTCAGGTGCGCAATTTCGAAGTGGCAATTCGGAGCAAGAGCGGCGTCGAGATTCCCGTGCTGCTCTCGTCGGTGGTAGTGGACCTGGGCGCCGCGCGTCGGGTGGTGACGATTGCCCGCGATATTACCAAGCTCAAGGAACAGGAGCGAAAACTGCAGAGCAGCGAAGCGATGTTGCGGGAGATATTCGACTCGAGCGTCGATAACATCGCGCTGATTGACATGAGCAGCGGCATCATCGTCGATGTGAACAATGAGCTGGTGCGATCGCTCGGGCTGGCAAAAACAGAAATGATTGGCAAGAGCTTCGATGACCTCAATGTCTGGGTCAGCACCGAGCGGCACGATCTCTTCATCGAAACCCTGCGCAAACAGCGCGAGGTGCGCAACTTCGAAACCACCTTCCGCGCCAGCAACGGCAGTACTTTCCCGGCGCTGATCTCGGCGGTTGTGCTCGAGCTCGGCGGCCGCGAATGCGCACTGGCGATCGCGCGCGATATCACCGACCTCGAGGGTGCACGACAGAAGGCGCTGGCGGCATCGAGGACGAAGACCGAATTTCTGTCCAGCATGTCGCACGAGATTCGCACCCCGATGAATGCGATCCTCGGGATGGCCGACCTGATGGGCGAAAGCGCTCTCGATTCGGAACAGCGGCGTTATCTCGATACCATCATCAGCAACGGCAAAGCGCTGCTCGAACTGATCAACAGCATCCTGGATCTTGCCCGGGTCGAGAGCGGGCGCTTGAGCCTGGAGGCGGTCGCGTTCGACGTTGTCGAGCTGACGGAGAAGGTGGCCGATACTCTCGCGGTGCGCGCCCACGAAAAGGGAATCGAACTCGCGGTGCGATTCGGAATCGGTCTGCCGCCCATGCTGGTGGGCGATCCGCTGCGGCTGCGCCAGGTGCTCACCAACCTGGTCGGCAACGCGATCAAATTTACCGGACGCGGTGAAGTCGTGATTGACGTCGCGCTCGATCCCGCCCAGTCCAACCCGGGCAGCCTTCTATTTTCGGTGCGCGACACCGGCATCGGGATACCGCCGGACGTGCTGTCCAAGGTTTTCTCCGCCTTCACCCAGGCTGACTCATCGACCACGCGAAAATACGGCGGCAGCGGACTTGGTCTGACAATCGTCGAGCGCCTGGTCGCGCTGATGGGGGGCAGAGTCTGGGTCGAAAGCGAACTCGCCACGGGCAGCACTTTCTATTTTACCGCGGAGATGGGATTGCCACCCGCGGTCGCCAACGAACGCGAAACGCCGGAGCATCGCGGCCCCGATTTGTCCGGGGTCCGCGCGCTGGTGGTGGATGACAACGCGACGGCTCGATCGATCGCAACCGAATTCTTGAGCGCCAAGGGAGCCGTAGTCGCCGAGGCCGCGTCCGGGGCCGAAGGAATCCTCGCGATCGACGCCGCCAATCGCAATCGCGCGGCGTTCGGCCTGATGCTGGTTGATTTGCAGATGCCCGCGATGGACGGAATCGAAATGATCCGGCGGATGCGGCTTGGCCCGAACGGAAATGCGCCGATCGTCATCCTCGTGACTTCCAGCGGCCTGACCACGCGGTTGAACGCGATGAAGGAGCTGGGGGTGAATCATTACGTGGTCAAGCCGGTCAAGAGCCGCGAATTGTACGCGGCTATTTCCGACGCAATGGCGCAAGTTGCCGCGCCTGCGAATGCGGCCGCCGAGCCTCGCCGTGAAGTGGCGCCGAACGGTTCCGCGACGCATCTGCTCGACCGCCCGCTCAGCATCCTGCTGGCAGATGACTCGGCGGATAATCGCCTGTTGATCGCGGCGTATCTAAAGAAAAGCCGCTACGTGCTCGACGAAGTGGAGGACGGCCAGGCGGCCCTTGACCGCTTCATGACGCGCGCCTACGACGTGGTCCTGATGGACATCCAGATGCCTGTGCTCGACGGTTACAGCGCCGTGCGCATGATTCGTCAATGGGAGACAGCGAACGCGAACCAACGTCGTCGGACGCCGATTATCGCGCTGACCGCCTCCGCGCTCGAACAGGACGTGCGCCGCGCACACCAGGCTGGATGCGACCTGCACGTCAGCAAGCCGGTCAAGAAATCGACTCTGCTCCGGGCGATTGCGGACGTGGTCGAAAACTCCGAGCACGAAGACGCGGTGGCGAAGCCGAATTCGAACGGCAAGCCAGATGGAGCGAACATCTGCTCATAGCGTGTAGTGCACACCGGTGAGTTGCTCGGACACTTCCCAAAGCCGGGCGGCGGCGGCGGCGTCGCGCGCAGCCGCACTACAACCGACGTTGACCGGATGCCCCCACATCTCGGCGATTCCGTCAGGGCCGATGTAGTCGCCGCCGTGGACGCCGGGCGCGACCGCGGCATACTCGGTGGGCAGCGCGCCCATCGCGGCGCTTTGCGCGAACAGGCTGTTGCCGACTGAGAAAAAAGATTCCATCATCGACGATCCCTGCATCCGCGGTCCCGCGGCCTGCAGATTGGTCGCCGCATATCCGGGATGGCATGCGACGCTCAACAGTTTTGCGCCGGCTGCGTCGGCTCGACGCTGCAACTCGAAGGTGAACAATAAGTTGGCGAGCTTGCTCTGCCCGTAAGCCCTCCACTTGCGGTAGCCGTTCTGCCATTGGAGATCGTCGAAACGAATTTTGCCCATGCGATGCGCGCCGCTGCTGACATTGACGACCCTGGCGTCTTCCGTGGCGAGCAACCGATCGAGCATCAGGCCGGTCAACGCGAAATGTCCCAGGTGATTGGTGCCGAACTGCATCTCGAAGCCGTCCACCGTGCGACGGTACGGGATCGCCATGACGCCGGCGTTGTTGCACAGCACGTGCAGCGCGGGATGTCCCAGATGGAACGCGTCGGAGAAGCCGCGCACCGACGCGAGGCTCGAGAGGTCAAGTTCCATCACCTCGACCTTGGCGCCGGTCGACGATGCGGAGATCCGGGCGGCTGCGGTTCGAGCCTTAACCAGGTCGCGGCAGGCAATGATGACATCGGCCCGCTTGCGCGCGAACTCCAGCGCGGCTTCGTAGCCGATGCCACTGTTGCCGCCGGTTACGACAATCGTCTTCCCGGAAAGATCCGGCATGTCATCGGCGGTCCACGCTTTTCTGTCGGGCATAGTGGGCGTTCCTCCCAGTCGGCTACACGAAGGCTATAGCACGATTACCAAGTCAGCATGACGACCGGCAAGGAATGCAAGAGTAAGGGCGGCAAGGTCATCGACCCCGCCCACGCGTCTTCCCCCATCACCCTTCTAACAGGGCGAAGCCCGCATCTTCTCTTTTCACTTTTCACCGGGTGCAGGGCTCACCCCTGGCCGTGGCGACGGCAGCGCAGTATTAAGCCGTCGGCAGGAGCCGCGCCCGCCAACGGCGGG
>JGI20191J14862_1000527_pt1 | contig 12954 bp, 14 predicted proteins | sample NGESurdeep092012_7_FD_14862 | JGI IMG/M metagenome (IMG submission 14862)
TTCTGTTCGAGTTGGGCGGTATTGAACTCTGAGCAAATCCACCCATGCGATTCGCGCCAATACTTCTTGCTCTAGTCACGCTCATCTCCACCGGGTTGGGCGGTATGGCAGCCATTCGGTTGCGCGACCGGCTTCATTTGCTGCTCGGCTTCAGTTCCGGCGCGGTGTTGGCGGTGGCTCTGTTCGACCTACTACCGGAGGTCTTCGCTTTCCCTCACGGCGCATCGTACATGCCGATGACTGCGCTTGGATTCCTTGCCTTCTTCGGACTTGAACGTTACACGGCCATGCACCGTGCCCGCGAACACCCTCACTTGGTGGGAGCTCATGAGCCGGAGCTTGGCGCAATGTCCGCGGGCGGCTTGGCCTTTCACAGTTTCCTGGACGGCGTTGCGATCGGTGTCGGCTTTCAGACGAGCGTCGAGATGGGACTCTTAATTGCCTTCGGCATAATCGCGCACGATTTCAGCGACGGACTCAACACTGTGACGGTCGTTCTTGCGCATGGAAATACGCGCAGAAGTGCCATTTTCTGGCTGATAGTGGATATGTTGACCCCGATTCTGGGTGCGGCCTCGACGCTGATGTTCAATTTGAGGGTGGGACTCCTGCCGTGGCTGCTTGCATTTTTCGTCGGCTCTTTTCTTTATATCGGCGCCTCGGATCTACTGCCGGAAGCTCGCGAGCACGACTCTCCATTGGTTGGCGTCGCCACCTGTATGGGAATGCTCGCAATTTTTCTGGTTACCCGCTTGCTGCGCGGATAAAATGAACCTAAAGCCGGCGGATCTTGAACGCGAGCGATGGCTGTTCTAGAAGTGGTAGCCGCGGTATGAGGCAGTTGTTTTCAAAGGCGGACTTGCGGGACCTGAGTTTAATCATGGCCATCGTCATGTTGCTGGCCAGCGTCCCCTCGAATCCCGGGTTGGTCATCGTCTCCGGACCGAGCCGGCCAGAATTGACCGTCAACATTTGCCAGCCGATTCAAATGTTCGACCGCGTGTCGAACACATTGCTTGCACGCCCTGCGACGGTCTTGCCGGAGTTCATTCTCCGCGCTCTGGGCTCGACCGCGGTAAAGGAGACGGTGCGGGTAGTCGACTGTAATGTCGCCCCCGACACCCCGCCGCCAAAGCGCCCCGCCTAAGAACCTTCGTTCGACGGCGTTCCCGATATGGGTTCCCGGCGCCGCAAAATGTCGCGGCGCCAGTCTTGTTTCCTTCAGGCAAGCGGCGCACCACAAGGTGTCCGCTGGGAGATGTTCTATGCGAGGGATTTCTGAGCTTGTCCTTTTGGCTGGAGCGGCTATCTCTCTGCCCGGCGCCACCAAAGCTGCCCGACGCTTTTTGCCAGCTGCCCTTCTCCTCGTAGGTCTAACGCCCGGCCTGGTCTGGGCTTGTGCATGCGGGTGTGGTGTTTTTGAGGTAGGAACCGCATCGCTGTTTCCTCAGGGGTCCGGAGGCCAGGTGTGGCTACAATATGAATTCATGGATCAGTACATAAACTTCCACGCGACCCAGCCAGCCTCCGCCTTCTACAATAACGACAAGTACATCCGAACAAACTTCATGGAAGCTGGCGTACAGTACATGTTCAACCGGGACTGGGGAGTGATGCTCGAGGCGCCCTATTGGGTGCGCGATTACAAGGGTGCTTATGACGGCGACAACGCCGGCATCCATTGGTACCAGAACAACTCCATCGGCGATATCCGAATTCAAGGGATGTACACGGGTCTGTCGGAGGACATGTCGACCGGACTCCTGATGGGGGTCAAGGTCCCGAGCGGCGATTGGCATTATCCACCCTTCGATCGGGACACGCAGATTGGCACGGGAAGCACTGATCTTCTCACGGGGGTTTACCACGTCGGAACAATCCCGAAGCAGTTGGGGACGTTGCCGTTGACCTTCAGGGAGCGACCCTTCAACTGGTTCGTGCAGGTCAACTACGATTTGCCGCTCTGGGAACAGAAGCACTACATGCCCGGTAGGGAAGTCGATGGTGCGGTGGGATCCTACTACGACTTCGGCAAAGTCGGTCCTCTAAACGAACTCGCTCCGATGCTCACCTTTCTCGCCTCTGACCATACGCGGGATACAGGGAATAACGCAAATCCAGCCGACAGCGGCTACACCCGTTTTATCGTTGCTCCGGGAGGTGAGGTCAAACTCGGGGTCATCCGGGCTTACGCAGACATTGAGGTCCCGATTTTTCAAAACATGAGGGGTTATCAACTGACCGCGCCCTTCGCGACCAAGCTGATCGTGAGTTACAATTTCTGAAGCATGGGAAGGCAATCGTGAGGCGAACGGCATTGTGGTCCGCCGGAGCGGGAGTCGCCGCTATCCTGTGTATGGCTACATTAGCGTTCGCCTCCGCAACTGTCGGTGGCGCGGCGCCGGCGCTGGTCGTGCCCGAACTGGACGGTCAGGCATTCGATCTAAGTGCGATGCGCGGGAAAGTCGTAGTCGTCAACTTCTGGGCCACCTGGTGTCCGCCTTGCCGCGAGGAAATGCCGGCTCTCGATGCCTTCTATCGGCGTTATCATGGCCGGGGGCTCGAGATGATCGGTCTCAGCGTTGACCGCCCGCACGATCGGTCCGATGTGACCAAGGTCATGCAATCATACAGCTATCCGGCGGCGATGCTGGATGGCGCCAAAGTCAACGATTTCGGTCCGCCCGACGTTCTGCCCGTCACATTCGTTGTAGATCGTAGCGGAGTCATCCGCGCGAAGCTCACACCCGACCAAACGCCGGTTACCGAGAAAAATCTTGCCGACATGGTGGTTCCGCTGCTAGCGGAGAAACCCGCGACGCAGACTTCCGGGAATCCAGGTGACCNCAACGCTAAACCTTAATCTCAAGGAGCAGAGTCTCGGTACAAGCCTCTCTTTGACGATGCTGCTTGTCATCGTGGGCGTGNTGACTCTAATTGGTTGCCGCCGGCATGCAGAGGACTTTGACGAGCGCGGAGGNTTCGAGGTGCACGATACCTCCGACTGCTTCCCCGACATCACATTGGTCGATCAGCATGGCCGGAACGTTTCTCTGGCCTCGCTGAAAGGGAAACCGGCGCTGTTCGATTTCATTTACACCAGCTGTCCCGGACCGTGTCTTCTCCTCACGGCTCAGATGAAACAGATCGCGAATCGACTCGGGCCCAAGCTTGGAACGGAGGCCCGCATCGTGTCGATCACAGTCGATCCCGAACACGATCACCCGGCGCAGCTTCTCGCATATGCGANCAAGCAGGGTGCTGACGTTAGCGGCTGGCTGTTCCTGACTGGAACGCCCAAACAGATCGAAGACGTGATGGCGCGATTCAACGTGATTCGAAAGCGCGAAGCCGATGGAACGGTCGATCACGTTCTCGAATTCTTCCTGGTCGATGCGAACGGTCGTGCATTGCTTCAGTACATAGGTCAAAAGGCCGAACCGGATCGGGTCATTAGCGACATGGAACGAGCCGCGGCGCGCGAACCGGTGGCGGCTGGCGACGGCGCCAACCAGGCGGTCATTCTTAAATAATTCGGGGGCTGGGATTGCTCCCAGCCCCCTGCCGTCACCACATCCGCCGCCACACCACAACCCTTTTAGGGCGCGGCCCTTGCCGCGCCTGCATTTAAGGTGGGCCCCGGAGAACTCATCATCCCCATTTTCTCCGAGGACTGGCTAATACTTTTCGCCGCCGCCTCTTGTACCTACCTGCCCGTCCGCATCCACCTCATTCTCATCGCCAGTCTCTCGAAAGCCTTCCCCACCTATTCTCCGGGACCCTTTAAACTCCTTCTTTATGAGCACCCGCTGGTGGTGCCGCAGTTCATGCACTTGTAGCAGGCGCCGTTGCGCACCATGATGCTGCCGCAGTCGGGGCACGGGGGCGCGTCGGCCTGATTGATGAAGGCCTGACGAATGCCGCCGTCCTTGCCGTCGCGCAGACTCGCGATCGGCGCCGCTATCGCGGGAGCCGCATCGGACTTCGCTGACAGACTCTTCTCCGACTCGATAATTCCGACCTCGCGCTTTGCTTCCTCGTCCAGAAACTTCGACGCCATCCACCGGAACAGGTAATCGACGATCGACTTGGCGTACGGAATCTGCGGATTCTTGGTGAAGCCCGACGGCTCGAAGCGCATGTGCGAGAATTTGTCCACCAGGAACTGGAGCGGGACGCCGTACTGGAGCGCGAACGAGATCGCCGTCGCGAAGGAGTCCATCAGGCCCGAGATCGTCGAACCCTGCTTGGACATCGTGACGAAAATTTCGCCCGGGGTGCCGTCCTCGTACATGCCGACGGTGATGTAACCTTCGTGGCCGGCGATATCGAATTTGTGGGTGATCGATTTGCGCTCGTCGGGCAGCTTGCGCCGCTGCATCCGATCGTCGGCCGCCGCGATCGACGCGACCGCGTCCACCGCTTTCTCGATGTCCTTCCTTCCGGTGTTGAGCGGCTGCACACGCTTGGATCCGTCGCGGTAAATCGCGACCGACTTGAGGCCGAGCTTCCACGCGGTGACGTAAGCCTCGGCGACGTCGTCCACGGTCGCTTCCGCGGGCATGTTGATGGTCTTGGAAATCGCGCCGGAGATGAACGGCTGCACCGCGCCCATCATCTTGAGGTGCCCGTTGTAATGAATCGTGCGCGCGCCGGCGCGCGGCTTGAAGGCACAATCGAAGACGGCGAGATGCGCGTCGGCGAGCTGCGGCGCACCTTCGATAGTCTCGTTCTCGTCGAGGTATTCGACGATTTCCTGGACTTCCTTCGAGTCGTAGCCCAGGCGCTTGAGCGCGCGCGGGACCGTGTTGTTGACGATTTTCAGCATCCCGCCGCCGACCAGTTTTTTGTACTTGATGAGCGCGATGTCGGGCTCGATGCCGGTGGTGTCGCAATCCATCATGAAGGCGATGGTGCCGGTCGGCGCGATCACCGTGGCCTGCGAGTTGCGGTAGCCGGCGCAACTGCCGAGCTTGAGCGCGTCGTCCCATGACTCGCGCGCGGCGCGAAGCAGGTCGAGCGGAACGTAGGAGGGATCGAGCTTGTAGGCGGCGGCTTTGTGGCGCTCGATCACTTTCAGCATCGGCTCGCGATTGGGCGCGTAGCCGGCGAACGGACCCATTTGTTCGGCGATTCGCGCCGACTGGAGATAGGCCTCGCCGGTCATCAGCGCGGTAATCGCGGCGGCGTAGCTACGGCCCTGGTCGGAGTCATAGGGCATCCCGAGCGCCATCAGCAGCGCGCCGAGGTTCGCGTAGCCCAGCCCGAGTTCGCGGAACGCGCTGGCGTTCCTGGCGATCTCGTCGGTCGGATACGAGGAATTATCGACGATAATGTCCTGCGCCGTGATCATTATGTCGATCGCGTGGCGGAATGCGCGCACGTCGAACTCGCCGCGATCGTCGATGAACTTCATCAGGTTGAGCGAGGCGAGATTGCAGGCCGAATTGTCGAGATGCATGTACTCGCTGCACGGATTCGACGCGTTGATTCGTCCGCTGGCCGGGCAGGTGTGCCAGAGGTTGATCGTCGTGTCGAATTGCATCCCGGGGTCGCCGCATGCGTGGGCGGCCTCGGCGATCATGTGGAGCACCTTGCGCGCGGGACGGGTCTCGGCGACTTCGCTGGACTTGACGAAGTGGGTCTGCCAATCGGCGCCATCGAGGACCGCCTGCATGAATGCGTCGGTGGCGCGCACGGAATTGTTCGCGTTCTGGAAGAACACAGAACTGTAAGCATCGCCGTCGAGCGAGGAGTCGTAGCCGGCTTCAATCAGCGCCCACGCCTTGCGCTCCTCTTTGACTTTGCAATTGATGAAATCGACGATGTCGGGATGGTCGGCGTTGAGCACCACCATCTTGGCTGCGCGCCGCGTTTTGCCGCCCGACTTGATGACGCCGGCGCTCGCGTCGGCGGCTTTCATGAACGACAACGGTCCCGACGCGGTGCCGCCCGAGGAGAGTTTCTCGCGGCAAGAGCGCAGCGCAGACAGGTTCACGCCCGCGCCGGAGCCGCCTTTGAAGATCATGCCCTCGTTGCGGTACCAGCTCAGGATCGAGTCCATGCTGTCATCGACCTTGAGGATGAAGCATGCGGAGCACTGCGGCTTGGCCTCGATGCCGACGTTGAAATAGACCGGGCTGTTGAACGAGGCCTTCTGATTGAGGAGCAGGTACTTGAGCTCGGCGTGAAAAGTTTCGCGCGCTTCAGCGCCGGCGAAGTAGCCCTGCTTCTCGCCCCATCCGGTGATGGTATCGACGACGCGGGAGATGAGCTGGCGGACGCTGGTCTCGCGCCGGGGCGTTCCGAGCGGGCCGCGGAAATATTTCGAGACCACGACGTTGGTCGCAGTCTGCGACCATCCGCGCGGCACCTCGACGTCTTTCTGCTCGAAGACTACGCGGCCGTCTTCGCCCGAGATGACGGCGCTGCGGGGATCCCATTCGACCTCGGAATATGGATCGACGCCGGCGGTGGTGAAGAAACGCTCGAGCATGATACCGCGGCCGGGCGCGGCAGAGTCGGCGGGCGCAGCATTGGGGGCTGGTGCTCGGTCGGTCATTTTTGACTTCGAATCCATTTCAAAATCTATCGCTCCCCCGCCCATCACCCGCATCCTCCCCGCCTCAGTTACATGCGCGTTAAGACCGCATTCAATCTAGAAGTCGCCAAGTGACTCGTGGGCGATAATATGCGCGCGCCCCGTGCAATCTGTCAAGCACCAAACCGCTACAGGTAGTGTAGGACAATCTGTTCATAAACCATATATCAGGTTGTTGATAACTTTTGGTAAATGTTCGCTTGTATTAAAAATTTATGACTGACCGATCGCTTCCAATTAGCCCTGCTAATAGAAACTATGGTCGAATCCGGCGACTCAGATGCGCGCCGAAAGTCGCCGGCCAAGCGGGTTGGTATGCGTGCGATGCGTGGGGCGCTATCGTGGAGCGCTCATGCCGACTCGACGCCACAGGGCTCCGGAACAGATCGGCGCCGCGATGCAGCCGCTACTCGATCGCATCGACCGCGAAGGTCATTTCGCGATCGTGCGGCTGGCGAAAGCATGGCCGGAGATCGTCGGCGAGGCGATCGCGCGGCGCACGGAAATCGTCTCGCTGAAATTCCACACCGCAGTCGTAAAAGTGTCGGGTGCGATGTGGATACAAGAACTGAACCTGATGAGGTCGCAAATTCTCGCGCGCGTGACACAGAGGTTGGGCGAAGACGTCGTGCGTGAGCTGCGATTTGTGCAGGGGCGGCTCAGCCGGCGCGAGCGGCCGAAACTGCGCACGGTGCCGCGCGCGACAACGACACGGAAATCGATCGAGCTGCCGGAGTTGAAGGATCCCGAGTTGCGCGAGGCGTTCGAGCGGCTGATCGAGGCGTGGGGGCGCGCGCCGAGATAGCATTTCGGATGCGCAGATCGATCGAGTATTTCCGGGACGTTCACGTTCCAGCGGCCATCTCGATGGATTGATCAAGGTGTGAACCAGCGCGCGGGTTTGCGCTGGGCGCCACGATTCGCGAATAATCGCGTTCATGGAATATGACGTAGTCGTCCGCAACGGCGTCGTGGTCGATGGTAGCGGCGCGCCGCGCTACCGGGCCGACGTGGCAATCAAAGATCGCAAAATAGCCGCGCTGATCGATCCGGGCGACGCCGCGAGCGCATCCGCGGCGCGCGAAATCGATGCGACCGGACTCGCGATCGCGCCGGGCTTCATCGATATGCATTCGCACTCCGACTGGGTTGTGCCGATTGCCGATCACGGGAAAATCCTGAAGCCATTTCTGCTGCAAGGCGTGACCACGTTTGTCGGCGGCAATTGCGGCTTCTCGGTGGCGCCAGTGATGCGCGAGCGGCAGCGGATGCTCGACGAGTCGGGGCAACTGTGCGCCGAGCGGAAGTTCGATTGGGAATGGGACGACGTGGCGGGCTTTGCCGCGTATCTGAAGCGCCGGGGGCTCGCGCTGAACGTCGCACATCTGGCGGGGCATGGCAGTATCCGCCTGAGCGTAATGGGCTCGGACGCGGGAGAGCCGTCGGCGGAGCAGTTGCGCGCAATGCAGGCCATGGTCGAGGGCGCGATGGCCGATGGCGCGGTCGGGCTTTCGTGCGGGCTCGGCTATTTTCCGGGGATGATCGCGAAGCCGGCCGAGCTGGCCGCGCTGGCGCGAGTGGCTGCGGCGGCGGGCGGCGTGTTGACCTCGCATCTGCGCGCATACACGGAGCGCTCGTTGTTCTTCGACAGCAGGGTGGTTCCACACAACATCCTGGCCGTGCGCGAGATGGCCAATGTCGCGCGCGAGGCGGGCGTACCGCTGCAAGTTTCGCATCTGATTTTTGTTGGCCCGCAAACCTGGGCGACGTCGATGACACGATTGCCGAAGTCGAGCGTCACAAGAGCGACGGGGTCGATATCGCGTTCGACACTTTCCCTTACACGTGCGGCAACACGACGATTCGCGTTATTTTTCCCGCGTGGTCGCAAACGGGACTCGAGCGTTTGCTCGATTCATCGGACGGTTGGGCGAAATTGCGCGCCGGATTCCGCCCGCTCGCGCCGTTCATCGCCGACGCGGTTCAGCTCATGTGGGCGGTCAAGCCCGAGCTCAGTCATCTCGAGGGCAAGTTCTTCGGGCAGATCGCCGATGAACTGAAGCTGGATCCGATCGATGCGTACCTGACGATCACGCGTGAGAGCGGAACGCGCGCGCGCGTGCTGAACCATCTCTACAGCGGCGACGACTACGGCGACGAGCATGCGCTGACGGAGGCGATGAAGCATCCGCTGAACATGTTCGAGATGGACACGATTCTGACTTCGCACGGGCATCACAATCCCGCGAGCTTCGGCACCTACCCGCGAATCCTCGGGCATTACGTGCGCGAGTTGAAACTGCTGACGCTCGAGGACGCGGTTCACAAGGCGACCGGGATGGCGGCGAAGCGGATGCGGCTGGGCGCTCGCGGTCTGGTGCGGCCGGGATACGCGGCAGACCTGGTGATATTCAATCCGGAAACGATCGGATGCGCCGCCGATTCGAGAACGCCGACGACAGCGCCGGTAGGAATCGAGCACGTGATGGTCAACGCAACCGCGGTCGTCGCGGACGGCAAGTGGTGCGGCGACGGCCTGATGGCGGGCGAGTGGATCGCCAGGGGCTAGGCGCGCGCGCCCGCCAGCCATTCAGCAGAGTAAACCCTGAAGCGCGTTCGCCCCGGCTGATTACTTACTCGCGCGGCCACCACAGTAACCCTCTGATCGTCGCCAGTACCTATTCAAGATTCAGCTCAATGCCGAACCAGCGGAGCGAATTCCTTAGCGGCATTCTTGACAGCCTCTGCGAGAACCTCGAATCCTTCTCCGCTTGCACCCGCACGAAAGTGCTTGTTTACTGCTACCATCAGTCCTCTGAGCGCTTCGGACATTTCACTAGTAAAAGGCTCAATTGCGGCGTGGTAGCTTTTCGCCGCAGCGTCAGTGGCCGATACGGCGGTCGAGTACTTACTCCGATCTTCCTTCGGTGAAGCAACGCCCTCCTCAATTAGAGCCATTTTCAATGGCCCGAAGTGCTTCTTGAAGGCGGCGCCAAACTTGGCCGAAGCCCTCACGAATTTCTCGGCTGCGGACGCTATCTCGCTGCCGGGTTTCAGGTAAAGGATCAGCCGGTGATACTTTTTGTAAATCGTCACCAACAGCTCGCGCACTCCGGTCTGATAGTCTACAAGCGACCTGCCCGTATCGATGGGAATGTCTCCGAAATTCGTCTGCACCTTCCCGAAAATGAGATCCACACAGTCGTCGAAGAAATCAACGATTGCGCTTCGCTCGATTTCTGCAAGACTCGATTGCGATTGAGATGCGTGTTGTAAGGCACCTCGCACGAGCTCGAGTTCCGTCCCATGTTGTGATCGCACTTCTTCGACAATGCGAGTTATTTCGCCAATGTCCTCTTTCGTCGCTAGGTTCTTGCCTTTTTCTGCCGCGTACGCGGGGAGGTACCGTCGGACGATGAGCCCCAAGACGACAATTCCGGCGGTGGAGATGATTTCTAGAACGAGGAGAAAGTAGCCCATATTTTGCTTAGCTCCTGTATTGGAATCCCTCACGGAACCTTCGCCAGGCCCCCCCCACGTTCGAGGCTGCGATACGAAGATCGCCCTCGCAGTTGCGCGCGTCGGGGGATAGAGTGGACCGGCAGACGTAATAAAAATGTCAGCCTCAATCTCTGTATGGGATGACGTAGTCAAACCCTGTATTCCGCCCATCATACTCGCCGTGCTGGGCTATTCGGTTTCGCTTCTTCCGCGGATCGGCCCATACCTGCTCTGGCATTTGAGATTGACCGCTCAACTAGCATCTTACCCACAATTTCACTCATGGACGGGAGTGGCGGCCGAGCTCCCGCTGTGGGCTTGGCTTCCGCTCCCGCTCATACCATGGACCGCGTGGAGGTTAACACGGCGGCTGCGTTCAGACCCCCTCACACCGCAGGTGAGGATCACGCGCGCGACTGTTGGTGGCTTCGAGTGGGACGTGCTACCGGATTTTTTCGAGAGCTATACCGAGGTCGAAGATCCGTCCCTCGGAGCCCTCTCAATCAAAGGTCCTTATTGCTTGCATTGCAAGGGTTTGCTTCATCAAGCCGATCGCTTCGGACTCGGCGACGAATATAAGACGATTCCGAACCCTTGCCCGTCGTGCGGCACAAGACACAACGGTTCAGCTAGCCTCAGCATCTTGGATGCGAAGAGCCAGGTGTATCGAGAACTGCAGCGCCGAGCACGGGCCGGCCAGCTACTACCGCCGCGGCTCATTAGATGAACTTGCATACCGTGTGGCGCTGGCGCCGTTTGCGCTGAGTATTGCGAGGCGCGAATAATCGCGGGCATGCAATATGACGTAGTCGTCCGCAACGGCGTCGTGATCGCTGGCAGCGGCGCGCCGGAGCCGGCAGCCTCACCGCCGCCATGTCACGAACTAAAACGGCCGCGCGGAGATTTTCCGCTCGGCCGCCTGAACTCGGCGAGATACGATGCGCGGTTCAGCGCTCCGAGTCCTGCATCTTCTTGTCCATCTCGCGCAGCTTGGCGAGTTTCTGGTCGGTCGGCTCGTTCTGCTTGCGCGAATCGGAAGCCACAGTCTTGGCGCGCTCGGTCGGCAACTCGCCGCTGACCTTTTGCAGCGCTTCCTTCGCGAGGCGCCGAACCATCTGGCTTTGATCCTCGGCAATGACCGTGTTCAGCAGCGAGACAGCCTTGTCGCTTCCAATTTCGCCAAGAGCGAAGACCGCGGTGCCGCGGCCGCGCTCGTCCTGATCTTGGCCGAGATACTGCATGACGGGTATCACGCCTTGCGCATCGCCGATCCTGCCAAGCGCCGCCACCAGATGCAGCTTGACGATGGGCTCGGTGGAACGCAGGAAGAGCATCGAGGACATCGGCGGCAGGGACTCATTGGCTTCACGCGCGCCGAGGATGTCGACGGCCTTGATCTTGACGCGCGCGTCCGGGTCGGACATCGAGTTCATCAGGATCTGGTTGACTTCCGGATCCTGCAAATAGCGGAGTTTCACCAGTTCGGTGACGCGCGCGGCGGGGTCGGCGTCCTTGAGCCCCAGCTTTACGTCTTTGATGATCTTGAACGGCGTTTCCTGCATCGCCCGATTCGTCATATCGTCAACGCCGGGTCTCACTTGCCCCTGATGCGACATTGGACTGGCACTGAGAGCGCTGCCCAATCCCTGGCCGCCATACTGCGCAAAGGCGAGGTGTGGTATGGCAAGAGCGACGCCAAGCGCGAAGACAGCAAATAAATTTCGCGTGATAGTCATTTCCCGCACCTCTGCAATCGGCCAGAATTATTGGTGATTATGACAGCTATTGCAAGGAAGCTCGCCGCCGGGGCGAGGCGCGTGAATGTTCGCGGCGGTGCGCTGGCGAGCATTATCGCCGCCGCGTTCATGCTCATTATGGTCGCCACCGGCGCGGGCGTCATCGCGGCGCCGATACTGGCATCGGCTGCGTCGAATCCGGATCCGCCGGCACAGCCTCAGCCGGCGCCCCCACACAAGCATCGCCATCTGCCGACACCGGCGCCGACCCCGATGGCGCTGCCGCCCGAGGTCAAGGCGAAGGTCCCGGCGTACAAACCGGGGCCGATACCGTTTCACGACGGCGAGCAGTTGATCTATCAAGCGTCGTGGGTCGGGATTCCCGCGGCGCAGGCGCGTCTCGAGTTCCACAAACGGCCAAAAGATCCTTCGCGATGGATCGGGGAAATCTGGATCGAGACCAACCCGTTTGCGGATGTGTTCTACAAGATGCGCGACTACGTGCGGGAGAGCATGGCCGGTGACACGCTCCACACCAGCGGTGTTTATTTGGTCCAACACGAAAAATCGCGGCTCAATTACTACGACGTGACCGTCGATCGGCCCGCGCAGATGGTCACGATAACGAAGAAGAATCACAAAGGAACCCAGAGCAAGGAATTCATCGCGTCAGATCCATGGGGACCGATATCGGGCGCGATGATGGCGCTGACGCAGAACTTCGCGCCGGGCAAGACCTATGCCTTCGACGTGTTCAGCGGCAGCCAGCGCTATGTTTTCGCGTTCGAGGTCGAAAAGCGGGAGAGGATTCACCTCTCGCTCGGCGACTTCGACGCGTGGCGCATCGTGCCCGACGTCTGGTACGTCAGCGACGGCGCGATGCGCAGCCAGGTGCACGGAACGGTGTTGTGGATATCGGCGGACAAGCGTCATCTGCCGCTGCGAATCGAGGCGCAGGCGTTCATCGGGCATGTGCGGGCGGACTTGATCAAGATCGATGGCAAAGATGGAGTCGAGAGTGCGCAGAAGTGATGGCTCCGCCGGTTGACTGAGCTACTATGAGGTGGGGGGAAATCGGACGATGCCTAAGAAGCTCGAATTTTTCTACGACTGCTC
>JGI20191J14862_1000533_pt1 | contig 12847 bp, 9 predicted proteins | sample NGESurdeep092012_7_FD_14862 | JGI IMG/M metagenome (IMG submission 14862)
CGTTTCGGCGCACTGGAATTCCGCGGCGGCCTGGTGCTGACCTCCGACTATCGGGCCTTCGGCGGCATTTCCGCCCTCCGCATGGAGGCGGACGGCGCCCATTTCCTGGCGCTCACTGACCACGGTGCCTGGTTGCGCGGCCGCATCGTCTATCGCGACGGCAAGCCCGTCGGCATCGCCGACGCCGAGATGGCGCCCATGCTCGCCTGGGACGGCAAGCCGCTGGCCGCGCATCGCTGGTACGACGCCGAATCGCTCACCGAGCTCGACGGGCAGCTCTATGTCGGCATCGAGCGAGTCGAAAAGATCGTGCGCTTCGACTATCGCCGCGACGGCCTCGCCGCGCGCGGCAAGCCGATCAAGGTACCGGACGATTTCAAGACCTTCACCTACAACAAGAGCCTGGAATGCCTGGCGGCGCCGCCGAAGGGTTCGCCGCTCGCCGGCCAACTGATCGTCGTCACCGAGCACAGCCTCGACGCGCAAGGCAATCATCGCTCTTATATTCTCGACGGCAATCGGGTCGCGCACTTTTCCGTCAAGCGCAGCGACGATTTCGACGTCAGCGACTGCACCATCCTGCCGCCGGCGGATTTGCTGCTGCTCGAGCGCCGCTTTTCGCTGCTGCGCGGCCTCGCCATGCGCATCCGCCGCATCCCGCTCGTCAGCATCAAGCCGGATACGCTGATCGACGGTAAGCCGCTGATCGTGGCCGATCTCGCCTACCAGATCGACAACATGGAAGGTATCGCGGTGCATACCAACGCCGCCGGCGAAACCATCCTCACGCTGGTGTCGGATGACAATTTTTCCATCTTGCAGCGCAATCTGCTGCTGCAATTCGCGCTGGTGGGGGAATAGTTTTTTGTCATTTCGGGGCGCGGGCGAAGCCCGCGAACCCGGAATCCATAATCAACGTCGCCTAATTCTGTCATCACCGGACTTGTCCCGGTGATCCCGCTTAGGTTGGCACGGTGCGTCCCTAAACGAGATGCCCGGCACAAGGCCGGGCATGACGACTGAAATGCTAAGCGAGTGAAACTCAGCTTACGCCGCTGGCGCGGCTTCGGCTTTCGCCCGCTTCTTCACGATCGCCCGTTTGAGCTCGAGCATCTTGGGCGCCAGCTCGCCGTCCTTGGCCTTGAGCAGGAAGGCGTCGAGCCCGCCGCGATGGTCGACGGTCTTGAGCGCGTTGGCCGAAATCCGCACCCGCACTTTGCGCTTAAGCGAATCGGAAATCAGCGTGACATTGCGCAGGTTCGGCATGAACCGCCGCAAGGTCTTGATATTGGAGTGGCTCACTTTGTGCCCGACCAGCGGCTTCTTGCCGGTCAGATCGCAACGCCATGCCATGGCTCATCCCTCGAAAATGCGCCGGCGCATGCAGCGCCGGTCAGGTCGTTGATCGTGGAAGTCGGCCGGACGTATAGAGAGCGGGGTAACGAGCGTCAAGCCGAGCCATTCAGGCGGTTTTAGCGCATGATCCCGAAAAGTGGGAACCGGTTTTCGGATAAGATCATGCGCCAGCAAAAAGCCCGTTTTTATGGGCCGGCTATACGCCTCCCGCCAGGCTCGGGAACCGCCGGCGATCAAACATTCGACTTATTCGACGCCGACTTAGAAGCATCGAACCCCGGCGGTTTCGACGCTTTCTTGTGGGGCAATAGGCGGGCGGACTGGCGCGTCTCTTGCAAGCCGGTTGCAACCGCCGGCTATATATTCGGCATCGGCCGACACCGGGTGAAACGTTTGCCCCGGTGCGAGAGAGGATGAAAGTTCGTGTTGGCACTGCGCCGCCATTTCCGCCTCGTGCTGATGCTTGCCGTCGTGCTGGCCGCCGCAACGCCGGCCGCCGTTCGCGCGCAGGGCAAGCTGGAAGCGCGCTACTCGGCGACGCTGGCCGGCATCCAGATCGGCAAGGGCAGTTGGGTGATCGATATCACCGATACCCATTACATGGCGGCGGCAAACGGCGTCACCACCGGCCTGATGCACGCCTTCACCGGCGGCGAGGGCACCAGCGCCGCGCATGGCACGCTGCAAGCCGGCCAGCCAATGTCCTCGATCTTCGCCTCCACCATTGCCGCCAGCCACAAGACCGACGACGTCAGCCTTACGGTCGCCAACGGCATCGTCACGGAATCCAGGCTCGATCCGCCGCTCGAAACCGAGCCGGATCGCGTGCCGATCACCGATGAGAACCGCAAAGGCATCCTCGACCCGATGACCGCATCGCTGATGCGCACGCCGGGCACCGGTAATCCACTGTCGCCGGAAGCCTGCCAGCGCACGGTGGCGATCTTCGACGGGCGGCTGCGCTACGACTTGCAATTCGCCTTCAAACGCATGGACAAGGTGAAGGCGGACAAGGGCTATGCCGGTCCGGTGGTGGTCTGCGCGGTCTATTTCTCGCCGATCGCCGGCTACATCTCGTCGCGCGCGGCCATCCGCTACGTGTCCAAGCTGCGCGAGATCGAAGTCTGGCTGGCGCCCATCGCCGGCACCCGCGTGCTGGTGCCATTCCGCATGCAAGGGCCGACGCCGATCGGCAAGTTCGTGCTCGAAGCCAACCAGTTCGTCTCGGTTCCGATCCCGACCCGGGCCTCCGCCAATGGCCTGAAGACGCAATGACAGAATCGATGCTTGACTCTCGCGCGGGAGCCGACGCTTGCCCGTGTTAACGTTTAGAGGGGCCTAACGGCCCTTGAATCCGCCCCGCGCTACCCGATCTTGTGCCGCCAAGGGCACCGCTTGCCAGATGTCGCCGTGAACGAAGCCGTACAACCCCCGAGTCAGCGATTCGGGCGCGGTTCGTTCCAGACTCGTTCTAATGCTTAACCGCGCCCTTGCCTGTCGTCGCATTGTGATACAGGAAGCCTTTGCTAGGGCTGAAAAACCCCCTGCCGCCAGTCTGGACGCGTAATGGCCATCTCCTTTTCCCCGCAGCCCAACCGGGCATCGCGTGCCCGCGGCGCCGGCGTCACCGCGGTGCTGGGGCCCACCAATACCGGCAAGACCCATCTCGCCATCGAGCGCATGCTGGCGCATTCCTCCGGCATGATCGGACTGCCGCTGCGGCTGCTGGCGCGCGAGGTCTACAACAAGGTGGTCGATCGGGTCGGTGCCGGCGCGGTGGCGCTGATCACCGGCGAGGAGAAGATCAAGCCGCCGAACCCGCGCTTCTGGGTCTCCACCGTCGAAGCCATGCCGCGCGACCTCGACGTGGCGTTCCTGGCGATCGACGAGGTCCAGCTCGGCGCCGACTTCGAGCGCGGCCACGTGTTCACCGACCGCATGCTGAACATGCGCGCGCGCGAGGAAACGCTGGTGCTGGGCGCGGCCACCGTCCGCCCGATGGTGGAGAGATTGCTGCCCGGCGCGCACATCGTCAGCCGGCCACGGCTGTCGATGCTCACTTATGCCGGCGAGAAGAAGCTCACCCGGCTGCCGCCGCGCTCGGCCATCGTCGCGTTTTCGGCGGAAGAAGTTTACGCCGTCGCCGAATTGATCCGCCGCCAGCGCGGCGGCGCCGCGGTGGTGCTGGGCGCGCTGTCGCCGCGCACCAGAAACGCGCAAGTCGCGCTTTATCAGTCCGGCGATGTGGATTACTTGGTGGCCACCGACGCCATCGGCATGGGGCTCAATCTCGACGTCGATCACGTCGCCTTCGCGGCCGACCGCAAATTCGACGGCTATCAATTCCGCAAGCTCAACCCCGCCGAGCTGGCGCAGATCGCCGGCCGCGCCGGTAGAGCTACCCGCGACGGCACGTTCGGCACCACCGGACGTTGCGATCCATTCGAACCGGAACTGGTGCAGGCCCTGGAGAGCCACAGCTTCGAGCCGATCCGCATGCTGCAATGGCGCAATCCCGATCTCGATTTCGCCTCGATCGGCGCCTTGCAGGCCTCGCTTGCGGCGTCGCCGACCGAGCCGGGGCTCACGCGCGCGCCGACCGCGGAAGATATTCTCGTTTTGGAACACGCCGCGCGTGATGAACACGTGCGCGCGCTGGCGGTCAAGCCGGCGGCCGTCGCGCGGTTGTGGGATGCCTGCCAGGTTCCCGATTATCGCAAGATCGCGCCCGCCACCCATGCCGAACTGGTGGTCACCCTCTATGGATTCCTGATGCGAGAGGGTAACATCCCCATCGATTGGTTCGCTCAGCAGGTGGCGCAAGCCGACCGGACCGACGGCGGCATCGACACCCTCTCCAACCGGATCGCGCATGTCAGGACCTGGACTTTCATTGCCAACCGCCCGGATTGGCTGGCCGACCCGGAGCACTGGCAGGGCGTCACCCGCGCGATCGAAGACAAGCTGTCCGATGCGCTGCACGAACGCCTGGCCGAACGCTTCGTGGACCGCCGTACCAGCGTGCTGATGCGGCGGCTGCGAGAGAACACGATGTTGGAAACCGAAATCGGAAAGACTGGCGAAGTCACCGTCGAAGGCCATGTGATCGGCCGCCTCGAAGGATTCATGTTCGCACCCGATGCCTCCGCCGCCGGTTCCGAGGCCAAGGCGCTCAACGCCGCGGCGCAGAAGGCGCTGGCCGGCGAGATCGAGACGCGCGCCACCAAACTGTCGCAGGCATCGAACGATCAGATCGTGCTGGCGAGCGACGGCGCCTTGCGCTGGACCGGCGACGTGGTCGGCAAGCTGATCGCCGGCGACGACGTGCTGCGCCCGCGCGTGCGCATCGTTGCCGACGAGCAATTGACCGGGCCGGCACGCGAGCTGGTGCAGACGCGACTCGATCTCTGGCTCAAGACCCATATCGAGAAGCTGCTGGCGCCGCTGTTCTCGCTCACCGCCGCCGATGGCGTGACCGGCATGGCGCGCGGCATCGCGTTCCAATTGGTGGAATCGCTCGGCGTGCTGGAGCGCCAGAAGGTGGCCGAGGAGGTCAAGGGCCTCGACCAGCCGGCGCGCGCGACCTTGCGCAAATACGGCGTGCGCTTCGGCGCCTATCACATCTATCTGCCGATCCTGCTCAAGCCGGCGCCGCGCGCGCTGGCGACGCAACTGTGGGCGCTTAAACACGAGAGCCCGGACGCCAAAGGCGTCGGCGAATTGCTGCATCTCGCCGCCAGCGGGCGAACCTCGATCCCGGTGGACAAGGAGACACCGAAACCGCTCTACCGCACCGCCGGCTATCGCGTGGCGGGCGAGCGCGCGGTGCGCGTCGATATTCTGGAGCGGCTCGCCGATCTCATCCGCCCGGCGTTGTCCTGGCGCGAAACCTCGCCCGGCCCCAAGCCGGACGGCGTGTTCGACGGCCGCGGTTTTTTGGTCACCGGCGCGATGACCTCGCTCACCGGCGCGTCGGGCGAAGACTTCGCCTCCATCCTGCGCTCGCTCGGCTATTGCCTGGACCGGCGACCCAAACCGGCGGAGCCGGCTGAGGTCAAGCCGGTCGAGCCGGTGGCGGCGCCGTCCGCGGCTGCGCCGGCAAGCGAGGCCGCCGCGTCAGTAGAGACGCCCGCCGCCGAACTGCCGGTGGCCGAAGTTGCCGCGCCCAGTTCGGCCGCGTCGCTGCCGGAGCCGGAGTTGGTGACCGCGCCGGCCGAGCCGCCGCAGGTCGAATCCCCGCCGACAGAAGTGGCGGCGCCCGAGCCAGAACTAAAAACGGAAGAGAAATCAGAAGAACAGCTTGCTCCGCAGGGAACCGGAGATGCTCCGCAACATGTCGAGCAGAAGAACAGCGAAGCTCCGACAAGTTCTGCCGTTGCCGCGGAGCCGGCCTTCATCGAGGTCTGGCGCCCGGCCGGCCGCTTCGAGAAGCGGGTAAATCGTCCGCGCCGTCCGCCACGCNCGCCAAAAGCGCCCGTGCAAGCCGCTGCGCCCGCCGCAACGGGCGAAACCGTAGCCGCTGCGCCGGCCGATGTTTCGCCGGCTGCCACGCCTGCCGAGACCACTGAAAAATCAAGCGTTCCGTTTGCCGAGCGCAAGGACCGCCAGCAGCGCCAGGACCGCCACGAGCGCCAGCAGCGCATGGAGCGCCAGGGCCAACGGGCCGAGCGGCAAGGCAGCGGGCCGCCACGGCGCGACCGTCCGCCCCGCCGCGACAAGGGCGACCGCGTCGAGCGGGCCGAGCGCGAGCAGTATTACGCCAAGCCGCACGGCAGCCATTCTGAGCGCCGCGACAAGCAGCCGGATCCCAATTCGCCGTTCGCCAAGCTCGCCGCCCTCAAGCAGCAGCTCGAACAGAACACCAAAGAATCCTGACGCGCATGATCCCGAAAAGCATGTGCTCGACCCCGATCGGGGATGGGTAACGGTTTTCGGACAAGATCATGCGCAAGTTTTAAAAGCCTTGGACCGCCAACGCATCGATAAATGGCTCTGGCACGCGCGCATGGTGCGCACGCGCGGCGACGCCGCCGCGCTGACGGAGGCAGGCTTCGTGCGGCTCAACGGCAAGCGGGTGACCGCGCCGAGCCACTTGGTGCGCATCGGCGACGTGGTGACGCTGGCGCTCGACCGCGCGGTCAAGGTGATCCAGGTCGAGGGCTTTTGCGAAAAGCGCGGGGCCGCGCCCGCCGCCCGCGCGCTTTACCGTGATTTGACAACGAGTTCCGGGGCCAAGGCTTCCCAAATTAAGGCCTGCATTTTTGCCGGCCTTCCGCCTAAGGTGTCGCCCGGAAATGGCCGCTAAACCGGGCCCTGGCGTGGCAAGAGCATGGCTTGCGGCCTAACTAACGTTACGATAGGCAGCGCTGCTGAATTCAAGTCCGGAGCCGGAATGACCTACGTCGTCAACGAAAGCTGCATTAAGTGCAAATACATGGACTGCGTGGAGGTGTGTCCGGTGGACTGCTTCTACGAAGGCGAAAACATGCTGGTCATCCACCCGGATGAATGCATCGATTGCGGGGTCTGCGAGCCGGAATGCCCGATCGACGCCATCAAGCCGGATACCGAACCCGGCCTCGAAAAATGGCTGGAATTGAACGCCGAATACGCCAAGGTCTGGCCGAATATCACAGTCAAAAGGGACCCGCCGGCCGACGCCAAGGAATGGGACGGCGTGCCGGACAAATTCAAGAAGTTCTTCTCGCCCAAGGGCGGAACCGGCGATTAAGCCGCGCTTCACCGTATTTGGCCACCTTTCGGGGTAGCCGGGAACGGCCGGTCCGGTGCCGGCGTTAACGATATGCCAAAATTGCAGGCTGGTTACCCTCGGAATTGCGCTTTTGCGACGCGATAAGGCTTTGATTTTGGCCAAAAATGTGCTATATAAGCCAAAATCCGATGAAGATGAAAAACGCCGCTAACGGATGTGCTCCCCCTCGCGGGAGCCTTATTTTTCGCGGCTACACCCAAGGGTCTTGTAAGAGGGCGTGAATTCCACGCGTGAGCAGTGGCAGGAAAAACGCGTCAAAAAGCTAAGAAAGGTTCCATCGGCATGAGCCGGGGAACGAAAAAGTCTGCCGACGCGCGGCGGACCACTCATGCCCCGCGCGGCGCCGTCCGCAATGGGGCTCTCGCAGCCAAAATGGCCGGCAGCCGCAAAGGCGCCGGTGAAGGAGTTTTGCCCGGAATGCCAAACAACAAGAAGACTACTCAACGACAAGGCTTCAAGACCAACGAGTTCATCGTCTATCCGGCCCATGGGGTCGGCCAGATCTTGGCCATCGAGGAGCAAGAGATCGCCGGCGCCAAGCTCGAGTTGTTCGTCATCAACTTCATCAAGGACAAGATGACGCTGCGGGTTCCGACCGCCAAGATCGTGTCGGTCGGCATGCGCAAGCTGGCGGAAGCCCCGCTGGTCAAGCGTGCGCTCGAGACGCTCAAGGGCCGCGCGCGCATCAAGCGCACCATGTGGTCGCGCCGGGCGCAGGAATACGAAGCCAAGATCAATTCGGGCGACATCGTCGCCATCGCCGAGGTGGTGCGCGACCTGTACCGGTCGGAGACCCAGCCGGAGCAGTCCTATTCCGAGCGGCAGCTCTACGAAGCCGCGCTCGACCGGCTGTCGCGCGAAATCGCGGCGGTGCAGAAAATCACCGAGACCGAAGCGATCAAGGAGATCGAAGGCGCGCTCGCCAAGGGCCCTAGGCGTGGGCCGAAGCCGGCCGAGGAAGCGGAGGCGGAACCCGCCGCCGAGGAAGAGGCGGCCTGACGGCCCCCGCGATCGCGGTACCAACGAATAACGAAAAGCCCGGCAGCGATGCCGGGCTTTTTGATTCAAGAAGCGATTGGTAGGGGCAATCCTATTCGATCACCTCGTCGGTGAGTGCCAGCAGCGTTGGCGGTATTTCGAGGCCGAGTGTCTTGGCGGTCTTGAGGTTGAGCACGAACTCGAATTTGGTGGAGCGCATGACCGGCAGTTCGCCCGGCTTTTCGCCTTTGAGAATCCGCCCGGTGTAGATGCCGACCTGGCGATAGGCATCGGTTATGCTTGCGCCGTAGCTCATCAGGCCGCCAGCCGTGACAAACTGCTTCAAGTGATAGCTCGCCGCCAGCGCATGGCGAACTGCTAGCGCAACCAAACGTTCCCGCTTCGAGGCAAAGAACGCGCTGGAGCCGACGAGCAGCGCACCGGCCCCGCGCTGGACCAACGTTGCAAACGCTGTCTCGATGTCGCGGTCGCTGTCGGCATCGAGAACGACGAGTTGCTGCCCGAGCGCTCGCGCCGCGGCCTGCACGTCTCTTCGTTCCGCCTCGGTATTCGCCGTGTTTGGCTTCACCAGCATGGCAATTATCGTGGCCTTGGGCACCATCTGGCGCAGCAACTCCAGCCGCTTCGCCCCTACCACCCCGCCGAAAAAGTGCACGCCCGTGACGTTGCCGCCCGGCCGGTTCAGACTGGCGACCAGGCCTTCCGCGACCGGATCGCCCCCGGCCGTGAAGAGGATTGGTACCGTCGTGGTTGCCTTCTTGACCACGAGCATCGCAATGGCGTCCCCGACGATCACGGCCACCTGCCGGCTGATCAAATCAGCCGCCAGAGCCGGCAATCGGTCAGCTTGATTGTCCGCCCAGCGAAATTCGATCGCGACGTTCTGGCCCTCGACGAAGCCGGCTTCCTTCAGGCCCTGGCGGAACGCGGTCGCGTGGGGCGCCGAGTCAGCGAGCGACGTGCTGCGGAGAAATCCGACCACTGGCATCGCCGGCTGTTGCGCACGCACCGTGAGCGGCCACGCCGCCGCCGCGCCGCCGAAAAGCGTAATGAACTCGCGCCGTCGCATAGGGCCCATGTGAACAACTCCTCTCCACCTGCCAAATCATAGCGCGAACTTGACATGCGCAGCTAATAGGATTATATTCCACAAACTTATGCTCGGCGGGGCGCTCTTCTAGAGTTGTGCCTCGCCGAGCGGTGGAGCGCCGGGAGGCGCCGCCCCTTTTTACCAGAGGGGCGCGCGCCTTCGCACGGCGCGCAGTGGGGCCTCGCAAGCCCTGCTAAGGGGGTCTCGCCAACCCCCTGGCGCCACCGCAAGTCGGGTTTACCCGACTTGCGCATTAAACATGCCCGATCTCGGGTAAACCCGAGATCGGGTGCGCTCCATCCCCTTTTTTGGGGAACGGAAAAAGGGACACTGGCGCACCCGGCGCCATAAAGAATACGGGCGAGGACGCTTGCTTGCACCGCGCCGTAACGGTTGCCGCTCCCGTCCGGCGGGTTACAATGCCGGCCAATCACGCCAGCGAGGATCAAGGGAGCAAACGATGACCGCCATTCGCGGCTATGTGGCGCCCACGACAGAGACCGGTGCGCTCGGCGTGCATTCGCTCGACCAATTCGTGCTGGCGGTGCCCGACGCCAATGTCGCGCAGGAGTTCTACGGCAATTTCGGACTCGACCTCACGCGCGACGGCAACACGCTGGCGATCAAGACCTTCGGCCATGAGCACCGCTGGGGCTCGGTGGTGGAAGGCAAAACCAAGGCGCTGCATCATCTCTCGTTCGGCTGCTATGCCGAGGATCTGCCGCGGCTGAAGGCGCGCATCGAGGGCAGCGGCGTCAAACTGATCGATCCGCCGCCCGGCTTCGAGAGCAACGGGTTCTGGTTCCGCAATCATGAGAACGTGCTGATCGAAGTGAAAGTCGGGCCCAAGGTGTCGCCCAGTCAAAAGTCGGACAGCCAATGGACGAGCGCGCCGGCTGGCACCGTCGGCGCCGCCATCCGGCAGAATTGGCCACCGGTGCGGCCGCGCCGGCTGTCGCATGTCTTGACCTTCACCGCCGATGTCGACGCCTCGATCAAGTTCTATGAGCGCACGCTTGGCCTGCGATTGTCCGACCGCTCCGCCGATCTGGTGGCGTTCATGCATGGCATCCACGGCAGCGATCATCATCTGCTGGCGCTGGTGAAATCATCCGCGCCCGGCTTCCATCATTGCAGTTGGGACGTGTCAAGCGTCAACGACATCGGGCTGGGCGCCATGCGCATGCATGATAAAGGCTACCAAAAGGGCTGGGGGTTAGGGCGCCACGTGCTCGGCTCGAACTATTTCCACTACGTGCGCGACCCATGGGGCAGCTTCGCGGAATATTCCTGCGATATCGACTACATCCCGAAAGAGGATCGCTGGCCCGCGGCCGACCATAAGCCGGAGGATTCGTTCTATCTCTGGGGTCCCGATGTGCCGCCCGAATTCACCGTCAACTACGAGGGCGGCGAGACTTGACCGTCATTCCGGGACGGCGCGAAGCGCCGGGCCCGGAATCCAGAGATGCATACTGTGTGTCACTGGATTCCGGGTTCGCGCTAACGCGCGCCCCGGAATGACAGATAAAAGCGCGACGCCGCGCTAACTACTTTCAATCCACCACGATCTTCACCTTCTCGCCCGGCTTCACCCGGTCGTGGGCCGCAAGCCCGTTGAGCACGCGGAAGCGGTCGAGCGCATGATCGGCGGTCGCCATGCGGCGTGCCAGCGATTCCACGGTGTCGTTGGGGCCGACGGTGACGATTTTCAGGTGTANCGGATGGACCTGCTCGCTTTCCTGCAGGCTCATGCGGCGGAAAGTTTCAATTGATTCGCGGAACGAGCGGTCGACCTGTGGCGTCTTGTTTTTCGCCGCGAAAATGAAGCGATAGACGTCGCTGCCGAAACGCACGGCGAATAGGCGGAACGACCATTCATCGCCGGCGGCGGTGGCGGTCGCGGCGGTGAAGCCGTTGACGGTGAATTCCTCGACGCTTGTCGAATCGACATGCTCTATCCAGCCGGACTTCAGGTAGTCGGGCAGGGATTGCTCGGCCGGCACGCTCACCACGTCGAGGCGCATCGCCTCGTTGCCGCCCTTGAGGCCGAGCACCGCCTGCGCGGTGTTGTCGAGGGAGAATCCCGGCGGCGCCAGGAAAGTAAAGCCGAGCTTGGGGTGCAAAAAGCGGCGGCCGCGCGCGAAGCCTTCGCTCGGATCCTCGCCATAGACCACTCCGTCGAGACCGCCGAGATATTCGGCGCGGTCGCGTTCGCCCGCGCCGGGGCCGCTGAATTGCCGGGCATTGGCAAGCGCGTTCTTGACCCGATCGGGCGTCGCCGGATGGCTGGCGAGAAAGTCGAGGCCGCGCGCATCGGCGCTGCCGGCGGCCGGCTTGAGATCGGCATTGCGCTGCATGTCGGTGAGGAAGCGCGAGGCGCCGAATGGATCGAAGCCGGCGCGCGCGGAAATGCCGACACCGATGCCGTCGGCCTCGAATTCCTGTGCGCGCGAGAAGCTCGCCAGCGTGAGCTTGGACTTGGCGAGCGCCAGCGCGCCCATCTGCGGATCGCTGAGAACGTCGCTGACCACGTGGCCGATGAGCGCGGCTTGGCGCGCCTGGTCTTCGCGGATCGCGGCATGGCGCGCAATCACGTGTCCCATTTCGTGCGCCAGCACCGAAGCGAGCTCGGCCTTGTCGTTGGCGAGCGCGATCAGTCCGCGCGTGATGTAGAGATGGCCGTTCGGCAGCGCGAAGGCGTTGATGGCNGGCGAGTTGAGAATCGACGCCTTGTATTTCAGGTCCGGCCGCTCGGACGCCGCCACCAGCCGATCCACGGCTTTTTCGATCGTCGCTTGCAGCCGCGCGTTCTCGTAAATGCCGCCATAGGAGGCCAGGATGCGCAGGTGCTCGCGCTCCTCCGCCGGCTGCATCTCCGCCTGCGCGGAGGTCTGCGGCACCGGCAGCGAGACCTGCTTGTTGTCCGGCGTGCTGGTGCATCCCGCCAACAGCACAACGAGCGCAAATGCAACGCCGCGCGCCCTGTCCTCCGTTGTTAGTGTCGCAGTCATGCCCGCTCTGCCCGCAATGGAGTCAATCTGCCAATTCGATCTGCTCGGGCGCCTCGGCGGTGATGATCGGGCCGCCNCGCTGCTCAAGCCAGCCGCGCACCCGGATGCGGCGGCCTTCGAGCTTTTTCGGCTCAATGCCGGCCGCGGTGAAGGCGCGGCTCAAGCGCCGCAGGATGATCACGGTGAAATCCCGTGTCCAGCGCCGCCCGAAATTCACATATATAGTGGCCCCGCTCTCGCGTACCGACAAGACCTTGCCTTCCACCAACGCGAACCGGCCCCGTTCGGCCTGCAGCCGGGTAAGGTTTTCGGCCGACAAAGGGGCGAAATTTGGATCGGCCCAAAGCCCGCGCCGGGCCACCCGCGCCGCGCGTTCCGCGCTCAAAAGGGCGTCGGCGCAGGCCTTGTCGCCCACGCGTGCCGACACCCGCGCGTGGCCATGCTCCAGCATGGCCTGCTGCACTGACTGCTGGTTGTCGCCGATGAAAGCAAACGCGACCAGACGGCCGTAGCGGTCATGCTCGGGCTCGAGCCGTTCGAGCCGCAGTGGATGTCCGGCGACGAGGGCTTGCAATGCGGCGCGGCTGCCATCGGCGACCTCGATCGCCGCCAGCC
>JGI20191J14862_1000536_pt1 | contig 12807 bp, 10 predicted proteins | sample NGESurdeep092012_7_FD_14862 | JGI IMG/M metagenome (IMG submission 14862)
GCTCGTCATGGTCCTGCTGACGGTCGAGGTGGCCCCGCGATCGTCGGTCACCGTCGCCCTCGCGGTGAAGGTGCCAACCGTCGGATAGGTGCAGGTGGTCGTTGCCTGGGGGACCGCCGGCGTGCCGTTGCCGCAGGTCAGCGAGTAGGTCAGCGGCCCGCCTTCGGGGTCGGTGGACCCGGAGGCATCCAGGGTGACCGAGGCCGGCGCGTAGTCCGCCGACGGCGTGACCGTCAGCGCTGCCACCGGCGTCAGGTTGGCCCTAGCCGTGATGGTCCTCGTGACCGTGTTGGTTAGTCCCGAGGGGTCCCTGACGGTCGCTCTGGCGTAGAACCTGGTCACCGTGTTGTAGACGCACGTGCGGGTCGGAGCTGTCACCACGGCACTGCCGTCTCCGCAGTCGAGCACGTAGGTCAGCGGGCCAACCTCGCGGTCATACGAGCCGGAGCCATCAAGCAGGACGGTCAGAGGCGCCGTCCCGCTGGTCGGGGTCGCGGTCAGCGAGGCCACCGGGGCCGTGTTGACCATCGCCGTCACTGTTGCCGTCGCCTGGTCGCTGACAACGTTGACATCCAGGGCGGTGACGGTGACGGTGAAGACACCAGCCGAGGTGTAGCGGCAGGTCGTCGTGGCGGAGGCTTGTGGGCCGGCCACTGTGCCGTTACCGCAGTTGAACGCGTAGCTGACGATCGCCCCGTCCAGACCGACCGAGCTTGAGGCGTCCGCCGTGACTGTCAGCGGCAGGGTGCCCCTGGCCGGTGTGACGGACAGTACCGCCGCTGCTCCGTCGTACTCCAGGGCACCGCGGTCGGCGAAGGTCGGCGTCCCTGCCCCCGTATTGGCGACGCGGGGGTGGTCAACCGGGTCGCGACCGTCGTGGTCCGTGGCAACGGCGCCCGGGATGGTCAGGTCGGCGTTGTCGATCGCCGGCGAGCCGCCCTGGATCCGCAGGTCGCCTGCCGCGCGGTTCCGGAAGAGCGGGTCGGCACCGATGCCGTGGGGCGACTGTCCGCTAGCCGTCTCGAACTGTGCCTCGGTGGTATACCTGCCCCCGTTCCATTCGTAGAGAGTGCCGCCGTTGGTCATGAACACCACGTTGCGGTCCACGGTCGAGCCTACGTACGATACCGAGTCCAGCCGGATGTCGGCGACCGTGCGGGTGCTGCCCGCCGCGTTGTCGCTACTGATGTTGTTGGCCACCACCGAGCCTGAGCACCCTCCCTCGAGGTTGATCCCGGCGGTGGCGTTCCCCACCACCGTGTTGCCCACGACGGTGTCACCCAGGGACCTGTAACAGTCCAGGCCGTGGTCGCCGTTGTCATAGCTGACGTTGCGGCGGACGATGGCGTTGCCCGAGTCGCTGTAGATCTGGATACCCGAGTCCTGGTTGCCGTAAGTCGTGTTCCGCTCGACGGTGACCCCGGTCGAGCCCAGGCTCACGTCGATGCCTGTCGCGACGCGCTGAACGGGCTGGGCGTTGCGGTAGGCCTCGTTCCCGGCCACGACGTTGTCCGCGCTTCCCTGCAGGCTGATGCCGTGATACAGGTTGTCGTGGGCCGAGCTGTTGGAGATCGCACTCCCGCTCGTGCTGCCGAACCGGATGCCGATTGACCCGTTGTTCAGCGCCGTCGCATTGCTCACGGTGACCGTGCTGGAACGGTCGAACGAGATGCCGTAGGAGGACGCCAGCTCGGCTGTCACACCGGAGACAGTCATCCGCGTCGAGTCCTGGACACTCACACCGGGGCCGTTCTGACCCCACGTCGCGATCCCATCCAACAGGACGTCATGGGTGTTCCAGAGCTTGAACCCATAGGTTCGGGTACTGGCCTCGATGACGTGTCCGATCGCCGGGTTCGGGCCCCCGGCATCCACGTAGAGCTGGCCGGCCGTGGAGTCGTAGTAGAAGGATCCGGCCGTCATCGTTCCGGTCCCGGTCGCCGCGGCCAGCCGCAGGCCGTCAGAGAGGACCTGCGCGGCCGGGGACGGCGCGGCGAGCGGCCGGCTCCACGCGGTGGTCGCGGTCGGGGCCCACCCGGCTGCGTCAGACAGGTTGGACGTTCCGAAGACCCGAACCCCTGGCGCCGTGGCACGGAAGGCCAGCGGCGCACCGTTCATGCCCACGTGGGAAGGGGTGACCTGCTCGCGGTAGGTGCCCGGGTGGATCCAGACCGTGTCGCCTGCCAGCGCGGCGGCGGCCGCCGGGGCGATGCTGCAGAACGGCGTGGAGGTGCCGCCCGCCGTGTCGCTGCATGACGGGTCAGCATTGTCCACCTGATAGTTCACCAGCGGACGAGCGTTGAGTGTCACGACCTGACGAGCGCTGGTCGTGGCTCCGCCAGTGTCGGAAACGGTCACCGTGACGGTCCGCACGCCTGTCGTGGTGTAGTCGTGCTGTGCCGTGCTGGCGGGCTGTGGCCCGACGACGGTGCCGTCACCGAAGTCGAACGTGTAGCTCGCAATGCCGGTCGCATCGGCGTCGCTGGACCCGGTCGCATCGGCTGTCACCAGTGCGGCCGGCGGGACCTGGCCGTTGGTGGTGGAAAGGACCAGAGCCGCGTGCGGGGGCGCGTCCGCCGGGTCGGCTGGCAGCGGGGTCCGCTCGTACGCCCCCCGGTCGGCGTACGCCGGGGTGCCACTGCCGGTGTCGCGCACGTTCGGGTCGTCCACGGCCATTGTTCCCTCACGGTCTGTGGCCTCGAAACCCATGAAGGAGGCATCGGCGGCGTCGATGGCCGGCGAGTTGGCCGACAGCGCGAAGTTGCCGCTTGCGGCATCCACGAAGTTGGGGTCCTGACCACGGCCATTGGCCTCCTGCCCGGTCGCGGCGGCATGGGCGGCCAGCGTCGGGTACGCCGCGTAGCCGATCTTGACGGCAGTCTGGGGCGCGCTGTTCCACGCGACGTCGCTGTCGGCGGTGAAGCCGGTGTTCGAGGTGGCCTCGACGTTGATGTCGAACTCGTTGGTCGACAGCCCGTTGTCCACCGAGATGTTGTTCCGCAGGGTGGCGCCGGTGGACTTTCCCTCAACCGAGATGCCGTCCTTGCGGTTGCCGTAGGAGGTGCTGGACAGGTAGGTCACGTTGGTCGAGCCATAGGTGTCGAGCCCGTGGTCGCCGTTGCTATAGCTGATGTTGCGGATCACCAGTGCCCGATGTGAGCCGCTGTAGATCTGAACCCCGGAGTCCTGGTTGCCGTGGGTGAGGTTGCCCCTCACGACGTTGTCGACGGAGGCATTGACGTCGATGCCCGCGGCGGTGCTCGTGCCGGTAGGCACCCTGTTGTCCGCGCTCTCGTTGCCTTGGATGGTGTTGTTCGAGGAGGCTGTTGTCAGGGAGATGCCATGGAAGTTGTTGGCACGGCTGATGTTCCGGGTGATCCGGGATCCGGTGGTGGCCGACAGTTTGATACCCGCCGAGGCCGCACCCGACACCGTGGAGCCCGTGACTGTCGCGTTGCTTGTCGAGCTCTCGAGCAGGATGCCGTTGACTCCGGCCTCCGTCGACGTGACATTCTGCACCGTGTCCGCGCTGGAGGCCGACAACCGGACCCCCGCGTTGTTTTGGCGTTTGAGAGTGAAACCGTCCACGACCACGTTGCTGCGCCCGACCAGGTTGAATCCGTAGGTCTGCGCGCCGGCGGCGATCGTGTGTCCCTCTGCGGGGTTGGCACCACCGACGTCGACGTACAGCATCTTCGCGACGGTGTCGTAGAAGAACTGGCCTGCCGTCAGGGCTGCGAGCGACGCGGCTGCCGGAAGCCGGACGTCATCGCGGAAGACCTGCCGAGGCGCGCTTGGCGGTGAGTACGCCCGACTCCACGCCGTGGCTCCGGGTGCGGGTGCCGTCCAACCGGCCGCATCCGAGAGGTCACGGGTCCCCAGCAGGACGACCCCGGGAGCAGCGGCCGTGAAGGTGATAGGGCTCCCGGCCGCACCCGAGGCGGCGACGGTGACCTGCTCGGCATACGTGCCGGGTCGGACCATCACCTGGTCACCGGCGTTGACTGCCTTCGTGGCCGCCTTGCTGATGGTGCACAGCGGAGTGTCCGAGGTGCCAGGCCCGGTGTCGCTGCACAAGGGCGAGGTGTTGTCGACCCACCACACGTTGGCGGCGAACGCCGTGGGCGCCTGCACCGTGGCTGCGCCGAGGATGAGGATGAGGGCGCCGAAGAAGCCGATCACGCGACGGTGACTGTGATGTCGAGAGTGGCATGAGCCTGCTCCGATCGGTTTCAGTGAAGAACGGCCATCGGACGCATGCGCGCGATGGGGCGGACGATTTCGTGGCCGGTGAGGACTGACATCGCGGCGTTGACGCCGGTGTCATCCAGGTGCGCGACCCGGGCGGGTGCAGCGTCGGAGTAGCGGAATCGCAGGGTCGAACGCCCCAGCGGGTCGGCCTGGGATGCGCCTGACTGTTCGAACTGGTCGATCACCGTGCCTGCGCCATGGCACGCCGAGTGCAGGCTGTGAGCGCTGCCCGCCCCTGCGACCGCGAGGTAGGACGATGTCCGATGGGTACCAGGCAACAGGACGGCCTGGCCTGTGGCCGCGAAGGTCGTGCCGGCCGGCAGGCGATCTGCCGGGTAGGCGCGACAAGAGTTGTGCCTGTGCACGACCGCCCGCCGCCCGCCGACTTCCTCCTCGTACACAGAATTGTGCGGGGAGTCCACGATCAGCTTTCCTGGCTCGCCGCCGAATGTACGGACGGCCAGAGTCTGCAGGGCTGCGTACGTCGCCATCCGGAAGGCGTACCCATAGTTCATCGCCGCCGCATTCGCCAGCATCAGGCGTTGGCCGTCCTCGCTGTCGAGCTCAACCGGCGGGCAGGCATGGGTGAAGAACAGACGCATGCGTTCACGCAGCTGAGCCGCCGACCGCGCACTGCCGAGGTGGTACATCGGCTTCTGGATGGCCATGGCTGCACGCATGATCCGGGCCCCCTCCTGACGGCGCTGGAAGAGATGCCCGATCTCGCCGGTGAGGACACCTCCGCCGGCGTGGTACTGGATCGTCATCTGTCCTTCGCTGATGCCAAGCTGTGCGGCCGCGTCCGCGTCGAAGATCTCCTCGACCTGCTGCAGTTCCACAAAGTGGTTCGTGGGGCCGACCGTGCCAAAACGCAACCGGGCCAACTGCCAGGTCAGGGCTGGTATCTCCTTGAGCAGCCGGGCACCCCCTCCCCAGCGGTCGAGATCCAGGCGACCGCCCTCCTCGACCCGCTCAAGCTCCTCGGCCTTGACGCCATAGCGATCGACCGCGAACTCGCCGCCCTGGACTGCAGCATCCTTGACCTCACGGTAGGACAGGTCCCGGCGCCCTTTGGTGGGGTAGGGATAGCGCTCGCGGACAGCTCGGAAGAAGGACTCGATGCCATCCTCGGTGGGGCGTTCGCAGTCGAGGGCGATCAGGGCCATGCCGCAGTTGACCGACGAGCTGGTGAAGGTCGGACGGATCGTGCCCAAGGTGGCCACCGCGATGCTCGACGGCATCTCCATGTTGGATTTGTGATGGAAGTCCGGCAGTACGACCGGCGGGGCCGCAAGGTCGAGCTCAGCTACACCCATCGTCAGCGCCCGTAACACTTCTGGGTCAGCCGGGGACTCCGCACAGTCGAAGACCCGCGGCGCCAGAAGCCCACCCGCTGAGAGGGCGGTCTGGCGTGAAGTCACCGACGAATTGCCCGATATGACGCGAAGTTCCACGATGTCCATCCCTTGTCTGCGATGCGCTCACCGGTGAGGTGGGCTCAGTAGTCGTCCGGATATGGCGCGGCAATCGAAAGATCCGGGATGCCGTTCGAGCAGCTGTAGTTCGGCAACAGCCGAGACATGATCTGCCAGACGTCCTTTGGCGCGTTGTGATCCGCAGCCTTGTAGAGACCGGCCAGCAGCTCGTCGAAGCCGTTGGGGAACTCTGCCTGTTCGGTGCAGTAGATCCGGGGGTGCTCGGTGGAAACGCGAAGCTCGGCCTCGCTGAACAGCGCCTCGTGCAGCTTCTCGCCGGGTCGAAGGCCGGTGTAGCGAACGTTGACGTCCCCGAGCATCATCTGGTGGGCGAAGTTCGTGACGAGGTCGACGATGCGCACGGGCTTGCCCATGTCCAGCACGAAGGTCTCACCGCCCGTCGCCATCCTCGCGGCCTCGAGCACCAGGCCCACAGCCTCCTCGATGGTCATGAAGTAGCGGGTGACATCGGGATGTGTGACCGTGACGGCCTCACCGTTGCGCAGCTGCTCGCTCAGAACGCTGAGCAACGAGCCGCGGCTGCCCAGCACATTGCCGAAGCGCACTGCCGAGACGATGGCTGAGGTTCCGGCGGAGGACTTCACGACGAGCTCGGCGAGCTGCTTGGTCGCTCCGAGGACGGAGGTCGGGTCGGCGGCCTTGTCGGTGGAGATGAGGACGAACCGTTTCACCCCGTGGTCGAGGGCAGCCTGGACGACGTTCGCGGTGCCCTTGACGTTGGACTTCACGCCTTCACACGGAAAGCGCTCCAGCATCGGCAGGTGCTTCAACGCGGCGGCGTGGAAGACGATCTCGGGCTGGCGGTCACGCATGATCTGGTTCATCCGCTCGCGATCGCGCACATCGGCCACGATGATGTCCGCCGTGTCCAGCATCGCCTCGCCGGACAGCTCGAGCAGCAGCCGCTGCAGGTTCGACTCGTCGTGGTCGAGCATCAACAGCTCACTCGGTTCGAAGCCTTGGACCTGCCGGCAGAGCTCGCTGCCGATGGAGCCACCTGCTCCGGTCACCAGGACTCGCCTGCCCTGCAGGGTCGCGAGTACGCCGGGTGAGACGACATGCATCTCGTGGCGGCCGATCAGGGATCCAGCCTGCAGGTCGTGCATGTCCGTACCGACCACATCGCGCTGCAGCAGCGATACGAAAGATGGAAGGTGACGGACACTGGCTCCCACCCTCGAGGCGGCGGTCGCCATGCTGTGGACGGTTGACCATGGCAGACCGGGGATGGCCAGGACCACCACTTCGATGCGCTGGGCGGTAGCGACCGCAACCAGGTCGTGCAGGGTTCCAAGGACCGGGAGTCGACGAACCACCTGCTTGGACTCGTCGTCGTCCAGGAAACCGATGGGCGCCAGCCCGAAGGAGTCGACGTGTTTCAGATCCCGCGCCAACGCGCGGCCCGCCTCGCCTGCCCCCACGATCAGCGTCCGCAGACCTGGCTGGGTTGTCGTTATGTACCCGATGTCCGAGGGACTCCAGTCGAACGCGATCGCGGTGCTCATCGCGACCCTCCAATCTCCGCCAGTGTGGCGCACACGGTGTCGACGTCCTCATCGGTGAGGACCTGGTCCATGGGTAGGGACAGCGTCTGGGCAAACACGCTCTCAGCTCCGGGGAAGCCGCCGGGAGCGTGTTCACAGACGTGGCTGAACCAGGTGAGTCGATGAACCGGAATGAAATGCACGGAAGTGCCAATCCCTCGCTCGTCCAGCGCGGTGATCAGGGCGTCGCGACTGACTCCGAAGTCTGGACGTACGCGGACGGCGTAAAGGTGCCAGGCGTGCGTGCCCGACGTGGGCCGGGGGGGCCTGGTCAGTCCGGGGATTTCCGCGATGCGCGAGTCGTATCGCGCGGCCACGTCCGCGCGTCGTGCCTGGGTCGACTCGAACTGCCGGAGCTGGGCCCGACCGATGGCCGCCTGGACATCGGTCATGTTGGCCTTGAGCCCGTCCTCCTTGACGTCGTAGCGCCAGCCGCCACCGGGCAGGTACCGCTTCCAGGCGTCCCTGGACATCCCGTGCAGCCGAACTCTGTCCACCTCGTCCGCAAGCCCGTGGTCATCGGTGGTCAGCATGCCGCCCTCACCGATGGCGAGGTTCTTGGTCGCGTAGAAGCTGAAGCACGTCGCACGCGAGATGGTGCCGACGACTCGGTCGCCGACGACCGTGCCCAGCGCGTGGGCGGCGTCCTCAACCACGTGGTCCAAAGTGATTCCCGCAGCTTCAGCCATCTCGCCCACGTCGGTTGGCAGCCCACCGAGGTGAACCACGACCATGGCCTGGACCCCCTTGACGGCCCTGGCTGCGGCGGCCACGGTCTGTGTCGACGGCATCGCCGTGATGGGGTCGACGTCGACCAGCACCGGCTGCAGTCCCGCGTGGACGATGGCCGAAGCAGCGCCACAGAAGGTGACAGTGGACATCAGGACCCGGGACCCGACCGGCAGGTGCAAGGCGCGAAGGGCGAGCTCCAGCGCCGCGGTGCAGGAACTGACGGCGACGGCGCGTCGTGCTCCGACGTGCTCGGCGAACTCCCTCTCGAACTCGATGACCTGCTGGCCGCTGGTGACCCAGCCCGAGGCCAGTACCTGCTGAACGGCCTGGCAGGCTTCGTTGCAGATCTGAGTACGGACAAAGGGAACACGAGTCACAGGCATCGAATGATGACGTGCTCGTGGCCTAGTTGCGATCTGCACCATGCTGATCTGCTCTCTGCGTAGTCGTGCCGGAGTTAGGAAGATCTGACGAGGGGTGAACCCCTTGCCCGGACGAAGCGANGTNGGTCATTCGGGAGAATCACCTCGTCCTCCCGGACCTGCTCCACTCCCGCCCGGCGAGCGAACGCCACTGCTGTGAGGGCGGAGTGGACGTTGAGCTTGTGCAAGATGCTCTGGATGTGGGTGCGGACGGTGTTCGGCGAGATATGCAGCAGTGCACCAATCTCGTTGCGGGCCCTTCCGTCCATCAGACAGCGCAACACGTCGAGCTCTCGCGCCGTCAGGAGTGCAATAGCTTCGGCCTCGGGCATCCACCTCCCCCGCTCCGACAGGGAGGCCAGGACTCGGGTCACCAAAGCCGCCGGCAGGTGGGTCTCTCCGCGGGCCGCCCCCCGAACCGCGATGAGCAACGCCTCAACGGCGCCCTGCTTGGCCACCCACCCCCGGACTCCCATCTGCACTGCCTCGCAGACCCGGTTGTCATCGGCCACACCCGTGACGACCAAGATCCCGAGGTCGGGCCACTGGTCCAACAACTGGCGTCCGAGCGTCAACCCGTCTTCACCCGCGACGACCAGTTCAACGGTCACAACGTCAATCTCATGGTGCGAGAAGAGCTCCAGGGCCTCCGCAGATGACCCAGCCGTCCCGACGACCTCGAGGTCGGGCTCAGCGGAAAGTCGGGTGGCCAAAGCTTCGGCAAACACCCCATGGTCATCAACCACAGCGATTCGGATGCGCTCTTGTTTCACCCTGAAAGCCTCGCGCCTGCTGCGTCGCGGCGGAGCCGTCAGAAGCCGGAGTTGTCTCTACATCAGAGGCTGAGCAGTTTCTACGTCAGATGTACGAGATCGCCGCGTCAGCGCGTCGAAGGTGCACCGGCCAGGTCTCCTCTGTCGCGTTGGCAGTCATCAGCGCGGCTGCCTGCAGGCGCGAGTGCACCCCGAGCTTGGTGAGCAGATTCTGCACGTGCGTACGAGCCGTACACCCGTGCACGCCAAGTCTCCCCGCTATCTGATCGGTGCTCAGCCCATCCATGATGCAGCGCAACACTTCCCATTCGCGCTCGGTCAGAAACTTCAGCACCCACAGCGGGTCATCATTCTGATTGCGCGGTCGCAGGGCTTCCCGCAGCACGAGCGGATCCACCGCCAAGTAGCCTTCAAATGCCATCTGCAGCATCTCGATGAGGACCCTAAGGGGCTTCTCCTTGCCTACGTATCCCGCAGCGCCCTGCGCAATGGCGTCCGCCACCATCTTCGGGCAGGACGAACCCGACAGGATTATCACTTTGGTGTTCGGGCTCACTTCGTGGATCCGACCGATGGTGCAGATTCCGTTGCCGTCAGGAAAGTACACGTCGAGCAGGCACGCATCCGGCTGGTGTTGGCGCGCGGCCTCGACCGCTTCGTCGGGATGAAGCGCTGTAGCGACAACGGTGTGCCCGTTTTCACCAAGCGCCAAGCTCAGCCCTTCGACCAGCACTTTGTGGTCGTCACAGATCAGGAGTCTCATGAGGCCGCCGCCTCGGAAGGTGGGTCCCGCAGAACGAGCCGTGGCAGAACGATCTGCGCAACCACGCCGCCAAGGTTGCCACTCTTGAGCTCGAACCCGCCGCCGCAGGCGGAGACAAGGGCGCGAGTGATGGTCAGCCCAAGCGAGTTGTGGGCGGGCACCTGCCCGAGCCCAGGGCCGTCATCGATGATCCGGATCGTGACCTCCTGGCCGGTGTCGGTCACTTCGACGGTGACGTGCCCGCCGGGACCGGATGCTCGCATCGCGTTGTCCAGCAAGCAGCTGGTGGCACGGCTGAGCGCAACTGGAGCGGCAACCGCCATAGCTCGGTCAACGCCGGTGAGCCCGATCTTGGTTTCGGCGGTGTGTTGCGCTCGGCACACACAACGCCAGGCCAGATCGACGACGTCCACCATTTCGGGTTGGTCGTCGGCAGCGCCACCGACCACGCATTCCACCAGCTGGGACAACCACTGGGCTTGATCAAGGATCCCGTCCAACCGATGTCGAACGTCGCCGCTGTCCGCCCCCACCAGCAGCAGGATAGCCGCCAACGGCTGCCGAAGATCGTGACACAGGGCACGCACGGTGTCCAGACTCTTCGGCGCCACGTCACGCACAAGTGCTGTTGCCATGGATCTGTCCTCCCCAATCGCTTCGGACAAGACCCGACATCCCCCGGGTTGCCTTGACCAAATTCTGACCAAACCAATACCACTTCTTTACCATTCAAAAAGTGTAGGACATTTGCGCTACGCCGACAAGAGCAGATCCTCCTGTATGTGGACAACAGGAAGACAAATGGGCGGGGGCTTCGAAACAACGCGATGAATAGGTAAGTTATCGCGAATAGGTAAGTTGTCGCGAATAGGCAAGTTATCGCGAATAGGCAAGCTGTCCCGAATAGGCACGTTGTCCCGAATAGGCACGTTTATCCAAGTATCCTAGGCCGTTCACCGCTCAGGCAGGCTCCTCACGGGGTCCGATCATCAGGGGAAGTCCCGTGAACGAGTGACGGTCCTCTAGTCCTCTTGCGTGATGTGATCATGCGGATCACGCGGTTTGCTGGGGTGATCCGGGCTTCGTGGCGGAGCCCGCAGTGATCGTAGGGAGTTGTCATGAGCAAGGACGCCGCTCCCATCGCGCAGGAGTACATCGCCCGTGAGGACATCGAGGCCCGTCTTGACACCCGCGAGGTCTTCGACGCCAACGGCGAACGCTACGGCTACGTGCTCTATGACGTGGGCACAAGTCCCGTCGGCCTGACCCCGGTACGCGATTGTCGGCACTGCGCGTGGGCTGACGCCAAGTCCCTTGTCTATGCCACCGGTTCCAAGGCACTTGAGTACCACCCTTGGGTCCGTTTGGAGGCGCAATCATGACTACCCGGACACTGCCAGCAGCAGGGAAGCACTCAAGGTCGCCCGACCTGATCAGCCGGCTGGCTGACCGATGGTCCCAGTTGGCCGCGGATGTGCCCCGAGCATCCAAAAAGAGTCCCTCACCAACAGACTGTTTCAAGGATTCGATCAAGACGAAGGAGGAGGAGTTATGACACAGCAGAAGATCTTCGACGAACAGGAGCAGTACGACAAGATCGCGGCTAACTTGCTGGATGGCGAAGAAATACTGGCGGTCTACGACGCCTTCGTCGACGCAGCGAAAGACGGCTTCATCGGGTTGACCAACAAAAGGTTGATCCTCCAACACAAACCACGCATGGACGACGACGAGAAGTGGGTGGCTTTGACGAGCATTCCGTACTCCAAGGTGTTTGCGATCAGCATCAGCGTTGCTGGCCAAGAGGATTACGAGGTCACCTACCGAGGAACCGGAGACGACAGGGCAAATCATGCTCACAGCGTCGTCTCTTTGAGATCTCCGAATGAGCCGGGGCGCTATGGGGGAGCATTCAGCGAGTGCCCATGTTCAGAGTGATCGATATGATCGCGCTTCTTGTGGTTGATCGCCAGGATCTCAATGAACATTCCAATACAATCACTACGAGGAGTTGAGTCCACGGACGTGGTGTACGTCGGGGGCCCGTTTGTGAGCGTGGCGTCGTGATGTGAGGCGGTCACCGCGTGATCCTTCACAAGACCGCTCAGAGTCGACGAAGGAGCACCACGCGATGACGCAAACCACAGTATTGACCCCGCCCAGTTCTTGTCCGAGCACCTCGAGCGTGCCGAGTCCGATCTGTTGCGTTCGATGTTGCAGATGTTCGTCGAGGCGCTGATAGGCGCCGAGGTCGACGCGCTGTGCGGCGCCCCCTATGGCGTGCGCACCGAGGACCGGGTCACGTCCCGCAATGCGTAGCGGGCCCTGCAGTGGGAAGTCCGGGCCGGGACCAGGGACGTAGCGATCCCCAAGTTGCGCGCGGGAACTTATCTTCCCCGGCTGGTTGTTGGAGCGGTGCCGGCGGCCCGGGCAGGCACTGACTACGGTGGTGGCGACCTGCTCCCTGCTTGGGGTCAGTACGCGCCGGATGGAGAAGCTAGTCGAGACGTTGGGCATCACCCGACTGTCCAAGTCCTGCGTCGAAAATAGCGGTGACTGATGCAGGGTTGGGTGAGTTAGGCGGCTTGGATGGGGTCGAAGCGGACGGTGTAGCCGAGACGGTTGGCGTCGCGGGTGATGCGTCGTAGTGCTCGTTGGGGGTCTCGTTTCGCGTGGTAGTCGCCGCCGAGGTCGTGGTAGTTGGTGTTCTCGGATAGGACGTGCCAGGTGGCGGTCAGGATGGAGTGTTCGATGGCGACCAGGGCCTTGAGTTTGCCGATGCGTCGGGCCAGGCGCCGGTAGCGGGCGCCGAGGAAGGTGGTGTCC
>JGI20191J14862_1000551_pt1 | contig 12668 bp, 13 predicted proteins | sample NGESurdeep092012_7_FD_14862 | JGI IMG/M metagenome (IMG submission 14862)
AGGCCAATTCCCGACNCGCCGAGCCACGCAAATCATATTCGTACTCGGCTTGACCACGTTCCCCGCCCCGGCTTTGATGCTGATGTGTATGTCGTCCTCGATCGCCTCGGGCGATTCTTTTTTCTTTTAGAAAGGTGGTCGCCATGCCTGGCTACCGAGTTCTGTTGGCGTTGTTATTCATCGGCGTCGCTTCGACTGCGCTAGCTCAGTCGAACGTCGTCACCCCCGAAACGGGCACCCCGGAAATGGGCACGCCGGAGCAGCGGCAGGCGTGCGGGCCCGATGTCCGCCGATTTTGTAAATCCGTCAAACCAGACGACGGTCCTTTTGCCTATCTCGCGTGCCTCCAGGAACATCGGGAAAAATTGCATGTTGCTTGCCTCAAAGTCCTAGAGAGCAACGGCCAATGACTGTGGGGGTACTCGTGATCATGCTGGGGGAACGCTGAGGAGAATTGGGAAGTGGCATAAATGAGGAGGAAGTTGACAGGGAATAAGGCGCGATAAAAGAGCTGGGTGGCGATATAAGTGTGCTACGATTTTGCATGCTCCAAGAACTAGCAAAAGAATTGAACAACGCTGGCTTCCCCAACATTCAGGATGTGCAACATCGACAAGGCAGGGAGTTTCTCACTCCCGACGGCCGTATATCCGTCTATTCGCTGGGGGAAACGGCGCCCACTGAAGGTTGGTTCCTTCCAGCTCTCTCCGAACTCATAGCGGCATGTGGGGAAAAGTTTTTCTCTCTTATTTTAGATCGTGGAAAATGGCGATGCACAGCATCGGGGTATGAAGGATATGATGATTTATATTCAACTCCTTCTGAAGCCGTCGCCCGCTTGTGGTTGGCCTTGAATAAGAAGATATGACGGCTCTCGCGCTTCAATTCTGCCGCATCGCGTCACGGACGCGAGCGTGTCGTATCATCATTAAAGCGACTGATGAAAAATAATTCGATTTTACCAGTTCGTCGGACAAAAACGACTTGCATCGATTGTTTGTGCGCAAATCTCTATCATGAGCAAGCATGTCGCGGCGGTGAAGGTGAAAGAATTAGAGTTGGACGCAAGTGCGCGACGATATTGGTGGCGGCGACCGGCGTATGACGCGCCGTTAAATCACCCCGACCGCCCAGACCACAATCTCTCCGGCCACCTGTGAGAAGGCCTGATTGAATGCCGCGACCGCATCGGTCGCCGCGGTACTCTTGGCGGCAATGCTGACCGTGAACATGCGCGCGGCGGCGACCTCGCCTTTGTCGTTGACGAGCCGCGCCGTGAGGTCGACCAGCCGGCGGAGGTCGTCGCAGCCGCCATCGCGTCCATCCGCGAGGCGTTGACGGCGCATCTGGACGGCGCGAGCGTGCGCTTTCCCGGTGCGATGTGGTTGGTCAGCAGCGCGCCCGCCTGAGCACGCGCCGCCCCTACCTGGCTTTGGGCCACACAGGACCAACGAAGTACCACCAAAAGGCCAGTGAAATTTCCTGTCACACCCCACGCACTAAAGCTGCCGGACCAAGCCCAACCCATGTTCAACCGGAGATGAAGACGGCAGGTCAAGCGCATGAAGGCCAAAAGCGTGCGACCGCAATCCTGGTCACGACGGCGCTGCCGGCCGTCAAGGCCGCGCCGGCGGCGCGCCGCTTTGCGGTCCGGGAGCTTTGACTGCCTCGCGCCGTCGTGAAATTGGCTCCGCCCTTGTCCATGCCGCGGTTATGATGAGGGATCGACGCCACCGCAACAAGTCGCATCAATCCGCAACAAAATGTATCGAGCGGCAACTACGAGACGACCGCGCGCGGGGCGTTTCTTTCCATTCTGATGTGCTTCAAAATGCTTCGAAACGCTTCGAAATGCTTTGCGCTGCGACTTGGTAGCAGCACCATTCATCAGGCCACCGCGACCACGTTACCGACTACACAGCGACCACACGGGGGATACGCAGGGGCCACTCGGGTGCCGGTCAAGACCGGTCAGTGCCATCCAAAGCGCCACCGTAGCCGCCCCTATTCTCCTTCCAGTTTCTGCAAACCCCTGCAAAACGCTGCAATCTGCTTCAATTTGCATCAAAACGCCTTGCAAGAAAATGCAATATTTTGCAATGGAATGCTGCGAATTGTTTCGTTTTGTTTCGTTCACACCTGTGCACCCCTCGGTGTCCCAAAAGCTAAACGTGAGCATCGGCAATTGATTGCGAAGCTGACCTATTGCGGCCCGCCGATGACGCACGACAATATGCGCGCCAACGGCGTGCGCGATCTTTAGGTCCATTGCGCCGATCGCAATTGCCACCATCAGGTGACGATCAGCGTTGACGACTTCGCCGACGCTTTGGTCGTGATCGATTTTGGCCCGCGCATAGTCTGCACCGCCTCCGGAATGATCGGCGCGGACGTGCGGCTGAATTGGGGCGCGCACACAATGTTGTGACGGTATCCTGCGCAGCGATAGGAAAAACGCTGATTGGCCGTCTGGGCAAGAAATAAATGCAGCAGCCCGAAAATTGCGCCAGCTTAGGCGGTTCTGTCACCTCATCAACGCGGACAAAGTTCTCGGTACACACAGGCGATGCCGACTTGCAATTCGCAGAAACAGATAAGGATGATGGGTATCCAGATTTCCCTCGCAGGAACGATCAGCGCTAACCTCCTGAGCACATCATTAACAGATGAGGTTGCACATGAAGTCCCGGAAAGCCGAAGCCTCCGATCTGACAGCTGCGAAGACGCGACACGGCGCCGCGTCCACTTATATTCACGCGGACCCGCGATTACAATTACCGACGAAGCCGCGTGGACGCCGCCGCATTGATCCTCTTGCAGGGATTTGGGACGACGAGATTGTGCCGATGCTCAAGGCCGCACCCGGGCTGCGTCCCATTGTTGTGTTCCGGGAGATTTCCCACCATCATCCTGAGATTAGGCCTTGCGCCCGCCGCACCCTGGAGCGACGAATTCGGTATTGGCAGGGCTTGAACGATCCCGATCCGGACGTGACGTTTCGGCAGGGATCTTCGCCAGATCAGAGGTTTTTGACGCCGCGCTTGGTGTCCAAGTTTTTGAGATCAGCACATCAAGGCATGCTGCAGTTATCCGACCTACCTGCGCAAGCCAAAACCCATGATTCGATTTTTGATATACTTGACTTCTGCAAATCCGGAACCCTCGCGCAGCGAAACAAGGCTCTGTTAGCGCTCGCGGTTATCTGTGACTTGCCTCTTTGTTGCCTGCAAAATACCCAATATCAAGCACTGCATCGCTGTATCGATGGAAGCAGGTTTTTGCCGCATCAGGCTTCAAGAGCCTTATGCAGGCAAGGTCGAGAGAGAAATTACGTTTCAAGGACCACATTGTCACGAGTGCTATCTTCAAGATCCTGCATGAGCCGCCCGAGTTGCATGACTTCCCGCGAACCAACTGGCGTCAAATCGATTTGAAAAACGCGCTGGAAAGGAATGGGACCACCGTTTCCATCTGGACAATCCGGCGCGCCATACGTGCAAACAAATATCAGTGGAGAAAAGCGAAAGTTGTTCTTACCAGAAACGACCCAGACTACCGCCTCAAGGTTGATAGGATTAAACGCATCCTTAGCGAACTTGGTGACGATGAATGCTTCTTTTCTATTGACGAGTACGTCCGTTCACTATTCGATTTATGCCAGGGAAAAAGCTCTGTGCCCCTGATGAAATTCCGTCAGTTCCACAATGGCAGAAAGGCCGCGGAACCGTCATAATGACTGGCGCCCTCGAACTCAGAACAAATCAAATTACTCACTTCTATTCAGAGCGGAAAAATACCGACGAAATGATAAAAATGGTTGATATTTTGCGGCGTCAACATGGATCGATGAAAAGGATCTATATTTCATGGGATGCTGCGGGATGGCACCTTTCCAAGGCGCTGGGAAAGCATGTTGAATTCTTGAACGGCTGGGCCGAGCACGATGGAGCTCCAACCGTAGATCTTGCGCCTCTGCCTTCAAGAGCTCAGTTTCTGAACGTGATTGAATGGGTGTTTAGTGGCATGTCACGCGCAGTGATCCACAACAGCAATTTCGAGAACTTATCACGAGCCCGAAGTGCTATAGATCGATACTTCCAACATAGGAATAAGTTCTACAAAATCTATCCAAAACGGGCTGGGCGCAAGCTGTGGCAGCAAGAGAGATGTGAGGCAGTGTTCCAAGAACAGAATAATTGTAAGGATCCAAGGTACCGCTAGCCTCGACAGCGTCCGATGCCTTTGAGCAATGGCCTCGGTGAAGTGCTACCTTTGAGCGCGGAGACCAATTGTGCGGGGCTGAACACTGACCCAAGATCCGCGATGGGATTTTGGATGATGCGGATGCTTTGGGCTGAGGGTGGATTTTCAGCCTGTTTTGCGGCTCACGGCCGCCGCCTGGAGTCTTCCGCGCCGCCGATGACGATTTAAACGGGGAACGTTGGCGCTTTCGAACGTCTTGGGCGCGGCTCCGCAATCGGCGGCGCGGTGTGTGCGGCCTCCCAAAAGCGCGAAACTGCCGCGCCCGGGGTCAGGACGTTTCGGGAATGGCGCCTCCTTCCCGCATGACGCGCGCGCAACACTCGCGGATCGCGGCAAATGCGTCCAGCATCGCCGCGCTGATTTTCAAAAACACCTGTCGACCATGGCGGACGATCTTGCCCGCCGTCTGAAACAGCCGCCAGCGCACGGTCTGCACCTGCGAATGCTCCCACCCGCTTCCGAGCGCATGCGAGCGAAAGCCGAGATACAGATTGTAGGTCAGCGCGCCGATGGAAAAGAATGCGGCGTTGGCTCGGAACGAACCGCAGGGCATGTATTCCATGCCGAAGCCGATCTTCAAATCCTTGATGCGGTTTTCGCTGTCGTCGCCGCGCCTCGAATACCACTCCATCGTCGCCTGCGCATCTTCGTCTGAGCGATTGCTGGCGATGGCGTGATAACGATAGGGCGCGTGGTCCCCGAACAAGTCCTGTTCCCGAGCGCGGCGCATGACCACCAGCCGGAAAGCTTTCTTGGTCTTGTTCATGCAATGTACCGTCTCGGCGATTTCACCATCGCGGAACCTCGTCCAATTGCTCTCGGGAATGGCCGCGATCGCCGTCTTCACCGCCACGTCCTGATCCGCGCCGATCGCGAAGACCTTGCCGGTTTTCTCGCACCAGTCGAAGATCGCCGCTTGATAAGCCGCACTGTCGGCGCGGACGGCGCCGATCCGCTTGCCCTTGGGCATGGCGCCTTCGCAGACTTGCAGAAACTCAAGGTTTCCGGCCGCCGGAGCCGCGTTGCCTTCGCGGAACTCGTGACCGATGACGAGACCTGTTTCCGCTATATGCCCCACCATCGGCATGTAACCCTTCTCGCCCTTGTAGGTGTAACGAGCCTCACGCTTTTCCGCCACGATCTGCGTCGCGTCGATGTCGAGCGTGTAGTCCGTGCGTTCGTCGTTGCGCAACAGACGGCGAAAGACGCAGCGGTTCACACGTTGCAGACCCGCCAACCCACCGCTTTCTTTCGCACCCATGCGCCGCAGCCAATCGCCCGTGGCGTCGCTGCTCGGCATTTCATTCAGGCGAAGAAGCAGACGCAGCCCTTCGTCATGGCGCAAAACGCGCAGGTCTTCCAGCGTCCGTCCGCCGCCGGCGAGCATCAGGATGAGAGGCAAGATATGAGCCGACGGATCATAGCCGGCGGCGCTGCCAGGACCGGGCAGTTCAAGGTTGATCAGGCCACAAATGCTCATCGCTCGCAGATACTCGCCAAACAGAGCCAGTCCCCCGTGCGCGGTAAGTGATTCGTCGTTCGCCGCCAGCTTGAACGGCAACACTGTCTGCGACGATCCCATTTCACCCCCCAGGTGAGCGGCCCACATCCGCCAATGAAGTTTATCTTCTTCATCAAGCGAGGCTTTTTCGAGTCGCGGGGCTATTCATCGCGGATGCTGGGACTGACTTCAACGCCCCGATGCGCCACGTACGGAACTATCCATAGGGAGGAAGGAAGTCTCTATGCCCCAGAAGCCTATACCAGCAAATAAAATCCGGCAGCTGTTGCATTTCAGCGTTGCTGACAATTTCAACAAAAGCCAGTCAGCGAGGCGACTTAGGATAGCGCGAAACAGCGCCACAAAATACATCGAGGCTTTCAAAAGCTCCACCCTAACTCTGACTGACATTGAGAACGTCGGCAGCGCTAAACTTGCCAAATTACTTTTTTCAAGCAATAGGCCTCCCACCCAGTCGGATAGAAAAGTTCGATTTCTGGACCGAATTGAATCCGTCCACTCTCGAATAGAACACGATTACCTCTCTGTTCTTGATGGGTGGCGCGAAGAAGCGGCGACGCAACAGCCCGCATATAAATATTCACGGTTTGCTTCTCTTTATGCGCATTGGCGAGTTGAACAAGGATTGAGACGACGCCCCAGCGCCAAGAGAAACGCAGTATCGGTTAAGCCCGTCGACATTCCTGTTCTCAAGAGATGACGGCTATCGCATGATCGACGAAAATGGGAGGTGGGGATTGCCTTGCTGAATAGTTCGATGGGTGTCAGCTCTTTCGAAATTGCCCGGAAGATTGAACGAGCACATCGAACCGTAAAGAAATGGTGTTTTCTGTACGAGCATGACGGCATTGAGAGTCTTCCTTTGAGAAGGTCAAGGAAGTCTTCTGAAGAAGCTCTGGCGGCAATCAAGGCGAAGAAGGACAGGCTGATCAAGATAATTCATGAAAATCCAAAAGCCTACGACATCAACCGGGCATCTTGGAGCTTAAAAGCATTGGCTGATGCTTACCGTAAAACCCATGGCGAGCGCATATCGGTGAGCTCAATATCCGAGTACTTTATTTTGGCCGGATATAAATTCAAAAAGGCCAAGAAGGTGCTGACGAGCGACGATCCAACTTATCGGGACAAGTTAGCCAAAATCACAAATGCTCTTTCACAACTAGACGTTATGGTTTTCAATTGGTTAATGCGTCCTTTGTGGACGGGCATCTGGCCGCTAACGACAAACCCGTATAATTGCAGTTAACTGATCGATCGGTGCTGGATCTATCAACATTGGTCGCGCAGCGGTTTGCTAGGCGCCAGGGGGAGGTGGTTTTAGGAGCCAGCCATAGTTCTCAGAATTAGAGTGCGATTTCAATTACATACGTGTTCGCAGTTTTATTCTGACTGGCGCGCCATGGTCTCTGCGGGTAGAAGGTTCGCCATGAAACGGCTGCCGAGAACGATCATGCCGCTGATCGCTTGCTTGCTGGCGCTGCTGATCCTTGGCTCCGCCGCGCAAGCGCAGGACCCGAGCCGGCATGGCCGCGCGCTGCTCAAGGAATTTTGCGGCCGCTGCCACGCGATCGGGAAAACCGGCAACAGCCCGCAGCGTAACGCGCTGCCGTTTCGCACCCTCGGCCGCAGCTTCGATCTCGATCAGTTTCCGCGGCTGCTTGAGCGTGGCATCTCGTCTGGCCATCCCGACATGCCGGAGTTCAAGTTTAGCGAGGACGACGCCCACGCGGTGCGCGCCTATTTGCAGACGATCCAGCAATAATTCGGTTTCACTACCGCGCGATTTTGTCGGCCGCCGGCGCGGCGCTCAACGATCAATCGTGATTTCATCGGTGCGGGCGCGCGAAACGCAGATCATGATGTTGTCGGCGCGCTCGTGCGCGGCGAGGACCAGATCGCGGTGGTCGGCTTCGCCTGCGAGTAACTTGGTGCGGCAGGTACCGCAAGTGCCGGTTTCGCAGGAACTCGGCACATCGAGGCCGTGCGCGCGCAAGACTTCGAGGATGGTCTTATCGGTCGCCACCTCGATGACCTCGCCGGAACGCGCCAGTCTTACCTTGAACGGCTTGTCGGTGGGCTTGTGCGTCTCCGCCGCGCTGAACGCCTCGAAATGCACGGCCGCCGACGACCAGTGTCCGGTCATGTTGCGCACCGCCTCCATCAACGGGCGCGGCCCGCAGCAGTATAGGTGCTCGCGGTTCTTCCGCTCTTGCAGCACCGGCCGCAGATCGAGCGAGCGGGACGGATCGCCGTGGTCGTGGTGGATGGTGACCTTGTCCTTAAATTCGGGCTTGCTCAGCTCATCGACGAACGCTGCCGTTTCCGGCGAACGCGTGCAATAGAACAGGCGGAAGCGTTTGCCCTCCGCCTGCACCTGGCGGATCATGGCCATGATCGGCGTGATGCCGATGCCGCCGGCGATGAACAGAAAATCCTGCGCGCGCGGCGGCAATCCGAAATCGTTGACCGGCGCAGCCACCATCAGCTCGTCGCCGGCCTTCACGTTATCGATCAGATTGCTGGAGCCGCCGCGGCCATTGGCCTCGCGCTTGACCGCGACCGTATACCGATCGCGCTCGGCCGGGTCGCTGCACAGCGAATATTTGCGCAATGCGCCGTTCGGCACTCGGATCGTGATATGCGCGCCGGCGGAAAATTCCGACAGCGGCTGGCCGCCCGCGTCGCGGAATTCCAGCAGATGGATGCCGTCGGCGATCTTGTCGTTACGCATCACGCGCAGCGGCATCATCTGCGGCTGGTCAGTTGCGGTCATCGCGTCTCCGGCGAAAGCTTGCTTTGCCGCCAAACAAGTGGCGGCTTTGCGCCGCGAACGCAAGTGGCTCACTCGGTCGTGGCGATGAAGCCGACGACTTTGTCCTGCTGCAGCTTCTTGACGATGTTGGCGAGCTCCGCCTTCGGCAGTCCGGTCACCGCGACGCGAACCTTGTAGAGCCCGCCGGCCATCGGTCCGGACGCGATCGACAGCTTATTGGCCTCGAGGAACTTGGTGACGTCGTCCTGGCTGGCCTGCGGCGCGAACCGGATGAGGGTGAAGGCGCCGACGCCGGGGTCGGTGGTCGGCGCCGACGCGGTCTCATAGCCGCCGGCGCTCTTGTCGTTGATTACCACGCTGGCGATCAGTCCGGCCTGCAGCAGGATCGCGAGCGCGGCGGCGCTCGCCGACCAGGCCAGCGTGCGCGGCGAGAGACTTGCAAGGAATTCCGCCACGCGTGTGCCGAGATTGAGCGACATGGCCTGCTTGCGCGCGGGTTCGGCGTCGATCTTGTCAAACAGCTTCTCCATTGCATGCGCCGAGGGCGCACCCAGCGTCTCGTTGAGATGAATGGTCTCGCCAAGCTCATCGCGCACCAGCGCGTAGCGGCGGGCGAGTTCGGGATCGCGCGCCAGCGCCTCTTCGACGCGGTGGGTGTCGCGGCGGCTCAGCGTTCCCACCGCATGCCACGGCAGTAGCGCTTCGATGTCGCTTTGCTCGGGCTCTTTGTTCATCGTGTTCATGGCCAACCTCGATCGATTCCTTGCTCCTTCAGGAGCTCCGATAATTTCTTGCGCGCGTAGAACATGCGCGTCTTCACGGTTGCCGCCGGGATGCCGACGATTCCGGCCACTTCTTCCACCGACTTCTCGTGGTAGTAGACGAGGTCGATGATCTCCCGGTGCTCGGCCGACAGCGCGGTCAGGCATTGCCGCAACACCGCGCCTTTATCCTTCTTCGCTAAAGCTACTTCCGGATCGTCGGACTGATCCTCGATCCGCTCCGCCGTTTCGTCGTCCAGCTCCTGCTCCGGCCGTCGCCGCAGCGTCGACAGGGCCTTGAAGCGCGCGATACTCAACATCCAGGTGGAGACGGCCGAGCGGCCCTCGAACTTTCCGGCTTGCCGCCAGACGTCGAGGAACACCTCGCTGATCAAGTCCTCCGCCGTCGCTTCGTTGCGCACCAGACGCAGCACGAACCGGTAGACACGAACATGATGGCGCGCGAACAGCACCTGCATGGCGAGCCGGTCGCCGCCCGCGATCCTTACGATCAGAACCTCGTCCGAAGTCGTTTGCATCGGCAGGCTAACCGGCTCGTGAGTAGGTCGTTCGTGGCGGCGACCAGGTTCAAGCGAAATCGAAGAAATTTTGCCTTGGGCCGCCAGGCCACGGGGCGGGTGCTGCTAGTTTCCACTTTTCAGGCGCGATTGGGCAAGCCGAGGCCGGCCAAATACCCGTATTTCGCGGCGTTTCGCCGGAAAACGGCTCCCGGGCGGCGGCCGGCCCGCCGCGGGTACCATTTCCAGCGCGATGGCTTTGAACCTTTGCCGGGGAGCCCGCGACCCATGGCCAGGATGTGGAACGCACATCCCTTAAAACAGGAGAGACCGCCATGATCCGCAAGCTCATTCTCGCCCTCGGTGCCACCGCCGTCATCGGCGCCGCCGCTCTCACCCCGACCACCGCCTCCGCTTGGGGCCACGGCCACGGCCACTGGGGTCATCACGGGTACGGCTACGGGGCCGGCTATTACGGCCCGACCTACGTCGCCGGCCCGGACTGCTACGTCGTCAAGCGCGTCATCGATACGCCCTACGGCCCGCGCGTGCGCCGCGTCACAGTCTGCGACTAAGCGAACAGACCGATGGCTTACCGATAGCCCCGGCTTCGCTAACGCGAAGTTGGGGCTTTCCCTTTGGGCCGGATGGCGAGGGTGCGAGCATCGGCCCCATCCTCCTCGCGCGCGCGAGAATTTGTTATGCTGACGCCAATCAAGCCGGCGGGTGACGTTAAGGGCTAAGCGCCACGGCGGCAGGGGTCGGGGAGGATTGTCATGACAACCGCATGGACTATGCGCGCCGCCGCTTTTGCCGGCGCGTTCGCTGGGCTGCTCGGGCAGGCCACCGCGGCGCCGCCGGCAGCGACGCCGGTCACGCCGCAGCTCATCGAGGCGGCGACCAAGGAAGGCAAGGTCGTCTTCTACACCGCGATCGATCTGAAAGTCGCGCAAGCCTTGGCGAAGAACTTCGAGAAGCAATATTCCGGCATCACAGTGCAGGTTGAACGCACCGGCAGCGAGCGCCTGTTCCAGCGCGTGTCGCAGGAGCGCGCCAGCAACATCTTCACCGCCGACGTGCTCGACGCGACTGATCAAGCGTTGTTCGTGACCTGGAAAAAACAGGGGATTCTGGAACCCTACATTCCCGCCGAATTGCTGAAATATCCGGCCTCCGAACGCGATCCCGACGGCGCGTATATCAATGTCCGCTTCACGCTGATGCCGATTGCCTACAACACGAATCTGGTGAAGCCGGAAGATGCGCCGAAGAGCTTCGCCGATCTGCTCGATCCGAAATGGACCAGCAAGATCGTCAAGGCGCATCCGAGCTACTCGGGCGGCATCGTGACCTCGACGTTCCAGACCGTGAACGCCATCGGCTGGGGCTATTTCGAGAAGCTCGGCAAGCAGAAGGTGCTGCAGGTGCAATCGTCCACCGAGCCGCCGAAGAAACTGGCGCTTGGCGAGCGCGCAGTGTCCGCCGACGGTCTCGAATACGTGCACATCCAGCTCAAGGAAGGCGGCGCGCCGATTGCGATCGTCTATCCGAAAGAGGGAACGCCGTTCATTCCCAGTTGTGAGGGGATCGCCAAGAACGCGCCGCATCCGAACGCCGCCAGGCTGTTCATCAGTTACATCGTATCGCGCGAGACCCAGCAATATCTCGTCGACGTCGCCGGCCTGCGCTCGTTCCATCCGGACGTGAAGGATAAGCCCGGCCGTACGCCGCTGTCCGCGATCAAGCTGTTGCCGTCGGATCCGGTGGCGCAAGAAGCGGCGACCGAAGAGATCAAGAAAAAATACGCGCAGTATTTTGGGATTTAGCATGCTCGAAGGCTTCACCCGCAGCGAGATCAAGACCAGCGCTGCGCGCATCGTCACCGTGCACGGCGGCAGCGGACCTCCGCTGCTGCTGCTGCACGGTAATCCGTTCACGCATCTGTCGTGGCTCAAGGTGGCGCCGCCGCTGGCTCAGCGATTCACCGTGGTCTGCACCGATCTGCGCGGCTATGGCGATTCGGAAAAGCCGCCGGGCGGCGACGACCATTCCGGCTATTCGTTCCGCGCCATGGCGCAGGACCAGGTCGAGGTGATGGCGGCGCTCGGCTTTCCGCGCTTCTTCGCGGCCGGCCACGACCGCGGCGCGCGCGTGCTGCATCGCATGTGCCTAGATCACGCCGACAAGGTCACCCGCGCGGCCATCCTCGACATCATCCCGCAGCATCATTTGCTCAACAACGTGACGCGCCAGTGGGGCACGTTTTCCTGGCACTGGTTCTTCAATATCCAGCCCTACGATCTGCCCGAGCGGATGATGGGCGCCAACCCGGATTGGTTCATCGAGAAGAAGCTGGCGAAAACCAAGCAGGGGCTCGCTTTCTTCGACAAGGCCGCGCTCGCCGAATACAAGCGCTGCTTCCGCAATCCGGAAACCATCCACGCCATCTGCGAGGACTACCGCGCCACCTTCGGCGTCGATCTCGACATGGACAGCAAGGATTTCGCGGCCGGGCGCAAAATCGAATGCCCGCTGCTGCTGCTGTGGGGCGCCACCGGCGGGGTCGGCCGCAATCACCAACCTGGACCTGCCGAAATCTGGCAGCGTTACGCGTCCAACATCGTCGGCGCCCAGGCGCTCCCTTGTGGACATTATCTGTCCGAGGAAGCACCGGAGGAGACGACCGCCGCGCTGCGCGCATTTTTCGTAGCCCAGTAGGTCTAGACGCCTAGTCTTACTGAGTCAGAAAGTCGCACGCGAGGCACGACCCGACTCTGGTAAGGGGAGAGATTCAGACATCAGCAGATGGGGGTTGATATGGATCTCCG
>JGI20191J14862_1000552_pt1 | contig 12652 bp, 9 predicted proteins | sample NGESurdeep092012_7_FD_14862 | JGI IMG/M metagenome (IMG submission 14862)
GTGGCCTGAGGCCGGCTCGCGCTGAGCCAAGCCGAATGACCGAATCAAGCCTGTTCGGGATCCTCATGGTCGTGACCCTCATGGTCGTGACCCTCATGGTCAGCACCCTCATGGTCAGCACCCTCGTCGTAGCCCAGAGCGTCGGTGGTGTTGAGATCGTTGAGGTCAATCTTCGTGCCGGCTGTGTCGAGGATGCTGGCCTTCTCCAGGACTGCCGCAAGCGCCTTGCGACGAGCGACCTCGGCCACCATGTCGGGGATCTGACCGCCCTCGTCGACTGCCTTGGCAAACTCATTGGGGTCCATGCCGTACTGCTGGGCGGACATCACCAGGTACTCGATCAGTTCCGGCTGGCCAACGCTGACCTGTTCCTTCTCGGCAATCGCGTCGAGCACGAACTGGGAACGCATCGCGTTACGGGTGTTCTCGTTGACCTCAGTGCGGTGCTCGTCATCCTCGAGGCGGCTCTCACCCTCGAGGTGCCGGGTCACCTCAGCCTCGACGAGCGCGTCGGGGATGGGAATCTCGGTGTTCTCCAGCAGGTACTCAAGGACCTTGTCGCGAGCCTGAACGCCCTGCTCCATCTTCTTGGCACGCTCGGCCTGGACCTGGATGTCGGCCCGGAGCTCCTCAAGGCTGTCGAACTCCGAGGCAAGCTGGGCGAACTCGTCGTCGAGCTCTGGAAGGACACGCTCCTTGACCGACTGAACGGTCACGTTGATCTCGGCGTCCTTGCCCTCGTGCTCGCCACCAGACAACGGGGCGTTGAAGACCTTGCTCTCCTGGGCGGCCATCCCGACAAGAGCGTCGTCCAGGCCATCGATCATGTTGCCGGAGCCGATCTCGTAGGAGATGCCCTTGGCCGAGTCGATCTCTTCCTCGCCAATCGCAGCCGCGAGGTCGATGGACACGAAGTCACCCATGGAAGCCACTCGCTCAACACCGGTCAGAGTACCGAAACGCTGACGCAGGGCAATCATTCGCGCCTCAACATCAGCATCGGTCGCCTCGGTGTCAACCACGTCGACCTCGATCGAGACGCCGTCGTAGTCAGGCAGAGTCAACTCGGGACGGACGTCGACCTCGATGGTGAACTTCAGCTCCTGGCCCTCCTCGGCCGGCACCTCGGTCACGTCAACCTCGGGCTGACCGAGCGGACGTATCTTGTTGTCCTCCACGGCCTGGCCATAGAAGCGCGGAAGGGCCTCGTTGACGGCCTCCTGCAGCACCGCGCCGCGTCCCACACGCTGGTCGATGATCCGGGCAGGAACCTTGCCGGCGCGGAAACCGGGAACGTTGATCTGCGAACCGATCGTCTTGTATGCCGCATCGAGGCTCGGCTTGAGCTCGTCGAAGGGGACCTCGACAGTCAGCTTGACCCGGGTCGGGTTGAGGGTCTCGACGGCACTCTTCACTACGGGGCACTCCAGGATCGTGGGGGGCGGATTGGCATCGCAAGGACTCGACAACCAAGCCGAGACCACGGTCCATGCTAAGGGCTGCGCGGCGGTAGGCCGAACTGCGAGGTCTGACGGGCCTGCCAAACACGGGGCGGACCTGCTCCATAACGCCAGGAGGCCCGGCTTTGGCCGGACCCTGACCGTAGGTGTCGTGCTGACAATGTCGGGCTGACAGGATTTGAACCTGCGACATCTTCGTCCCAAACGAAGCGCGCTACCAAGCTGCGCCACAGCCCGCCGATCCCGTGCGTCGCACCCATCGGGCCCACTACGTGCAGGGGCCGGATTCGAAACGAAGGACAGCGGGCATTAGGCTAACGCCTCGCAGCGCCATCCGTTGACAGGTCCACCGTTGACATCAGGCAAAGCACGCGGGCGTAGCTCAATGGTAGAGCCCCAGTTTTCCAAACTGACAACGCGAGTTCGATTCTCGTCGCCCGCTCCACCTAAAATCTTTGCCCTTAAAGGGATCTCGGCGTTTGGGACATACCGAAGGAGACCGTTGTTAACCCTTCGAGACCCCTCTTTAGGTCCTGTGGAGGTCCTGTGGAGGTCCTGCGAATGATTCTCATGTCACGGGAGGGGCCACCCCCCAAGCCCTGGTTCTCGTTATCCATGGACCAGGCTGGAGCTGGGCGGTCACCAGGGCTCCAGACATGGTTGCGCGCCAAGTCGGCGGTCTCAGCCGCTTGACCTGCATGTTTGCAGTTGTGAGGAGGCTGCTTCTTGCCTCGGATAGGTCACGAAAAGTTCCACGAGTCAGATCCTTGACCTGCCCCGGCCGGCGGCAGGATCCGCCCTCGCCAATGCGCTCATTCGCCTGAGTCGAAGACCTTCAAAACGTAGCCTGAGTCGATGGGCTCACGAGGGGCACCGACATCAGGCGCGGTGAAGGTCTTGGCGTTGCGACGTGCGGGGGTCTGTGGCTGCGGCGGGCGGTTGCCTGTTGGCACCAGGGCCGGTTGGGACCGCCAACGCCGCGCAGTGGTGTGTCTGGATTGTCTCGGGGAGGGCCTTCGCTTCGGCGTGTCGGGTTCAAGCGAGGCAGCGACTGTCGGTGTCGTTGCGACGCCCGAGCCGTCCGTCGCCGATGGAGCCGCCGCTGAGGAACCGCCGACACCTGCGTCGCCGATGGAGCCGTCACCCACCGTGGTGGATGTCGGTAGCCCAGGTAGCTCGCTGCAGGCGGAGTATGAACGGCGTGCAGCGGCCCGCGAGGGACGGGCTCGGGCACGTCACCCCCGCATCGGTGGCTTCCTGCTGGCTGTCGCAAAAGAACCGGCGTCAACAACGGCCTTCTCGACGGGGCGCGGCCGGTGAACGACGGGTGGCGGCCCGCCTCGCAGAGCTCTCCGGACCCAGAGTGCTCTTCCTGCACAACCGGCTATTTGGCCAGGGCCGCCGAGATGGCGACGTGGACCACATCGCGGTGACCGCTGGCGGCGTCTACGTCATCGACGCGAAGCGCTACAAGAACGCCAAAGTCGAGGTCCGCCGCAGCGGAGGCCTGTTTTCGCCGGTCCGCGAGCAGCTCATGGTGGAGGGACGCGACCGGTCCAAGCTGTTGGACTCGGTCGCGCGCCAGGCTGCGGCCGTCCGCACGGCCCTGAACACCTTCCACCATTCGGGTGTGACTGCCGCGGACGTACCCGTGGTCTCGCTCCTGTGCTTTGTCGATGCGGCGCTTCCAATGTTAGGCACTCCTCGGATCGGAGGGGTTCCCCTGCTGGGGCCCAAAGGCACGGCCAAGCTACTGCGGGCGGCGACCGGATTGCTTGAGGACAGCACGGTACTCGCCCTTCATCTGCACCTGGCTCAGGCACTGCCGACGGCCTGAGGGCATACGACCGGATCCCCCTAGAACAGCACGGCGGCCGACCTTTGTCCACACGGGTAGCAATCGCCGCACTGCCCGCCACCAGATATGTCACAGGGCCAGATCCAGGCTCGGATCGGGCCCTGATCGAGGACGAAAAACTCTCCTTGACCCGCGGTCTTGTACGGAGCCGTCTAACTGAATCGAACCGATGACCTCGCCATTACGAGTAAAGGCCAAGCCGTCCATCCCCCTGTCCGAGGAGACGCAGCCCCGCTTGGGGGTGGGCCAAAAACGGTGTCGTCCGATCGGATCCGGGTTGCGGTTAGCAAACTGTTAGCAACAGCCCGGGCGAACCGTCAGCTGAGCTGGTTCATGACCTCTGACGCGATGAGCTCGAGATGGTCGAGGTCATGCAGGTCGAGCACCTGAAGATAGATCCGGCTGGTACCCACATCCGAGTACTGGCCCATCTTGTCGACGATTTCGTCCGGTGACCCGGCGAGGCCATCGTGCCGCAGCTCGTGCAGGTCGCGGCCGATGGCGGCGGCGCGCCGACGCGCCTCGGTCTCATCCCGCCCGGCGCAGACTGCCAAGGCGTTGCTCAGGGTAAGGGTGGAGAGGTCACGCCCGGCCGCTCCCGCCACCACACGGACGTTCTCGAACAGCGCGGCCGACTCCTGGACGGACACGAACGGCAGGTTGAAGTCCGACGCATAGCGCCCGGCGAGCTCCGGGGTCCGGCGCCTGCCCGTGCCCCCGATCACCATCGGCACCGGAGTCTGCACCGGTTTCGGCAGCGCAGGCGAGTCGACCAGCGTGTAGTGCCTGCCCTCATGGGTGAACCGCTCGCCGACGGGAGTCTCCCAGAGCCCGGTGATGATGGCCAACTGCTCCTCGAGCCGGTCGAAACGCTCGCCCACCAACTCGGGGAATGGGATGCCGTATGCCGCNTGCTCCCGCTGCGACCAGCCCGCGCCAAGCCCNAGCTCGACCCGTCCGCCTGACATCTCATCGACCTGGGCCACCTGCACCGCCAGTAGCCCGGGGTGCCGGAANGTTGCCGATGTCACCAGGGTGCCGAGCCGGATCGTGTTGGTATCGCGGGCCAGGCCTGCCAGCGTCGTCCAGGTGTCCGTGGGCCCGGGTAAGCCATCGCCGTCGCCCATGACGAGCAGGTGGTCCGAGCGGAAGAACGCTGGGAAGCCGCACTCCTCCGCCTTCCGCGCGATGGCGAGCTGGTCGGCATACGACGCCCCCTGCTGAGGCTCAATGAACAGGCGCAGTTCCATAGGGGCCACCCTATGGGCCGCCTTACGCCCGGAGCCTGATCGAAGCGGGCCTGGACCCACTGGTGACAATCAGCCCCGAAGGCACGACCACCGACTTCTTGTGCAACGCCTCGGGCTACCGCGGGCGATACGGTCCCGGAGACCCAGGAACGAAAGACCATGCCGCCGTCCGCGCCATGCCCGCCGACGATGGCGGCGGTTAGGCTCCATCGATACGGCTGCCGGGCCGGGTGCGACCGCCGGGTCTCCATCCAAACAGATGCTCGGGACAGTGGTCTGATCTCGCATACATCCTGAGGTCGCCAGGTGCCTGGCAGCTAAACGTTGACCACGTGCACGTCGAACCCGCGCCCACCCCCGGCGCCGCTGAGTCCGTCGGCGCCCTGGTGCCCCTCATCGACGCCAACCACCCTCATGACGACGGTGCGGAGAGCACCTTGCCGGGGTTGAGCAGGTGGGCGGGGTCGAGCGCGTCCTTGACGGCGCGGTGCACGCGAAGGCCGACCGCGCCGAGTTCGGTCTCCAGCCAGGCCGTTTTGAGTAACCCCACGCCGTGCTCGCCGGTGATGGTGCCACCGAGGTCCAAGCCCAGTTGCATGACCGCACCGAAGGCGGCCTGGGCCCGGGCGACCATCGCGACGTCGGTGGCGTCGAAGACTACCGATGGGTGCATGTTGCCGTCGCCCGCGTGACCTGCGCAGGTCACCAGGACGTTGTGATCTTGGCCGATCTGTTCGATGCCGCGTAGCAGGTCGGCCAGCCGCCCACGGGGGACGCAGACGTCGTCGACCATCTCAGCGCCGAGCGCTTCGTGCGCCGGACGGACCAGCCTCCGGGCCTCGACGAGCAGTTCGCCCTCTGCAGGGTCGTCTGCCACGAGCACCTCGATGGCTCCACGCCGGGCGCAGACCCGGGCGAACTCCTCCAGGTCGGTGGTGGCCCGACGGTCGTCGTCCGACTGGACGAGCAGCAGGGCCCGCGTCCCGTGGGGCAGGCCGAGGTCACGGAGGCGCGACACGACGTCCAGTGTGGGTCCGTCCATTAGCTCCAGCATCGAGGGGCGGGCCCCTGCTGTCATGTAGTCGTTGACCGCCTCGCAGGCGGCCGTGACGTTGTCGAAGCACGCGGCAGCCGTGTGGGGAGCGGCCGCCTGCGGGCGTAGGGCGAGGGTCACCTCGGTGATCACACCCAGCGTTCCCTCCGACCCGACGAACAGGTGGGTGAGGTCGTACCCTGCCACGCCCTTGGCGGTCGCCCGCCCGGTGCGCAACACCGATCCGTCGGCCAGCACGACCTCCAGGGCGTGCACGAAGTCACCGGTCACGCCGTACTTCACGCAGCACAGGCCGCCGGCGTTGGTGGCGACGTTGCCGCCGATGGTCGAACTCTCCCGGGACGCCGGGTCGGGCGGGAAGAACAGCCCGTGGCCGGCGACTGCCCTGGCCAGCTCCGCGTTGACCACGCCGGGCTGCACCACGGCGATCTGCTCACCGACGTCGATCCGCAGGATCTGGTCCATCCGCACCAGGCTGAGCAGGACACACCCGTCGACGGCGTTGGCCCCACCGGAGAGCCCGGTTCGCGCACCCTGGGGCACGACCGGCACACCGTGCCTGGCTGCGACCTGCAGTGCAACGGACACCTCGGCGGTTGACCGTGGCCGCACCAGGGCCGATGGTGTCCCGACCGGGCAGAACCTGGCCTGGTCGGCTGCGTGGGAGTCGACAACGTCCGAGTCGGTAGCCACGACGTCCGTGCCCAGAGCGTCGACGAGCTCGCGGACGACCTCGGGCAGGATCGACGTCACCGTCACACCCGGTGGTAGATGACGGTAGGTCGCTCGGCGCGAAGTGCTTGTGCCGCAAGGGCTCCGAGCTGCCCGATGCTCGAGGCCTCGACACCGTGGGCGCCGATGGCCCGGGCGAGGGCGGGGACATCGGGGCGGTACAGATCCACCGCCTGCGGGGTGATGCCCCGGTCCAGCATCTGCATACGGATCTCGCCGTAGCCGCCGTTGTCCACGATGAGACCGGCAGGGCCAGGCGCAGCTCGGTGGCGGTAATGAGCGCCTGGATGCTGAACATTGCAGCTCCGTCACCGATCAAAGCGATGACTGGGCGGGAAGGGTCCGCCACCTTGGCGCCGATGGCCGCGGGCAAGCCGTACCCAAGGGTGGCGTAGCCAGTCGGGTACAGCAGCCTGTTGGCCGCAGTGAAAGGCCAGTAGTGCACCGTGCCGAAGTAGGTCACCTGTGAGCTGTCCCCCGCGACGACCGTATCGGTTGGCAGGGCCGCGGTCAGGGACCCTTGGACGTCGGCCCACGGTCCGGCGTCGGCGGCGCACTCGGCAGCCATGGCCTTGCGATAGCCGGCCGCTCGGTCGCGCGACCAGTGGCCGATTCCCTTGCCCTTCAACACTTCCAGCACCTCGCTGAGCACCAGGGCCGCATCACCGATGATCGGCACGTCGGCGCGGACGTTCTTGTGCATCTGGGCAGGGTCGAGGTCGATGCGAACGACGGTGCGCTCTCCGGGACGTCCCGGGGCGATCACGCCGCCCCACAGGTCGGAGTCAGCGACTTCGCTGCCGACGATGACCAGGACGTCGGCGTCGTTGGCTGCCTGGTGGGCGGCGGCCAGACGGGCTCCGGCACCCAGAGACGCCGGATGCGACTCGTCCAGGATCCCCTTGCCGTTGACGGTCGTCAGAACGGGTATGGCGAGCTCAGCGAGTGCGCGTATCTGCACGCCGGCGCCACGTGCACCACCCCCGGCCAAGACCAGCGGACGCTGGGCTGCAGCGATCACGGCCGCGACGACCTGGGCGACGGCCGGGTCTGGACGAGCTGGGCTTGCGAACGGCTTGGACGGGCACAGTCGCCGTATCCACTCACCCTCGAGGACGTCGACGGGCACCTCGAGGTGGATCGGGCGCGGGCGGGTTGTTGCGAGTTGTTCGAAGATGGCGGCGACGACCTCGGGGATCTCGTCGGCGCTCTCGACCCGCACGCTGCGACCGCATACGGCGTCTAGGGCGCCCTGTTGGTTCTTCACCTCGTGCAGCCAGCCGAAGTCGGCACCGACCTTGCCGCGGGGCACGCCCGGTGAGATCGCCACCGTGGGCACCGAGTCAGCGTAGGAAGTGGCCAGGGCAGTAATCGCGTTGGTGATACCTGGACCGGAGGTCGTGATAAGCACACCGGGTCGGCCACTGATCCGGGCATACCCGTCAGCGGCGTAGCCCGCGCCCTGCTCGTGGCGGGTGACTACGTGCCGGATCCCGGATTGCGGCAAGTAGCGGTACAGCTCGAGGTTGTGCGTTCCGGGGATACCAAAGACATCTTGCACCCCTTGTGCCACAAGGGCGTCGATGACGGCAGCGCCGCCGGTGATCTGCTCAGCCACCTGGGGAGTTCTTCCGCGGGGCCATGGCGCTGATCAGCTCGTAGGCCGCGTGGGAGGCTGCGATACCGGTCACCTCGGCGTGGTCGTACGCCGGTGCCACCTCCACGATGTCGGCGCCGACGAGGTTCAGGTCGGCGAACCCGCGCAGGAGGCTCAGGAGTTCCCGGCTGGTCAGCCCGCCGGCCTCCGGGGTCCCGGTGCCCGGTGCGAACGCCGGGTCGAGCACGTCGATGTCCAGGGACACGTAGGTGGGCCGGTCGCCGACGCGGGCCTTGATCCGTTCGGCGGCTCCGCGCCAGCCCATGTCGTCCATGTCGTGGCAGGCGATGACCTGGAAGCCGAGCACCTGATCGTCGGTGAGGTCCTCGCGGGTATACAGAGGGCCGCGGATGCCCACGTGGATGCTCCCCGTCTTATCGATCAGTCCCTCCTCGCTGGCACGCCGAAATGGGGTGCCGTGCGTCACGGGCGCCCCGAAGTAGGTGTCCCACGTGTCGAGGTGGGCGTCGAAGTGGACGGCCGCGACGGGCCCGTGCATCTCGTGCATGACCCGCAACAGCGGCAGCGCGATGGTGTGGTCGCCACCGATGGTCAGCAGCCTGGCGCCGGAGTGGGCAATCGAGCGCGCCCCTCGTTCGATCTGACGCACCGCCTCGCTGATGTCGAACGGGTTGCAGGCGATGTCGCCGGCGTCGACGACCTGCTGCACGGCAAAGGGCTCGACGTCTTGCACGGGATTGTAGGTTCGCAAGAGCTTGGACGACGCGCGAATGTGGGCCGGCCCGAAGCGGGCACCGGGGCGGTAGCTGACCCCGGAGTCGAACGGCACGCCCACGACGGCGACGTCGGCGCGCTCGACCTCGTCGAGGCGTGGCAGGCGAGCGAAAGTGGCGGGGCCGCCATAGCGGGGTATGACGGTCGCGTCGACGGGCCCGCGGGGCGTGTCGGCAGCCATCAGTTCAGAGCACCTTCGAGAGAAACCAGAAACCAGAAACCAGAAAATGTTTTGGTACGGGCGTGTTGCGGGTTGGTGAGAACGTCTGCGGCAGTCCCCTGTTCGACGATGACGCCGCCGTCCATGAATACGACCCGGTCGCAGACCTCGCGGGCGAAGCCGATCTCGTGAGTGACCACGATCATCGTCATGCCGTCGGCGGCGAGCCCTTTGATGACGTCGAGCACCTCGCCCACGAGCTCGGGGTGCAGCGCCGAGGTGGGCTCGTCGAAGAGCATGAGCCGCGGTTCCATCGCCATCGCGCGCGCGATGGCGACCCGCTGCTGCTGGCCACCGGAGAGATGGGCTGGGTAGGCCGCGGACTTGTCGGCCAGCCCGACCCGGGCTGTGCCAGGGAAGTGAGCTTGAGCATCGAGATCACCACATCGGGTTGTCCGAGAGCCCCGCTGCTCATCGTGGCGAGCATCTGGTACCTCGTTCGCCATCTGGCACAACGACCGCTGTCCCTTATCGACCGAACTGATTCCCCGTTGCGCAGCTTGGTGGCGATGTACTGGTGAGCCGAACGCATGGGAACTTCGACTCCGTCACGTGTGATGACTACACCGGCGGGCGACTCGCCGGCACACACCTGGCGGACCTCGGTCACCGTCGCGTCGGCATCATCGCTGGCCAGCCCTACGCCAGCACGGGGCGGGAACGATCCAGGGGATGCATAGAAGCGCTTGCAGAACGTGGAATCCCGACGCCACGTAACCTCTTGGTGCACTCCACCTTCGATGCCGAAGGTGGACGAGGAGCCGCCCTCAGGCTCATGCGTAAGGACGCGCCGCCAACGGCGTTTTTCGCAGTCAACGACACCACTGCGATCGGAGCGAGGGCGCGCTAAGGGATCTCGGATGCACAGTGGGGATAGATGTGGCCATCGTTGGTTTCAACGACATCACCATTGCGAGGGACTTGCCCGTACCCCTTAGCACGGTTCGCAGTCCCTTGGCCCAGATGGGCTCTGAGGCGGCCCAGATGCTCATCGCCCGCCTCCGGGGCGAGGCAATCGCCTCACCGCGACACCACCGGCTGCCCACACAGCTCGTCGTTCGGGAATCCTCGGATCCGACCGTTCGCACACGCAGCAGCGCTGCTCGTAGCCCGAGGCGCATGCAGATGTCCTGAACGATGCAATCTCGTGCCCTGAATAATGCCTGGTTGATTAACCAAACGGTGGAGGTGGTGGTCAGCTCCAGCCCGCACTTCGAGCAGTGTTACGAGGGCGGCGGGGTCTCCCCATCGGCTGGGCAGGCCGCTGCTGGCTGGAGGGGCGGCAGAACGTCCTTGACCGTCAGCGCTGGGCTTCCCGGGAGGAACTGCGCTTGGCGATCGTCACCTGGATGGAACGCGCCCATCACCGCAAACGTCGTCAACGCGCCCTCGGCAGGCTCACCCCGATCGAGTTTGAGACAATTCAACAGGTTGCCCCCTCGGCCTGAGAACCACCAACCCCAAGAGCCAACACCAAAGCCGGGGCAGTTCCGAACTCGCCCTCCACTGAACCCGGTGCGGTTCAAATCCCATGCTGTGGTCGCGAGAGGTACGGAACCGTAGAGAGGATCAGAAATGCCAAACGCCGTCGACCCCGTCAACTCAGAAGAATACGAGTCCACACAGGTACCCTCCGGACTGTCCCGCAGGCCACTTCGGGACTGGACCGCAGCGCCACCAGCAGCAGCAGGCGGCACGGTGATGAGTGACCCAGTCCTCGGACCACCGGGTGCGGCCGCAGCGGAACCTGCGCATGTGGGATTCAGTGGTCGCGAGAATCGTCCTCACGACCTCGCCGACCTGGTGATGTATGGCGCGCTGGAACTTTCTCGCCTCATCACGCGACGCGAAGTTTCGTGCATCGAGGTCATGAATACCTATCTTGACCACATCGAACTTCACAATCGGAGCGTCAACGCCATCGTTGCTCTGCGCGACCGAGATGAGTTAGTGGCCGAGGCCCGCGTTCGAGACCGGCAGTTGGCCAGCGGGCAATACCTTGGCTGGATGCACGGGTTCCCGCACGCGGTCAAGGACCTCGCAGCGGCAAAGGGACTACCGTTCACATCGGGGTCACCAATATTCGCCGACAGGATCGCCGACTCGGACGATCTGTTCGTCAAGCGTATCAAGGCAGCCGGCGCAATAATCATTGGCAAAACCAACACACCCGAGTTCGGACTCGGATCCCAAACCTACAACCCTGTCTGGGGCACTACGGCGACGCCGTACGACACATCGCGCACCTCCGGCGGTAGCAGTGGCGGCGCAGCGGCCGCCCTTGCACTGCGTATGGTCCCGGTCGCCGACGGCAGTGACTACATGGGCTCGCTACGAAACCCGCCGGCGTTCAACAACGTGGTGGGGTTTCGCCCCTCGTGGGGCCGTGTGCCGGGTGACGGGTTCATCGCTCAGGGCTCTGTCGTCGGTCCGATGGGCCGCTCGGTGGCCGATGTCGCTCAACTACTGTCCACGATGGCAGGCCCAGACGTAAGTGCCCCGCTTGGCATCGATGAGGACCCCGAAGTCTTCACCCGGAGCCTAAAACGCAACTTCCGCGGAACCCGTATCGCNTGGGTGGGCGACTGGGACGGGTACTTGGCCACCGAACGCGGAGTGCTAGATCTATGCGAGTCATCATTCGACGCATTTCGGNGGATCGGTTGCCACGTNGAGCGCGCCCTGCCTGACTACAAGCCCGAGGACATCTGGCAGTTGTTCCTGAAATGGCGTTGGTGGGGACAACTAGGTGACATTGACCTGTACCACGACCCCCGAACACGCAAGCAGATGAAGCCCGAGCTGCTCTGGGAGATCGAGCAAGGGATCGATCTCACAGCTGTCGACCTCACCAAAGCTGCCGAGGCTCGCAACGACTGGCACGCGGCCGTCACGAAGATGTTCGAGACCTATGACTACATTCTTGCGCCAAGTGCGCAGGTGTTCCCGTTCGACAAAGCGACTCACTGGCCGAAGGCCATCGCAGGCCGGAGGATGGATACCTATCACCGGTGGATGGAGACAGTCGCGCCGTGGACGATGACCGGTCATCCAGTTGCGGGCATGCCAGTCGGTTTCGACGACCGGGGACTTCCAATGGGGATCCAGATCATTGGACCAGGCCACGCCGACCTCGCCGTTCTCCAACTCGCCTACGCCTACGAACAGGCAGCCAGGTGGGTGGAACGCGTCCTCCCACCCGCCCTGCGCGACAGATGAAGCCCATGACGACGAAGCGTTGAAGGCGGATTCCCGCAGGTCCCGGCTGCCCGACCCGACTTGGCCCAACTCCAAGGGCCGCGGCATTGTCTATCGGGCCGTTATCTGACCAGCGACAGGATGCGGTCTGGGTACCGGCTGATCCGGTGGCAGGCGGCGGCAATGTTGGTGGCTCCACGCAGGCAGCGGAGGCTGACGGCGAGGTTGCGCACGGTGGCCATGGCCTGTGGCCCGTGTCCGGTGCGGATCTGGCTGTGGTCTTCGGCGTTATCTCGAATTCGGGATAACGCCTACAGCGCGAGTGGTTCGGGTCATCATCAGTCGTGGCGCGAATCAAGTGGCTGCCAGCCGACTTGCCTATCGCAGCCTTGAGCCGACTGCACTTTCAATGTGGACCGGCGCACCAGCGATCCAGGATTGCGCCGTACACCGCGGTGGCCTCATCCACGCGCTGCATGGAGCACCAC
>JGI20191J14862_1000564_pt1 | contig 12503 bp, 10 predicted proteins | sample NGESurdeep092012_7_FD_14862 | JGI IMG/M metagenome (IMG submission 14862)
GATCGACGTGTCCCGGCCGAGTGGCGGGCTGTCCCGTTAGCTGCTCGCGTACCTCGGCGCTCACTTCGTAGCAACGGCCGCAGATTGCCGGGCCCAGATGGATCGCCAGCTCGTCCGGTGGCAGCCCGTATCTGGCGAGCGCGGCGATGGCTTCGGTGGTGATGTGGGCGGCAGTTCCCCTCCACCCGGAATGCAGCAGCGCCACGATACCCGAGGGGTGGGCGATGAACACCGGCACGCAGTCCGCCACACCAACGGCGAGCGCGATTCCCTTCTCGGAAGCAATGTGTCCGTCCGCTTCCTCGCCCCGAAGCCAGCCTTCCCAGCCGCCGGTGTGCACGAGGACGCGAGTACCGTGGACCTGCCGAATCGATGCGAGCCGGCGCGCGGTTTCGGCCAGCTCGTGCTGCACCGCGGTCCACCGGCCCATGACTTCGTTGACGGGATCGGTGCCCGAGAGACCGAACGATCCGGCGTCGCGGGTCGTCGTGAAGGCGCGAATCCCCCAACTCTCGAAATCGGGGATTGCCTCCTTCGGAACCTCATTCACGCTACTGGCGGCGATCGTCGACGCGAGTGATCGCGGCACCGAGCGCGTTCAGGCGCTCATCGATGCGCTCGTAGCCGCGCTCGATCTGGCCGACGTTGTTGATGAAGCTCGTGCCTTCGGCGCACAGTGCCGCAAGCAGCATTGCCATTCCCGCGCGGATGTCGGGAGACTCGAGGAACGCGCCGCGCAGGCGCGACGGCCCGTATACCAGCGCGCGGTGCGGATCGCAGAGCACGATGCGCGCGCCCATGGTGGACAGCTTGTCGACGAAGAACATGCGTGACTCGAACATCTTCTCGTGCATGAGAATGAGTCCCTCGCACTGCGTCGCGGTGACGATCGCGATGGACATCGTGTCCGCGGGGAACGCCGGCCACGGCTGGTCTTCGAGCTTCGGCACATGGCCGCCCATGTCGGACTGGATTTGCCGCGATTGCTTCGCCGGCACGATCAGGTCCGGCCCATCCTCTACGCACTCGATCCCCAGGCGGGAGAAACCCATCCGCGTCGAGCGAAGATGCTCGATGCCGGCGTTCTCGATTCTCAGCTCCGACTTGGTTACCGCGGCGAGCCCAATGAAGGAGCCGACCTCGATGTGATCGGGACCGATGGTGTGTGTAACCGGCTTGGCTCCGAGCGACCGGCCGCCATGAATGGTCATCGTGTTGGTGCCGACGCCCTCGATCTCCGCTCCCAGCGCGATGAGAAAATGCGCCAGGTCCTGGACGTGGGGCTCGCTCGCGGCGTTGCGAAGAACGGTGGTGCCGGTCGCTGCCGACGCCGCCATCAGCGCGTTCTCGGTTGCGGTGACACTCGGCTCGTCGAGAAACACGTCGGCGCCGCGGAAGCCGTTGACGCGCATCTCGATCATCTTGCCGTGCGTGAATTGGGCGCCGAGCTGCTCGAGAGCGAGGAAGTGGGTGTCGAGCCTTCTGCGTCCGATCACGTCGCCGCCGGGTGGTGGCAGCGTCACGTGTCCGCAGCGCGCGAGAAGGGGCGCGGCGAGAAGGATCGACGCTCGGATCTTGGCGCACAGCATCGGATTGAGATCGGCCGGACGCAATTCCTTGGCGAGGATATCGAGCGAGTTCCGCCCAACCCATTCCATGGACGCGCCGACCGAGCGAATGAGCTCGACGAGCGTCTCGATGTCACGGATCCGCGGAACGTTCTCCAGATGTACTTTGTTTTGAGAAAGAAGCGCCGCGGCCACAATCGGCAGCGCGGCGTTCTTGTTTCCGGAAGGCCGAATAGAGCCACTGAGGGGTCTGCCTCCCTCGACGACGAACTGCAGTGCAGGCATGTTGATTACGGTCGGTGGTGAGGATCTGTTGCGAAAATATATCGTACTGAGCACTCTTTGTACCGTGACCTAAACCCCCTCGATAAATGGCCTCTCCCTTGCACACTTCACACGTATGACGGGATGGATCGGTAGCGGCACTGAGCTGCTGTTGCAGGCTGCCCGCGCGTTTCCGGACACGATCTACTCGAAACAGGTCGTGGCCGAGCCGGGGTTGTGGGAAAAGATCACCGGCGCGGCGAGGGTCGTCATGACCATCATGGTGATCATCCTCGCAGTGCCGCTGGTGCCCGCCGCCTGGAATTTCAGGAAGAGCTTCAAGAAAGTCAGCGACATGCTGAACAAGATCTACGGGGATATCAACCCGTTGATGCGGCACGCGAGCGCGATCGCGGACAACGTCGACTACATCTCGACCTCGCTCCGCGTAGACATACAGCAGGTGAGTCAGACTGTGGCGGCTGTAAATCAGCGATTGCAGCAGGCCGCGAGCGCGGCGGAGGACAGGATCAATCAGCTCAATGCGCTGTTGGAAGTCGTGCAAGAGGAGGCGGAATCCGCCTTCGTAACGACTGCGTCGACCATCCGCGGCGTGCAAACGGGAATCAATCAGGCATTTGACGAGGAGGACTGGAACGATGGGAACTACGACGAAGACAGAGCCGACGGTGGGGAGAAACCGCGCCCGCGCGTCCGGCCCAGAAATGGAGCTGGACGATAAGCGTGAGCAGCAATACGACCTACTGACCGCGGCTATCATCGGCGCGGCGGTCGGCGCCGGAATCACGCTGCTTCTTAGGCGAGGGCCCTCGGGCCGCCGGCCGGTGGGACCATTGGTTCGCTACGCGGGGCGTGGTGCCGCGCTCGCCGGATTGGCCGGAGTGGAGGGCGCGAGGTGGGCCGGAAGCCGCGGGCTCGAAGGCGCGAGATGGGCGGGCGATCGCGCAATGGAAGGCGCGCGCTGGGCAGGTCCGCGCGCCAAGCGCGGATTCCGAACAGCCGTGGACCGGGGCGAGGAGCTAGTCGACCGGATTCCCGTCGACGACATGGTTGAGCAGGTGCGTGATTACGTCGATACCGCGCGCGACGCGATCAACAACGTCGTGAAGGACGAGCTGGACGATCTCAGAAAAGCAGTCCGGCGGCAGCGTAAGCGCATCGGGATCTAGGTCGCTCGGAATGGTGCGCGCTTCACCGCGCGCGGTCTCGGCCGGCCGTATCGCGCTGGCCGTGCTGCTGGCGCTGGTGCTCACGCCAGCCATTGCGCACGCCTGGACTCCCGGCACGCACATCTTTCTGGGAGAAGCAGTCATGCGCTCGCTCGCGCTTCTTCCCTCCAGCATCGCCGAGCTGCTATCGGCGTTCCCCTACGATTTTCTCTACGGCTCGATCGCGGCGGACACGAGCATGGCGAAGAAATACGCCGCCGCGGGCCGCCATTGCCATTCGTGGAACGTCGGCTTCGAGATCCACGACAACGCGGAGTCAGATGCGCTGCGCGCGTTCGGGCTCGGCTATCTCGCGCACCTCGCCGCCGATTCGGTCGCGCACAATTATTTCGTGCCGCACCAGCTCACGATCACATCGTCCACCGCGGCACTCGGCCACAGTTACTGGGAGAGCCGCTTCGACACGCACATCGGCGAGCGCTTCAGCCGGACCGCAAAACAGCTGATCCTTCGCGACCACTCGCACTCCGACGAGCATCTCGATCGAATTCTGAGCCCGACGATCTTCAGCACGCCCACCAACAGGAGAATCTTTCGCGGGATGGTTTACGTCGCCGACACGGAATCGTGGCAACGGATCTTCCATCTCGTCGAGGAAAAGAGCCGCTGGGATCTGAGCGACGAGGAAGTCGGCACCTACATGGTGCGAGCATTCGATTTCGTCGTCGATCTGCTGACGCGGCTGGATCGGGCCGAGCCTTTCCTGCTGGACCCGGCCGGCACAATTGCATTGCGCGAAGCGAAGAAAATTCGCCGCGCGGCGCTCCGCCGAGGGGGGGGCGAAGAGCACGTGTTCGAGCAGGCGCAGCATCACTTCGGGTTGCCGCGCTCGGCGCTGCGGTATGCGGCGGGCCTTCCCGAGCCTCTTTACCCGCCGCGGGCCGACAACAACTGATTCACGCGCTTCGGGTCGGCGCGGCCTTTCGATTTTTTCATCACGAAACCGACCAATACTCCCTGAAGCTTTTTCTCGCCGGCGAGGTATCGCGTGGCCTCTTCCGGGTGCTCCCGCAGGACCTCATCGACCCACGTCGCGATCGCACCTTCATCGCCGACCTGCAGTAGCCCTTCGTCAGCCGCCACCTGCGCCGGCTGCTTGCCGGTTTCCACCATCAGCGCGAAGACGCGCTTCGCGGCGGTGTGACTTATGGTGCCGTCGCGCACGAGATTGAGAAGCTGCGCGAGATCCGCCGGCCGGACCCGGAAGTGCGCGATGTCTCCGCCCGAGGCGTGCAGCACTGCGAGCACTTCGCCCATCACCCAGTTGTACGCCGCCTTTCCGTCGCCCGATGCGCGAGCGACTGCCTCGAAGTATTCGGCAAGAGCGGGAGTTGCCGTCAGCTGCTCGACCTCAGTCGGCGAAAGTCCGGTGCCCGCTATGGAGGGGACAGGGATCGCCATCGACCCCGTGCCAGTTATACCTGCGGCGGGGATTCCGTACTGCTGAATGAGACGCATCTTTCTAGCTTCCGGCAGCTCCGGAAGGTGGTTGCGCGCATCGCCAACCCATTTCTCATCCAGCATGAGAGGACGGAGATCGGGCTCCGGGAAATACCGATAGTCGTGGCTTCCTTCCTTCGTTCTGCTTGGCCGAACGGTTTCGCGCGCGCCGTCCCAAAGCAGCGTCTGCTGCTCGACCCTTCCGCCCGAATCCAGCAGGGCGCACTGTCTCTCGAACTCGGCCTCCAGCGCCCGCTCGACCGCGGAGAACGAGTTCATGTTCTTGACTTCGGTCTTCGTCCCGAGCTTGGCCTGACCCAGCGGACGCACGCTGATGTTCGCATCGACCCGAAGACTTCCCTCCTCCATGCTCACATCGCTGACATCGAGATACTGGAGAATCTGTTTCAGGGTGCGGAGATAAGCGCCGGCGTCGGCCGACGTCCGGATGTCGGGCTCGCTCACGATCTCGATGAGCGGAACGCCGGCCCGATTGAGATCGATCGCGGTCGCGCCGGGATAGCGGTCGTGGATGGACTTGCCCGCGTCCTCCTCCATGTGCAGGCGGGTTATTCCGATCTGGACGTCAGCGCCCGTCTCGTTCTTGCCGATGGCGACTGATCCTCCAGTCGCGAGAGGCTGATCGAACTGAGATATCTGGTAGCCCTTCGGCAGGTCGGGATAGAAATAATTCTTGCGCGCGAATATCGAGACCGGATTGACTCTGCATCCGAGCCCGAGCGCCGCCCTCGTCGCCAGCTCGACGGCCCGCTCGTTCAGGACCGGCAGCGCGCCCGGCAGGCCCAGACAAACGGGACACGTGTTGACGTTGGGTGGCGCGCCGAAATCCGTCGAGCAGCCGCAGAACGCCTTCGTGCGAGTCTTGAGCTGGACGTGCACCTCGAGCCCGACGACCATCTCGTACCGTTCGCGGCTCATTGGTGCGCCTCGGCACCGAGCGCCGCCTCCAGGGCGTAGGCAACGCGGAACATCGTGTACTCGTCGAAGTGCGCGGTGATGATCTGCCCTCCCACCGGCAGCCGCCGCACCCTGCCGATCGGAACGGAGATCGCCGGCACGCCCGCGAGATTCGCGGTCACAGTGAAGATGTCGTTCAGGTACATCTCGTACGGATCGCTGATCGCACCGACATGAAACGCGGTCGATGGCGTGGTCGGCGTGAAGATCGCGTTCACGCCACTCGTGAACACCGAGCGGAAATCATCGCCGATGAGAGTGCGTACCGCCTGCGCCTTCCTGTAGTACGCGTCGTAGTAGCCGGCGGAAAGAACGTACGTCCCGAGAAGCACTCTACGCGTGACCTCGGGCCCGAATCCCTGCGATCTCGTCGCCTCATACATCGCCTGCAGTCCTTTGCCGGGATCGACGCGCAGTCCGTATCGCACGCCGTCGAATCGCGCGAGGTTGGACGATGCTTCCGCCGGCGCGAGGATGTAGTACACGGGAATCGCGAGCGGTGAGCGCGGCAGCGAGATGTCCCGAATCGTCGCACCCATCGAGCGGAAACGATCGAGAGAGCGCTCGCACAGATGTCGTATGTTCGCGTCCAGCGAATCGGGGAAGTATTCCTTCGGCTTTCCAATGACTACTCCCTCGAGCGTTTTTGCACTGGGAGGAGGGGGGAGCGGAACCCGGCTCTGTCCGATGCGAATCGCTTCCGTGTCGGGGCTCCCCTTATCGGGCGCGGGCCCGCCGAGGGCGGACAGCCGATAGATGGGAACGTCCGCGTCGGAGCTGGTCGAATCCATCTTGTCGAAGCCGGCGATCGTCTCGAGGCCAAGCGCGGCGTCATCGACGGTCCGGCCCAGCACGCCGATCTGATCGAGCGACGATGCGAAAGCCACCAGCCCGTAACGACTCACGCGGCCGTAGGTCGGCTTCACGCCAACCACTCCACAGAAAGCAGCTGGTTGGCGGACGGATCCTCCGGTCTCCGATCCCAGCGCTAATGGCGTAACGCCCGCGGCGACCGCGGCCGCCGAACCGCCCGACGAGCCGCCTGGAACGCACCGCACATCGTGCGGATTCCGTGTCGGGCCGTAAGCGCTGTTCTCAGTCGACGACCCCATCGCGAATTCGTCCATGTTGGTCTTCGCGACGATCAGCGCGCCATGCGCGCGGAGCCTCGTGACAGCGGTCGCCTCGAACGGGCTGACATATCCTTCGAGAATTTTCGATCCACAGGTGGTGGGCAGGCCGAGCGATGCAATGTTGTCCTTGATCGCAACGGGAACGCCCGCCAGGACGCCGACGTCGGCCGCGCTGCCGAGGCGCTTCTGAATCGCCTCGGCCTCTTCGAGGCTCGCCTTCTCGTCCGAGTGAAGATAGATGTTGAGCGCGTCGGGGCCGACGCCGATCTCGCGCGCTCGCTCGAACGATGCCCGAATCATGTCGGACGGCGACGCGTCTCCGGCGCGGACGCTCAACGCGATCGCTGCCGCGCCGAGCTTGCCGAAGTTCTCGACGCTCAAACGCCGCTCTCGGCGGAATCCTCGTGCGTCGCGAGACGCGGAACGATGAAGAAACCGTCGCGCATGGCGGGCGCGAACGACTCCAGCGTCCGCTCCATCAACTTCGGCACGCCAACATCCGGCCGCAGCGGCGTCCCTTCGGCGCCGACCCCAGCGGTCAGCGGAACCGTCGCTGTGTCCACCGCCGACAGAACCTCCATGTGAGCGAGGATCGCGCTCAGCTCCTTTGTCAGCTCGTCGGCGCGGGCGCTGTCGATGCCAAGCCGAGCCAGCTCGGCGATGTGCAGCACATCCTCACGTGTGACGGCCACTATTCCTGCCCGCGCTCGAGGGTTGTGTAAGCAAGCTTGATCGTTTTCCGTCCGACGGTCTCGTCGTCAAAATCGATGATGGCTTTCACTTCGCGACCCACACCCGACAGCTCGGCGATCGATCCGTCGCCGAACAGCTTGTGTTTTACTCGCTCTCCCTTCACGTAGCGAGGCTCGTCCTGCGAGCGCTCGGCTTCGGCAATGGGATCGACTTTGCGCCAGGAAGGAACGTCGTGGGTGCGGCGCGATTGATAGCCACCCTTGAAGCCAATGTCGCGACCTGCCGCTCCGCGCCCCATCGCGCTCACCCGGAGCGTCTTCCTTTGGTCGAGATTGGACGCAGCGATCTCGCGCAGAAATCTCGACTGGATTGACGGCAGGAGTTCTCCGTTCCGCCGGCGCATCTCCGTGTGCGAGAGGTAGAGTTTTTCTTCCGCGCGCGTGATCCCCACGTAGAACAGCCGTCGCTCCTCCTCGAGCTTGGGAGGGTCGTCGAAGGACTGCGACAGGGGAAACAGGCCGTCTTCCAGCCCGGTGAGGAAGACGACTGGGTATTCGAGTCCCTTGGCGTTGTGGAGGGTCATCAGCGTGACCGCATCGGCCGAAGGATCGAGAGCGTCGGCGCCGGCGACGAGCATCGCGCGCTGGAGGAAATGATCGAGCGGTGTCAGGCCGACTTCGCCGCCGTCATCGATGACCGTTTCCGCCGCTCCATTGACGAGCGCGCTCAGATTCTCGATACGGTCGCGCGCGGACTCCGGACCCTCCGCCTGGAGATATTCCACGTAGCGGATCTCGCCGATGAGCTCCTGAATCAGAACGTCGACGCTCGTATCCTTCGCCCGCTCGCGCAGTCCGGCAATCATGCGGGTGAAATCCGCCAGCGCTTTGCGGGCCGCCGGGCGCAGCGATTCCTGGAGGTCCTCGCGCGCGGCGACTTCCGAGAGCGGAACGCGCGCCTCGCGCGCACGCTTGGACAGAGTATCGACGGAGGTATCACCGATACCGCGCTTGGGCACAGCGATCGCGCGGCGAAACGCTTCTTCGTCGGAAGGATTCGCGATGAGCTTGAGGTACGCCATCAGATCGCGAATCTCGCGGCGATCGTAGAAGCGAACGGATCCGACCAGACGGTACGGAATTGCCTCACGCCTCAGCGCGTCTTCCAGCGCGCGGCTTTGCGCATTCGTCCGGTACAGCACCGCGAACTCGTTAAGACCGCGATCCTCCCGATTCCGGCGCGCCTTGATCTCTTCGAGAATGAAGTCCGCCTCGTCCCGCTCGTCCAGGGCGGCGAGGAGCGTCACGGGTTCACCGGCCTCGCGGGTCGCGCGAAGCGTCTTCCCTTTTCTGCCGATATTCTGCGTGATCGCCGCGTTGGCGACGTGGAGGATATCCGGGGTCGAGCGGTAGTTGTCCTCGAGACGCACGAGTTTCGCGGCGGTGAATTCCTTCTCGAAGTCGAGAATGTTGCGGATGTCGGCACCGCGCCAGCCGTAGATCGATTGATCGTCGTCGCCAACGACGACAACGTTTCCGTGCGCGCTACCGAGCAGCTTGATGAACTGGAACTGCGCGCGGTTGGTGTCCTGATATTCGTCGACCAGTATGAACTGGAACCGGTCGCGATAGCGGGCGAGCGTCGTCTCGTCCTTGCGGAATATCTCGACCGGCAGAACGAGGAGGTCGTCGAAGCTCACTGCGTTCGCCGCGCGCAGGGTCGGTTCCAGTTGCTTGTAAATCTTCGCGGCCGTCCGCGAAACCGGATCCATCGCCAGCGACTCGTATTCGGCCGGAGGAACGAGCGCGTTCTTCGCGTCAGAGATGAGCGAGGCGATCACCTTCGGGCTGTACTGCTTCTGCGGCACTCCCTCACGCTCCATGATTCTCTTGACGACGCCCAGCGAGTCGTCCTCGTCGTAGATCGTGAAGCTCGACGTCCGCCCCACGTGGTGAGCGGAGCTGCGGAGGATGCGCGCCCCAATGGCGTGAAACGTTCCGCTCCACATTCCCTTGGGCTCTTCGCCAAGGAGGCGCGCGATTCGATCGCGCATTTCACCGGCAGCCTTGTTCGTGAAGGTGACGGAGAGGATGCGCGACGGATCGACTCCGTGATGCTCGATCAGGCGCGCGATACGGGTGGTGAGCACGCGCGTCTTCCCCGAGCCGGCACCGGCAAGCACGAGCATCGGGCCCTCGAAATGAAGCACCGCCTCGCGCTGCGCCGGATTCAGGCCGGCAAGAGGCTCGATTCGCTCGACTGTAGCGGCGCTCGTTGATTCAGACATCATCTGAAGATAACGCGCTCAGCCGAGAACCATGTCGAACGTCGCGCCACGCTCGGATGGAACGAGCAGCAGCTCTCCCCCGTGACTATCGCGCACAATGCGCCGCGCGAGCGAGAGGCCGATCCCCCACCCTTTCTCCTTGGTCGAGAAGCCCGGATCGAAGATCTGATTACGGATCTCGCGGGGAACGCCGGGGCCGTCGTCCGACACTCGGACCCGCACGCGACCTTCCGGCAGCGACTCGGCCGATATCTCCACCTTGCCATCCCTCCCGGCCAGCGCATCGATCGCATTCTTCGTCAACGACTCGAGGGCCCATTCGAGCAGCACCGGGTCTCCCTGAACGACGAGATCGCCGTGGTGGGAGGACGAGACGGTCACTCGCTGGGCGAGGGTGGGAACGCGCGCCCTGAAGTAGTCCGCCACGCGGTCAACGAGAATGCCGAGGTCCACGGCCTCCTGCCTGGGAGGCCGGCCGATGCGCTCGAATCGGTGCGCGACGCGCTCCAGTCGCTCCAGATCCGCCTCCATGTGATCCAGCGCCGCGACCGTCGTCGCCTCCGGCTCGGTCTCGCGCAGCAGCTCGATCCAGCCGCTGATGCTGGAGAGGGGTGTGCCGAGCTGGTGCGCAGATTCGCGCGCCATGCCCGCCCAGATCTGCTCGCGATCGGCACGGCCGCGCGTGCGCAGCGCATACGCGCCCGCGAGAAGAACCATCCCGATGAGAATGGACTGAAGAACCGGAATGAGAATCAGGCCCCGAACGAGCGCGGTGTTACCGAAATGAACCGTCCCCACGCCGGGCTCGACCATCGGCACGTTTTGTTGGTCGAGGTCCAGGATGTAGTTTCGTATCTCCTTCGAGCCGAGCGACGACGAGAAGGGAAGGTTGGCGGTGTCGGTCGGATTTCCCCGCTCGTCGGTGAGAATCATCGGAACTCCCGACTCCCGAATGTAGCGCGAGAGATCGAGAAGCGCGGCGGTGGCGCCGTCAGGATTGGGATCGCTGAGTCCGTTGTATACGCGCGCGTACATCAGCCCGACGCGAGACGCTTCCTGCCTCAGCTCTCTCACGACACCGCGCGTGTAGATGACGTACCACACCAGAAGTGCGAGCACGCCGATGGTGACGAGTGTTACCGGAGCGAGCCGGCGCATCGCTCAGGCCAGGCGCTCTGCGCCGAGATAGGTGCTGAGCGCAGCGGGGACGCGCACGCTGCCATCCTCCTGCTGATGATGCTCCAGAATTGATGCGATGACGCGAGGAAGGGCGAGCCCGGAACCGTTGAGCGTGTGGACGAACCGGGGCTTTCCACCGACAGTGGGCTTGTAGCGGATATTGGCGCGCCGCGCCTGAAAGTCGCCGAAGTTGCTGCAGGACGACACCTCGAGCCATTTGCCGACTCCGGGCGCAAACGTCTCGAGGTCGTAGGTGTGGGCGCTGGCAAATCCGGTGTCGCCGGACGCGAGGCGAACGACTCGATACGGAAGCTCGAGCAGCTTCAGAATCTTCTCGGCGTGCCCGGTGAGGATCTCGAGCTGCTCGCCGGAGGTCTCGGGCGTGACGAAGCGCACGAGCTCGACTTTATCGAACTCGTGCACGCGAAGAAGCCCGCGCGTGTCCTTCCCCGCCGCCCCTGCCTCGCGTCTGAAGCAGGGAGAATAGGCCGTAAGGGATTTTGGCAGCTCCGACTCCGGCAGAATCTCGTCGCGATAGAGATTCGTGAGCGGCACCTCCGCCGTGGGAATCAGAAAGGCGTCCTCGCCCTTCAGGACGTACATGTCTTCCTCGAACTTGGGGAGCTGCGCCGTGCCGATCATGCTCGCGCGATTGACGACGACCGGAACCCAGGTCTCTTCGTAGCCGTGCTGCCCGGTGTGAACGTCGAGCATGAGGTTCATGAGCGAGCGCACGAGACGCGCTCCCATTCCGCGAAAAACGATGAAGCCCGAGCCGCTGATCTTGGCGCCGCGCTCGAAGTCGATGATCCCGAGCCTGGCGCCGACCTCCCAGTGCGGCTGGACGCGCGCTCCTTCCCGCGGCGTGCCCCAGCTCCTCACGGCAGTGTTGTTCTCTTCCCCGCCCGGTGGAACCTCGTCGAGAGTAATGTTGGGGAGCTCGAGCAGAAGCGCCGACAGTTCGCCCTCGGTCTCCGCCAGCTCGCGATCGAGCCGCGCGATTTCGTCGCCCAGCGCGCGCGACTGCTGCTGGAGATCGTCCGCTGGTTCGCCGGCGCGCTTTCGCTGGCCCACCTGCCGGGTGACGGCGTTGCGCGCGGCCTTTCGTTCCTCAACGGCCTGAATGGTCTCGCGCCGCGATTTGTCGAGAGCGATCGCGCGCTCGATGGTCGGCGAGAGCGCATCGAGAGCTCCACGCCGGCGCATGCCCGCGCGAAGTGCGTCGATGTGCTCGCGCACCATCCTCAGGTCGTGCACGAATCAGCTCGTGGGAATTCCAGCCACGAATGAACGGAACCCGCAGTTGGGATCGAGCCCCAACCGGAGAAAGACAGTTCTGGACGCGAGATTGATGCTGTCGACCGCGATCTTCGCGTAGATATTCGGATTGATGGCAAACTGGCACAGATCGCCGGAGCTGTTGTGGGCCGATTGCACCATCACTACCTCGCCCGGCGCCATGACGAGCGACGAATCCGCCTCGTAGCCGCTCTTCGGAGCCTCGAGTGCAGTGTCGAAAGTGCCCGGCACCTTGAGCAGGCCAACCGGACGCGAGCCGCCCGGCGCGATCACCACGAGCTTGACTGGAGAGATGATGGCGTTGCCCGCGGCGTCGATGTCGAACGCGACATCGAACGCCGCAAAACCGTCAACGCGGACCGNCTGTCGGGAAAGGATGGAGACGCCGCTCGGGNAGGNTGGAGGCGTACCC
>JGI20191J14862_1000566_pt1 | contig 12469 bp, 10 predicted proteins | sample NGESurdeep092012_7_FD_14862 | JGI IMG/M metagenome (IMG submission 14862)
ACGCCGATGCCGATCAAGCGGAAGCGGGTCGTGCCCACCTCAAGGCTAAGCAGATCGCGGCCGGCGGCGAAAATACGCGCGGCGAGCTGGGTCGGGTGCCCCAGCGCGCGCGCCCGGGTGCGGATTTTGAAATCGGCGCTCTTGAGCTTTAACGTCACCGTCGAACCGGCCAGCGCGTTGGCCTTGAGGCGCGCCGAAACCCGTTCCGTGAGCTCCCACAAATGATGCTCGAGCGGGCGGAATTCGCCGATGTCGCGCTCGAAGGTGGTTTCCGCCGAGATGCTTTTGGTGTCGCGTTCCGGATCGACGGCGCGCGCGTCGATCCCGCGCGCCAAGTGCCAGAGCCGCGCGCCTTCCTCGCCATAGCGGCGGATGAGGTCGTTCTCCTCGGCGTGCTGTAGGTCGGCGATCAGCCGATAGCCGTCGGCGGCCAGCTTGGCCGCGCTCACCACGCCGACGCCGTAGATGAAGCCGACCGGCTTGGGCGCCAGAAACGACGCGGCCTCGGCTAGGCCTAGCACCGCGAAGCCGCGCGGCTTATCCATGTCGGAGGCTATCTTGGCGAGGAATTTGTTGGCGGACAGGCCAATGGAGACCGTAATGCCGAGATCTCGTTCGACCTCGCCGGCAAAGCGCGCCAGCACCTTGGCGGCACTCATGCCATGCAGCCGTTTGGTACCGGTGAGATCGAGAAAGGCCTCATCGATGGACAGCGGCTCGACCAGCGGCGTGAGCGCCAGCATGGCGCGGCGCACGTCGCGGCCGACTTTGCTGTATTTCGCTATGTCCGGCTTGACCACCACGGCGTGCGGGCAGCGGCGCAGCGCCTCGAACATCGGCATCGCCGAGTGGATGCCGTAGGTGCGCGCGACATAACAGGCGGCCGCGACCACACCGCGCTTGCCGCCGCCGACGATCACCGGTTTGTCGACCAGCGACGGATCGTCGCGCTTTTCGATTGTGGCGTAGAAGGCGTCGCAATCGACATGCGCGATGGTGAGCTGGTCGAGCTCGCGGTGGCGCGCAAGCCGCGGCGAGCCGCAGGCCGGACAGCGCGCGGCCTTCTCGGGCGCATCCGCCAGACAGTCGCGGCAGAAGCTCACGGTATCTCGCGCTCCCAGTGTCCGCCCAGCGCCGCCAGCGCCTTGCCGACGTGGGCCGGATCGAGGCCGGTCTCGGCGGCAAACGTCGACAGTAGGCGCTCATCGCCGGCCAAATAGTCCAAAACGCCGATCAGGAAGCCCGGCTCTTGGGCAGCGGCGCGAATCTGGGCAGGGCCGATGCCGGTGATGGCAAGGAAGCGCCCAAGCCGCTCGCCGTCCCCGGCAATGAAGGTAAGCGCCTGAATTGCCAGCGCTTCCGCCGCTTCTTGGGTTAACGAAGGCACAAGTTTCATCGATCAAATTTGCCTTTCCGTAACATATCGGCAGTACCGTGGCTGATCATGCCCGAGCGCGCGGGGCCTGGCGACGCCAAGCGCGCGCCTTGGGACGCACTGGGGACAAATGGGGCGGGGGAAATGCCGAAGACCGTCCTGATCGTGGAGGACAACGAGCTGAATATGAAGCTCTTCCACGACCTGTTGGAAGCGCATGGCTACCAGACCATCGGCACCCGCAACGGCATCGAGGCGCTCGATCTGGCGCGCAAATACCGGCCCGATCTGATTCTGATGGATATCCAGTTGCCGGAAGTATCCGGACTCGAAGTGACCAAATGGCTCAAGGACGATCCCGACCTCAAGGCGATCCCGGTCGTGGCGGTCACCGCCTTCGCCATGAAGGGCGACGAGGAGCGCATCCGCGAGGGTGGCTGCGAGGCCTATCTGTCGAAACCGATCTCGGTCGGCAAGTTCATCGAGACCATCCGTCATTTCCTGGGGCCGGCCTGATGGTGCAGCCAAAGGTTCAAGAATGACCGCCCGCGTTCTCGTCGTCGACGATGTGCCGGCCAATGTGAAGCTGCTGGAAGCGCGGCTGTCGGCCGAATATTTCGACGTCACCACCGCGCAAAGCGGGCCGGAGGCGCTGGCGCTGTGCGAGCGCGCCGAATGCGACATCGTGCTGCTCGACGTCATGATGCCGGACATGGACGGCTTCGAGGTCTGCCGCAAGCTCAAGTCCAATCCGCTGACCCATCATATTCCGGTGGTGATGGTGACCGCGCTCGACCAGCCGTCCGACCGCGTGCGCGGCTTGGAAGCCGGCGCCGACGATTTCCTCACCAAGCCGGTCAGCGACGTGGCGCTGATCTCGCGCGTGCGCTCGCTGGCGCGGCTGAAGATGGTGACCGACGAACTGCGCCTGCGCGCGCTCACCTCCAAGGAAATCGGCATCGAAAGCCCGGAGCGGGAAGCGGTGGCGGAAACCGGCCGCCATGGCCGCATCCTGATCGTCGATGACCGGCAAAGCTCCTATGAGCGCATGGTCGCGACGCTGTCGGCCGAACATACGGTGGATGTGGAGAGCAATCCGAGCGAGGCGCTGTTTCATGCCGCCGAGGGCAATTACGAGTTGCTGATCGTGTCGCTCGGCCTGAAGGATTTCGACGGCTTGCGGCTGTGCAGCCAGGTGCGCTCGCTCGATCGCACCCGCAACGTGCCGATTCTGGCGGTGGCCGAAGCCGACAACAATACGCGCCTGGTGCGCGGGCTGGAGATCGGCGTCAACGACTATCTGCTCCGCCCGATCGACAAGAACGAGATGCTGGCGCGCGTGCGCACGCAGATCAAGAAGAAGCGCTACACCGAACGGCTGCGCGACAACGTGCAGATGTCGATCGAAATGGCGATCACCGACGCGCTCACCGGCCTGTTCAATCGCCGCTACATGGAATCGCACCTGGCGACGCTGGTCGAGCAGGCCGCCTCGCGCGGCAAGCCGATCGCGGTGCTGCTGGTCGACATCGACTATTTCAAGTCGGTCAATGACAGTCACGGCCACGATGCCGGCGACGACGTGTTGCGCGAGTTCGCGCTGCGCATTCGCAAATCGATCCGCAACATCGATCTCGCCTGCCGCTATGGCGGCGAGGAATTCGTCATCGTCATGCCGGAAACCGACATGGCGGTGGCGACCATGGTGGCCGAGCGGTTGCGCCGGCGCATCGCCTCGGAGCCGTTCACGATCCAGCAGGGCGCGAGCAATCTCGAGGTGACAATTTCGATTGGCATCGCCGCGCTCGGCGGCGCCAGCGACAACGCCGCGGCGATCCTCAAGCGCGCCGACACGGCGCTTTATCGCGCCAAGCGCGACGGCCGCAACCGGGTTGTGCCGGACGCGGCGTGAGGGGGGGGGGGATCGTGCGCGGCGCCTATTAGCGTCGGAGCCGTTCACGGCCGAACGATGGTCCAGCCCTTTTCGCCCAGCTCGATCAGCGTGACCACGCCGGCGGGCACGCGCGTGGAGTTCTCGACCAGCGGCGGCTCTTTGCCTTCGGTGCGGGTCATGGCGTCGAGCGTGTTCTCGCAGGCCATGAAGGCGACATTGGGCATGCCCTGCTTGAAGGATTTGAGCCGATCGAGCACCGGCGACTTGTCCTGGCGCAGCATGTTGAGGCCGGCATTGAACGCCACGATCTGGATTTCGACCTCGTCGCCCTTGTCGGCATAATATTTCGACACATTGGCGGCGACGTTGAGCACGGCGTTCATCTTCACCGGGTCGTTGTCGCTGATCTGCAAAGCGAGCCGATGCTTCTCCATCGCGCTCGCCGAGGCGAAGGCGAGCGGAACGAAAAGGAGTGCGGCGAACAGCGGGCGCAGCATGGCGCTCACTTGATCTTGGATTCCTTATACTCGACGTGCTTCTTGGCGATCGGATCGTATTTCTTCTTCGCCAGCTTGTCGGTCTGGGTGCGCGAGTTCTTGCGGGTCACGTAGTAGTGGCCGGTCCCGGCGCTGGAGACGAGCTTGATCTTCAGACTGATGGCTTTGGCCATGGATTTTCCCTTGCAACGGACCTGTGGAGACGGTGTTTGGCGCGGAACCTAGCGCCGGGCCGGCAAATGTCAAGAAACCCCCAATTTTGAGGCCTTTATAGCAGTTCCCGGAAGAACTGCCGCTCGATCATGAAGTAGAACGGCACCGGCAGGTCGTGGCCCATGCCGGCCGCGACCCGGGCGGCGAGTTCTTCCAGCACCACCCCGGTGATAGTCGAAATGTCGAGGTGGGTGGCTTCCTCGATCGGCACCCAGGTGAGTTCGACCAGTTCGGAGTCCGGTCCCACCACGCCTTCGATTTTGCCGGCGATCGAGAAGACGTCGGTGGTGAAGAAACGGGTGTCGAAGCGCTTTGGCCGCCGCGGCGGCGTGATGGCGCGTGCGATTAAATGGATCTGCGCGAGGTCGGGGTGCACGCGCGCCTTGGCGAAGTCGGCCCAGATCTCGCCCGGCACCGAAGGCGGCTGGTCGCGCTGGGTGCCAAGCAGCAGGCCGGTTTCCTCGGCCATCTCGCGCACCGCCGCCAGCGCGATGCCGCGCGCGAACGCATCGCCGGGGTTTTGCACGCGCTCCAGCAGCTTTTTCTGGGTGTCGGAATGCAATTCGCTCGCCGCCGGCATGACGCGGTCGAGCGGCTCGATGCGCCCGCCCGGGAACACGAACTTGCCCGGCATGAATTTGTGGTTGAGGTGGCGGCGCCCGAGCAGCACCTTCGGCCTCGCCCCGGAGCGGTCGATCAGCATCAGCGTCGCGGCGTCGCGCGGTTCGCTGTCGGGGAACGACTGGTCGCGCTCCTGCTTGGTCATGCGCTCGGCCCAGACTTTTCCCAAATCTTTCGTCATCGTGTCTCGCGTCATCGGGCTTTCCGTTGCTTGCCGCGCGGCCGGTACTGGCGCTGTTCGTGCCGCGGGTGGCGGCTCGGTTTTCCAGGGCGGCCCTCGGACAAAAGCTCGAAGCGCAAGGCGCCGGCAACCGGGGCCGCCTCCACCAGCTTGACGGTGACGCGGTCGCCGAGCCGGTAGGTCGTGCCGGAGCGGTTGCCGACCATGGCGTGGCCGGCCTCGTCATGGCGGAAATATTCGTCGCCGATGGTGCGCGCCGGCACGAAGCCGTCGGCGCCGGTCTCGTGCAGTTTCACGAACAGGCCGGCGCGGTGCACGCCGGAGACGCGGCCGTCGAAGGTGGCGCCGACGCGGTCGGAAAGAAAATGCGCGATCAGCCGGTCGTTGGTTTCGCGTTCGGCCAGCATGGCGCGGCGCTCGGTTGCGGAAATCTGCGCGGAAATCTCGGCCAATACTTTCACATCGGCGGCTTCGGGCAGGCCGCCTTCGCCCAGCTTGAGCGCACGGATCAGCCCGCGATGCACGATCAGGTCGGCATAGCGGCGGATCGGCGAGGTGAAATGCGCGTAGCGGCGCAGGTTCAAGCCGAAATGGCCGTAATTTTCCGCCGCGTATTCGGCCTGCGCTTGCGTGCGCAGGACGACGTCGTTGATGAGCTGCTCGGCATCGTGGCCCTTCACCCGCGCCAGGATTTTATTGAACGCTTCGGCCCGCATCGCGCCGCCTTTGGCGAACGGGATCTCGAGCGTGGCGAGGAACTCGCGCAGCGCGTTGACCTTCTCGATTCCCGGCTCGTCGTGTACGCGATAGATCAGCGGTATCCGCGCTTTTTCGAGCGTCTCGGCGGCGGCGACATTGGCGAGGATCATGAATTCCTCGATCAACCGGTTCGCCTCCAGCCGTTCCGGCGTGACTACGCGATCGACGGTGCCGTCGGCCTTGAGCAGAATTTTGCGCTCCGGCAAATCCAAATCCAGAGGCCCGCGCTCGGCGCGTGCGCGCTTGAGCGCGTCATAGGCGTCGTAGAGCGGCTTGAGCACCGGCTCGATCAGTGGCGAGGTATCTTCATCGGTGCGTCCGCCGATCGCCAATTGAGTCTGCTCATAGGAGAGTTTCGCCGCCGACCGCATCATGATGCGGTGGAACGTGTGCGAGCGCTTGCGGCCGTCGGCGCCGATCACCATGCGTACGGCGAGCGCGGCGCGATCCTCGCGCGGGCGCAGCGAGCACAGATCGTTGGAGATGCGCTCNGGCAGCATCGGCACCACGCGGTCGGGGAAATAGACCGAATTGCCGCGCACCAGCGCTTCGCGGTCGAGCGGCGAGCCGGGCGTCACGTAATGGGCAACGTCGGCGATAGCGACGCTGACGATGAAGCCGCCGTGATTGTTCGCCGCCGTGTCATGCTCGGCGTGCACGGCATCGTCGTGATCCTTGGCGTCGGGCGGGTCGATGGTGACGAACGCAACGCTGCGCCAGTCCTCGCGATGGGCGAGGGTGGCGGGCCGCGCGGCATCCGCCTCGGCCTGCGTGTCGTGGCGGAACACATGCGGGATGGTATGGGTGTGGATGGCGATCAGGCTGACTGCGCGCTCGCTCGCCAGCGAGCCGAGCCGCTCCACCACGCGCCCGGTCGGCAAGCCTAAGCGCGGCGCGCGGCTGGTCTCGACCGCGACCAGATCGCCGTCTTCCGCTTGCGCGGTCGCGCCCGCCGGAATGCTGAGCTCCTTGCCGAGCATCTTCTTGTCGACCGGCTCCAGCCGGCCACCGCCGTTCGGGGCGTTGCGGAAAATCCCCAGCACGCGGTGCTTGGGATGATCGATGATCTTGATGACGCGGCCGCGGTGACGGATGCCGCTGTCTTCCTCGGTTTCCTCCACGTGCAGCAGCACGCGGTCGCCGATGCCGGCGGCCTCATGGGGCCGCGCTTTGCGCGGGGTGGGAATGCGGATTTTCGGCGCCGGTCCGTGCGCCTCCTCGTCCCATTCGTCGGGGGTGGCGAGCAATTCGCCGTCGGTATCGCGCGCGGTCACGTCGGCCAGCACGGTGGAGGGCAGGGTGCCGGCGTGGTGCAGCTTTTTGTGCCGCTTCTCGACGACACCGTCGACGGCCAAGTCGCGCAACATGCGCTTGAGCTCGGCGCGCATGGCGTTCTTGAGGCCGAAGGCGCGGGCGATTTCGCGGGTGCCGACTTTGCCGGGCCGCTTGCCGATGAAGGCGAGAATGTCAGCCTTGGAGGGGAGGGAGGGTGTTCGTTTGGGTGGTTTGTTCAAAATAGATTTTCCTGCGCCAAAACGGCACTATTTGATGAATGTAATGATCGGAAATGAGGTTCGCTAGCTACTCGGCGGCGGCGGCCTTGGTGCGTCGTGCCGGCTTTGCACTGGCTGCTGCTGCCGTCTTTTTTGCCTTGGCGGCGGCAGGCTTCTTTGGCTGGGCGGCGGGTTTCGCCGCGGCCTTGCCGGAGGCGGTCTTGCGGCCGGCGGCGCGGCGTCCCTTCGGGGAATTTCCCATCATGGCGGCACGGGCATCGAGCAAGACGATGGCTTCGTCGAGCGTCACGGTTTCCGGCGTCTTGTCGCCCGTGAGCGTGGCGTTGACGCTATTGTGACTGACATAGGGCCCGTAGCGGCCGTTCTTAACGACGATCGAACCGCCCTTGTCGGGATGCTCGCCCAGCGTTTTGCCGGGATCGGCGCCAAAGCGGCGGCCCTTTTTCGGGTTTGCGATCTTGTCTGCGATCAGGTGCATCGCGCGGTTGAGGCCGACGGTGAGAACATTATCGCCGTCTTCCAAGCTCGCGTAGACCTTGCCGTGCTTGACGTAAGGTCCGAAGCGTCCGACGCCCGCCAGGATCGGCTCGCCGTCTTCCGGCGATAAACCTACTTCGCGCGGCAAGGCGAGCAACGCCAGCGCCTTTTCCAGATCGATATCCTCGGGCGCCACGCCCTTCGGCAGGCTCGCGCGCTTGGGCTTTGGAGGCTTGACGGCCTTCTCGCCCTTCGGCGGCTTCACAGCCTTCGCCTGCTCGCCGAGTTGTAGATAAGGTCCGAAACGTCCGCCCCGCAGCGTGACTTCCAGGTTGCTGACGGGGTCGGTGCCGAGCACCTTGGTCCCGCTCACCGAGCCCTCGGCACCCGGCGTCATCTGCCGGGTGAAGGTGCATTCCGGATAGTTCGAGCAGCCGATGAAGGCGCCAAAGCGTCCGACCTTGAGCGATAGCTTGCCGTTGGCGCATTGCGGGCACTGCCGCACGTCGCCGCCGTCGGTGCGCGCCGGGAAGATATGCGGCTCAAGCAGATCGTTGAGCGCGTCCAGCACTTGGGTAATGCGCAGATCCTTGATCTCGTTGACCGCGCCGATGAAGCCAACCCAGAACTCCTGCAGCACTTCCTTCCAATTGATCTCATTGTTGGAAATGCGATCGAGCTTTTCTTCGAGCGAAGCCGTGAAATCGTATTCCACGTAGCGCTGGAAAAAACTCTCCAGGAAGCCGACGACGACGCGGCCTTTGTCTTCGGGCAATAGCCGCTTCTTGTCGATGCGCACATAGCCGCGGTCCTGCAGCACTTGCAGGACCGAAGCGTAAGTCGAGGGGCGGCCGATGCCGAGCTCTTCCATGCGCTTGACCAGCGCGGCTTCGGAAAAGCGCGGCGGCGGTTCGGTGAAGTGCTGCGCGGCTTCGATCGCCTGCTTGGTGAGCATCTCGTCTTGCGCCATCGCGGGCAGCCGGCGCGACTCTTCGTCCTCGTCGGCTTCGTCGTGGCCTTCCTGATAGAGCGTGAGGAAGCCGTCGAACTTCACCACCTGGCCGCTGGCGCGCAAATCGATGACACGGCTACCGGCTTTGGCGGCGATATCGACGGTGGTGCGTTCGAGTTCCGCGCCTTCCATCTGGCTCGCCACCGCGCGATTCCAAATCAGCTCGTACAAACGCGCCTGATCGCGGTCGACGAATTTCGCCACCTGATCGGGCGTGCGGTGGGGGTCGGTCGGGCGCACCGCTTCGTGCGCCTCTTGCGCGTTCTTCGACTTGTTCTGATAGGTGCGCGGCGAGCCCGGTACATATTCCTTGCCGAAATTTATGCCGATCATNGCGCGGATATCGGCAATCGCTTCCGGCGCTATGTCGATGCCGTCGGTNCGCATATAGGTGATGAGGCCNGTGGTCTCGCCGTCGATCTCGACGCCTTCGTAGAGACGTTGCGCNAGACGCATGGCGATGGCGGGCGCAAAGCCGAGCTTGCGGCTGGCCTCCTGCTGCATGGTCGAGGTGGTGAACGGCGGCGGCGGATTGCGTCGCGCCGGCTTGGCCTCAACCGAGGTAACGGTAAAAGAGGCGGCTTCGAGCGCCTGCTTTAGATCCTCGGCCTGCTTGCCGGAGCCGATGTCGAGGCGCTGGATTTTCTCGCCGTCGGCGCCGACGAGACGCGCTTCGAAGCTGTCGCCGCGCGGCGTCGCCAGCGTGGCGGCGATCGACCAATATTCCCTGGCGACGAATTTCTCGATCTCCAACTCGCGGTCGCAGACCAGCCGCAGCGCCACCGACTGCACGCGGCCGGCCGAGCGTGCGCCCGGCAGCTTGCGCCAGAGCACCGGCGACAGCGTGAAGCCGACCAGATAATCGAGCGCTCGGCGGGCGAGATAGGCATCGACCAGCGCCTCGTCGATGGCGCGCGGATGCTTCATCGCCTCGGTCACCGACTGCTTGGTGATCGCATTGAAAACGACGCGCTCGACTTTTTGGCCTTTCAGCGCCTTCTTTTCGTTGAGGGCTTCCAGCACGTGCCAGGAGATGGCTTCGCCCTCACGATCCGGGTCGGTGGCCAGAATCAGGGTGTCGGCGCCTTTGAGGGCATGGGCGATGTCGTTGACGCGCTTCTGCGACTGCGGATCGACCTCCCACAGCATCTTGAAATTGTTGTCGGGGTCGACTGATCCGTCTTTGGCCGGGAGGTCCCGGATATGGCCAAAGGACGCCAGGACCTCGTAACCGGGCCCCAGGTACTTATTGATCGTCTTCGCCTTGGAAGGCGACTCGACAACGACAACTTTCATGAGAATCCAATAGGTTATCCGCCAGAATCGACGCGATTTCTGGCGGAATCGACTGCTCGCTTTGGCCGGAACATGGTGAAGGCACCCCTTACTGTCAAATAAGGGTGCCCGGAAAACCTTTATGAACAGCCAATTCGGGCATGAAAGAGACGGGGCTTGCGCCCAGATACAACCTATAGATGTATTTTATTAAAAAAGCAATTTAAAGATTACTATTCAAAGCAGACGGTGTATTTTCGCGGTTGGAAACCCCGCAATGGCCGACCAGACCACCTCAGGTGAAACCGGCAACCGCACAGAGGTAGCCAACTACGTGGCGACCTTGTCGGCCGATCTCGCCACCATGGCGCGGCGGAGCGGCCTCGACACCCTCGGCTATCTGCTCGAAATGGTCCGCCTCGAGGCCGAAAGCGAAACCCGGCACCGCCAAAACGGCGGGCGTTGACTACGGCGCCTTGACGCCGAGCTTTTCCAGCAATGCCGCCGTCGGATTGCCGTCCGGCAGCATGCCGAGCTTGGCTTGCTCGGCGCGGATATTGTCGCGCAGATCAAAATCAATATGCCCTTCGAAGTCGAGCACCTTGTAGCCAAGCGCGGATAATTTTTTCTGCAACGCGATGCGCGCGTCGCGCGAAAGCGGGCGATCGTCGGCCGGCCAGGCGGCCTTGATCGGCTGGGCGCCATTGATGCGGTCGGCGAGATGGCCGACCGCGATCGCGTAAGGATCCGAGTTGTTGTACTCTTTGAGCACGGCGTAATTCTCGGTCGCGAGGAAAGCCGGGCCGTTAGCGCCGCTCGGGAAAAACAAAATGCCCGGGCCGGACGGCGGGAACGGCTTGCCGTCGGCGCGGCGGACGCCGAGTTTCGCCCATTCCGCGAAGCTGGCGCGGCTGCGCATATAGTCGAAGCCCTTCGGCACGCTGACCTCGAAGCCCCAGGGCAGGCCGTGCTTCCAGTTCCCCTTGTGTAGATAGTTGCCGGTCGAGCCGAGCACGTCCGGCACATTAGTCCAGATGTCGGCTTTGCCGTCGCCGGAAAAATCNACGGCGTAGTCGACGACGTTGGTCGGCATGAATTGGGTCTGGCCCATGGCGCCGGCCCATGAGCTNACCATCTTGTCGCGCGGAAAATGACCGTCCTGCATGATGCGCATCGCGACGATCAACTCGTTGCGGAAATAAGGATGGCGATAGCGTACATAGCCCAGCGTCGCGAGCGAGCGGAACACGTCCCAGCGATCCTTCTCGGCGCCAAAGTCGCTTTCGATCCCCCAGAGCGCGATCAGAACCCAGCGCTCGACGCCGAATTGTTTCTCGACAGCGTCGAAGGTCTTCGACCATTGCTTGGCCTTCAGTTCTCCGTCGGCGATGCGGCGGCGATTCGCGATCGCGTTGACGTAATCGCCGACCGGCTTGCCGTATTCGGGCTGCTTCTTGGTGGCCGCGATCACGCGCGGATCGGGCGTCACGCCTTTCAGCGCGAGATCGAAGGTGGCGCGCGTGATGCCCTTGGCCTGCGCGTCCGGCCACAGCTCGGCTTCGAAGGCGGCGAAGGTTTGCTCCTGCGCGCGCGCCGGCGCGCAGCAAAGCCCGAGAACAACGGCCAGGACGGCAAATCCGCGGATGAACATGTGTGCAACCCGATGCGCGATTCGTATCGCATCTTATAGCAGCGACACCAAACTGCCGCCGTGGCGCTCCAGCCGGCCGGCGATTTCGAGTTCCAGCAGCACCGTGCGGACGATCGCCGGCGAAGTCTGCGACAGCCGCACCAGATCATCGAGCGAAACCGGCGTCGGACCAAGCAGTCCGATGATGCGCGCGCGCTCGTTCTCGCCGGGCTCGACATCGAGCGGACCCGGAACGTCCTGCGCAGGCTCCTGCGCCGGCACGTCGAAGCCGCGCCCCAGGATCGGCTCCAGCACGGCGATCACGTCGGCCGCTTCGGTGACCAGCGTCGCACCCTGCTTGAGCAGCCCGTTGGTTCCCTCCGCGCGCGGATCGAGCGGGGAGCCGGGCACCGCGAACACCTCGCGGCCCTGCTCGCCGGCCAGCCGCGCCGTGATCAGCGAGCCGGAGCGGCGCGCCGCCTCCACGATCACCACGCCGACGGACAAGCCCGAGATCAGCCGGTTGCGGCGGGGAAAGTCGCGCGCGCGCGGCTCCCAGGCCAAGGGCATTTCTGAGATGGCGGCGCCCTCGGCGAGGATCGCTTCCAACAGATCGCTGTGCTCGGCCGGATAGAGCCGATCATGGCCGCCGGCCAGCACCGCGATCGTGCCGGTCGCCAGACTCGCGCGATGGGCGGCGGCATCGATGCCGCGCGCCAGCCCCGATACGGTGCCGAAGCCGGCCGCGCCCAGGTCGCGCGCCAGCCGCTCGGCGAATTTGACGCCGGCCGCCGAAGCGTTGCGCGAGCCGACGATGGCGACCAGCGGCCGCGTCAGCACGGCGAGCTTGCCGCGTACCGCGAGCAAGGGCGGTGCGTCGTCGATCATCTGCAGGCGCGGCGGATAATCCGGCTCGCCGAGGGCGACGAAGTCGATGCCGCGCGCGCGCGCCGCCTTCAATTCGGCTTGCGCCTCCTCGTGCGAACAGATGCGCGCCGGCGCCGATGCGCCGCCGCGGCGG
>JGI20191J14862_1000568_pt1 | contig 12447 bp, 9 predicted proteins | sample NGESurdeep092012_7_FD_14862 | JGI IMG/M metagenome (IMG submission 14862)
TGTCCCAGCGGCTGCCTGTGAAGCGAGAACCCACCAAGGTGCCGCGTGAGTGGCACGGTAGGAATCCCGGTCATTCATGGCCGGGAGGATGTCAAGTCGTACGTCTGCGGTCCCGTGCCGTCGACGTAGGCGCCGTTGATGAAGAGCTGTTGCCGGGTAGGCGTGGGAGTGCTCATGTGTTGCCTCTGTCTCCGATATTGGCAGCGGCCCTCGGTGAGGCCGCGGGCCGCTGCCAGCACGGCTAGCGTCCCGGAAGAGTCCATCGAACAGGTAATGACTGTCAAGGCTCGCGAGTGAGGATCGGGTCGCCGGCTCTAGGTGTGTTCTCGTGGCCCCGACGGCCGATGTGCCAGACGGCGAGCACCTGGGAAGGTGAACACAGTTCAACCTCGGTCTTGGGAACATCACCTGATGTCCCATTGACGCGATATGTCCAGCGGCCAGATCTATGCCGCGTAGACCAGCCAAGGTCGTTGACGGCCAACGTGTGTGCAGCTCTCTCGTCCAGACAGTCAAAAGCGTCGAGATATGGCTGAGGTCGGTGCATGTAGGTGACAGCCCGCGCCGTCTTACAAGTCCTGGGAAGGCATCTGTAGTGCTGGACGGCTGCCGGGCGGGGCATCTCCCATCGACAACGCCGTGGCCCTGTGGCGGCTGTCACCTTCAACTTCCGTCCCGATCCCAGATGTCCCCCAGGTCGCCTCGAAGCCAAGCGCCCCCATCTCGGCGCCCCTGGTGGCTGGCACCCGGATCATTCAGGTGTTGTCAGCCGGCCCGAAGGTGGTCGTGCTCGTCGGCGGTGACCAGCGATGGACCCTCTCTTAGGACCGGTCGGCGAAGCTACCAGCAGCGCCCTCGTCGGCGGCTGGATGTACGTCATCGCAGAGCAGGCAGTCGGCTCGGCCATGTTGTGGCGGTGTCCTTTCAGAGGGCTCGGCCGAGACGGATAACCGTGCCAACGGCGACCGCTACCGTTCACCGAAAGGCATTCGCGTTTGCGTCCAACGAGAGCTCACAACTGTCGCCGTGGTGGGGCGGGGCCGGCGCGGGCACGCGGCATATCGGAACAAACAGTTCGCGCGGGAGGTTGAAGAGATGCGATCCTAAGGGAGATATGACTCAACGATCCGATCTGTTCGACTTCAAAGCGTCAGCACTCAACGACGACGACACCTGGCACCGCGATGAGTCGGACTTTGGCGCCGACGTCGATGGCACCCAGCTCGACCGTGAGGAACGCGCGGCCATGCGCCGGGTCGCGGGCCTGTCGACCGAGCTCCAGGATGTTACCGAGCTTGAGTACCGCCAGCTGCGCCTCGAGCGGGTCGTGCTCTGCGGCGTGTGGACCGAAGGCACCGTCGAGGACGCCGACAACTCGATCCGTGAGCTGGCCGCTCTCGCCGAGACGGCCGGGTCTACTGTGCTCGCTGGACTGATCCAGCGTCGCCAGAGGCCCGACACGAGCACGTTTCTGGGGTCCGGCAAAGCGATAGAGCTACGCGATGTCGTCATCGCCGAGGGCGCCGACACGGTGGTTTGCGACGGCGAGCTCAGCCCCGGACAGCGACGGGCGCTCGAGGACGTCGTCAAGGTCAAGGTCATCGACCGCACCGCCTTGATCCTCGATATCTTCGCCCAGCATGCCAAGAGCCGTGAAGGTAAGGCTCAGGTCGAGCTTGCCCAGCTGCAGTACCTCCTCCCCCGTCTGCGTGGTTGGGGTGAGTCGATGTCCCGCCAGGCCGGTGGGCAGGCGGCCGGCGGCCAGGGGATGGGCTCACGTGGCCCTGGCGAGACCAAGATCGAGCTCGATCGGCGCCGGATCAACAGCAGGATCGCCAAGCTCAAGCGCGAGATCAAGGCGATGAAGACCACCCGGGACACCAAGCGGCACAGTCGCAGGGTCAATAGCGTGGCCAGCGTCGCCATTGCCGGCTACACCAACGCGGGCAAGTCCTCCCTGCTCAACCGGCTCACCGGTGCCGGCGTACTGGTTGACAACCAGCTGTTCGCCACCCTCGACCCAACCGTCCGTAAGGCAGAGACAGCCGACGGCCGGCTGTTCACCCTGTCGGACACCGTGGGCTTCGTCCGGGCGCTGCCGACCCAGCTTGTTGAGGCTTTCCGATCGACGCTCGAGGAGGTCGGCGACGCGGATCTGCTGCTTCACGTCGTTGACGGCTCCCACCCCGACCCCGAGGGTCAGATCTCGGCCGTGCGCGCTGTTCTTGCCGAGGTCGGCGGTGACCAGATCAGGGAAGTCATCGTCGTCAACAAGGCCGACGCTGCGGACCCCGAGGTGCTGGACCGGCTCCGGCGCAGCGAGAAGCACTCCCTCGTCGTGTCTGCGCGCACGGGTGAGGGGCTGGACGAGCTCCGCTGCCTCATCGCCGACGAGCTGCCCCGGCCGGACATCGCGGTGACCGTGCTGCTGCCCTATGACCGGGGCGATCTGGTCAACAGGCTGCACCGCGAGGCCGAGATCCTCACCAGCGAGCACACCGAGCACGGCACCCGAGTCGAGGCCAAGGTCAACCAGACCCTGGTCGACGAGCTCGCGGCTTATGCGGATTGACGCTTTGCGGGCATAGCCTGAGGGAATGCCTTCGAAAGCCCCCGACCTGGACGCACTCCTGGACGCCGCAGTGCAAGGGATCGGTGGTGTGCAGCGTCCGGGACAGGTCGAGATGGTGCACGCCGTGGCGGATGCCATCGCCAAACGCGAGCACCTCTTGGTCCAGGCGGGCACGGGCACCGGCAAGTCGCTGGCCTATCTCATTCCCGCTGTGGTGCACGCTTTCGACACGGGTCGGCCCACTGTCGTGGCCACCGCGACACTGACCCTGCAGGCCCAGATCGTCGACTTTGACATGCCCCGGCTGGCCAAGTCGATCGCCCCCATCCTGGGTCGCCAACCGACCTACGCTCTGGTGAAGGGCCGCCGTAACTACCTGTGCCGGCACAAACTGTCCGGCGGCTTCCCGGCAGATGACGAGGGAAGCCTCCTGTCGGTGGGGGCTGTGGACTCCAACGCTTCCTGGCTGGGAGCAGAGGTAGTCCGACTGCGATCCTGGTCTGAGACGACCCAGTCCGGTGACCGCGACGAGCTGCTGCCGGGGGTCTCAGAGCGGGCGTGGCGCCAGGTTTCGGTCGCGGCGCACGAGTGCTTAGGCCAGAAGTGTCCGATGGTCACCGAGTGCTTCGTGGAGCAGGCACGCGCGGGCGCCAAGGACGTCGACGTGGTCGTGACCAACCACGCCTTCATGGCCATCGACTCTTTCGAGGGCCGACAGATGTTGCCCGAGCACGACGTGCTGATCGTCGACGAGGGCCATGATCTGGTCGACCGGGTCACCTCCACAATCACCGATGAGCTGACCGTGCCTATGATCGCCGTCGCCGCCAAGCGTGCCGGGCGTCTCGCGCCGACAGACCAGGTCACCGATGCGTCCGAGTTCCTCGCCGCCATCGTCGACGAGCTGCCCGAAGGACGGCTGAACGGCATACCTGACTCCCTGTCACTTGCTCTTGCACGGGTGCGCGACTCTGCCCGCGGGGTGCAGACCGAGCTGAAGCCGGCATCGCCGGAGGACAACGACGGTGCCCGGCAGGTCGCCCGCGCGGCGATCGACGAGATCTTCGAGAACGCCGAACGGATCCTGGAGGAGCGCGAGCTCGACGTCGCCTGGGTGAGCAAGGACCCGCGAAGAGGCTCGGTGCTGAAAGTGGCACCGATGAGCGTGGCGATGTTGATGCGGGACGGGATATTTGGCGATCGTACGGTCATCATGACGTCGGCCACCCTCGAGCTTGGTGGAACGTTCGACGCCGTTGCCGGGACCCTCGGGCTGCGCGGTGAGGGCGCCCCGACCTGGCGTGGGCTCGACGTCGGCAGCCCGTTCGACTACCCGAAGCAGGCCATCGCCTATGTCGCCAAGCATCTACCGGCGCCGGGCCGTGACGGCATGGCGCCCGAGATGCTCGACGAGATCGAGGAGCTGGTGCGGGCCGCTGGGGGCAGGACGCTCGGGCTGTTCTCCTCGATGCGCGCAGCCGTCGCCGCGACCGAGGCGATGCGCGAGCGGTTCGGCAGTAGTGAAGGCAACGGCACAGCCAAGGACTCAGGCACTTATGGCGACACAGACACCGGCAGCATCGACTTCATCTGCCAGGGCGAGGACCAGACCTCCACGCTGGTGCGACAGTTTGCCCGCGACGCCAGGACGTGCCTGTTCGGCACGCTGTCGTTGTGGCAGGGCGTCGACGTCCCAGGTTCTTCCTGTCAGCTGGTCATCATCGACCGGATCCCATTCCCTCGCCCGGATGACCCGCTGTCCTCGGCGCGTTCGCAGGCCATTGCCCGGATGGGCGGCAACGGCTTCATGGCGGTCTCGGCCACCCACGCGGCGTTGCGGCTCGCTCAGGGCGCCGGCCGGCTGGTGCGTCGCGGCGATGACCGCGGGGTCGTGGCCATTCTCGACTCGCGGATGATGACCGCGCGTTACGCCGGGTTCCTGCAGAAGTCCCTGCCACCGTTCTGGCCGACCATTGACAAGACGATGGTCCTGGCCGCACTCAAACGCCTGGACGAGACTGCCGCCGAGCCCTTGCCGGTGCACGAGCCGGCGCTGCGCGGAATCGCAGGGCTGGTTGACCCCATCCCGATGGGTGGCGAGGACGAGGATGACCCGCCGGCCGACGATCGGCCCGTGGCGGGCGACCCGCCAGTGGCCGGATCTGCTCGAACCGCAGTCACCCAGGGCCATGCCTGGACCTCCGAGCAGGACACCGAGCTGCGCGAAGGCGTCGAGCTGGGTCTGACCCTCGATGGGCTGGCCGACCACCTCGAGCTCGAGGATGACGTGATCATGGCCCGGCTGAGTCTCTTCGGCCTCGAGCTGTCGGACTCACCGAAGATGGCGTTCTGAGCATGGCAGGCGACTGTCGCCGCAGCATGACAGTCTTGGCCCGGTGACCAACCAGACCATGCACGCCCCCACAGCCGGTGTGCCGGCATACGTGCTGATCTCGGGTCCGGAGAGCGTTCTCGCCGAGCGTGCGCTGGCCTCGACGGTGGAGGCACTGCGCGCCGGCGACCCGGATCTAGAGGTGATCAAGCTGTTCGCCGAGGGCTACGAGAGCGGGACGCTCACCATGCACGCATCCCCCTCGTTGTTCGGCGGGACCAAGGTGATCGTCGTCCTGGACCTCGACGAGGCGCCGGATGACCTGCAGACCGACCTGCTGGCCTACCTGGCTGCGCCCGCGGACGAGATCACGCTGGTCGTGGCCCACAAGAGCGGCATGCGCGGTAAGAAGGTCCTGGACACCCTGAAGAAGGCCGGGGCGCGGGTCATCAACGCCCCCTTGATCAAGTCCGATGGTGACAAGACGCAGTTCGCCGCCAACGAGTTTCGCCGCCAGGGCCGCAAGGCCACACCGGGTGCGCTGCGGGCCCTGGTCGAGTCGGTCGGCAAGGACCTCCGCGAGCTGACCGCTGCCTGCGCGCAGCTGGTCGCCGATACCGAGGGCCTGGTCGACGAGGCGTTGGTCGACAGATATCAGGGTGGCAAGGTCGAGGCGACGGGTTTCAAGGTCGCTGACGCCGCGATCGCCGGCAACGCGGGGGAGGCTCTTCGCCTGCTGCGTCACGCCATCTCGGCCGGCGACAGCCCGGTGCCGATTGTTGCTGTGCTGGCCATGCAGCTGCGTCAGATGGTGAAGGTCGGCAGCGCAGGTCGTGGCTCCTCGGCTCAGCTGGCCAAGACCCTGGCCATGGCGCCGTGGCAGATCGACCAGGCTCGCAGGAAGCTCGACGGCTGGGAGCCCGAGGGCGTCGGCCGAGCCATCCAGGCCGTTGCCGCAGCGGATTTCGACGTCAAGGGCGGCGGCCGCGACCCGGTCTATGCCGTCGAACGTGCGATTCTGACGATCTGTGCAGCCCGCAACCCTCGCTGAGGTCTGAGAGCTCGGGGCGGCTGAACCCTGGCGACCTCGCAGCCTGGGAGGTTGCGGTTTGGCGAGGTGAGCTCTTCGCTGCTAGATTTGGTCGTCGCGTGCGCGCTCAGGTCGTGTGCGCATGCAGTTCCACCCAGAGCGGCTCAACACGGGTATCCCCACGCCCGGTCCCGAGCCGCCTCTGTCGCCCTCATGACAGAGCACCATCGACCTACCCGAATGTGAGAAAGATTCCACGTGGCAAATATCAAGTCCCAGCTGAAGCGCATCAAGACGAACGCTCTGGCCACCGAACGCAACAAGGCCGTCAAGAGCGAGCTCCGCACCTGGATCCGCAAGTTCAAGACTGCGGCCGACTCCGGCGACGCCTCTGCGGCTGCCGAGGCACTCAAGGTTGCGTCGACCAAGCTCGACAAGGCCGTGAGCAAGGGCGTCATACACAAGAACAACGCGGCGAACAAGAAGTCGTCCATGGCCAAGAAGGTCGCGTCCCTGTAGGGATTCACGTTCTGCCGGCTTGCAGAGGCCGTCACCGGTCCAGGTGGCGGCCTTTCGCATGCGCCGATTCGTCCAGATCGCACCTTCACGTACCGCGACCTCGTCCACGTGCTGATGATGACCGGCATCAGGGCCGCACCCTGCGCTAACGTGTCACTCATGCGAAGCTCGCTGCTCCTTAGTTAGCCGCGTTGGCCCGGACCGGACATCAACGCGGCAACCCCTCCTTCGCGAGGGGTTTTCTCATGTGCCAGTCAGAGTCGCCAGACGGGGGCCCCCAGGAGCATGCAATCGCAGGATGACGAACAGAGGACGCGATGATGAACGACACTCCATACCGATATACGGCCGAGATGGCTGAGCGCATCGAGACGTCGTGGCAGGATCGGTGGCAGAGCGAGGGCACCTTCCACGCCCCGAACCCGGCCGGCCCGTGGGCTGACCCCGAGGGGGTGGCCGGCCGGCAGAAGCTCTTCGTGCTGGATATGTTCCCCTATCCCTCCGGAGCCGGGCTGCATGTCGGGCATCCGCTGGGATTCATCGCCACAGACGTCTTCGCCCGCTTTCAACGGATGATGGGCAAGAACGTCTTGCACACCCTGGGCTACGACGCGTTCGGGCTGCCGGCCGAGCAGTACGCCGTGCAGACCGGTCAGCACCCCCGCAAGACCACTGAAGAGAACATGGTGACCATGCGGCGTCAGCTGCGCCGCCTTGGTCTGGGACATGACGACCGCCGTGCGATCGCCACGATCGACCCGGAGTTCTACCGGTGGACCCAGTGGATCTTTGTCCAGATCTTCAACAGCTGGTATGACCAGTCTGCCGAGGGCGGGCGCGGAAGGGCCCGACCGATCAGCGAGCTTGTCGCGGCTTTTGAGTCGGGGGAGCGGGCCACGACCTCCGGCGTGCCGTGGGAGTGGCTGGACGCGGAGGTGCAGCGCAAGGAGATCGACGACCAGCGGCTGGCTTACACCAGCGAGGCGCCAGTCAACTGGTGTCCGGGGCTGGGCACCGTTCTGGCCAATGAGGAAGTCACCATCGACGGTCGGTCCGAGCGTGGCAACTTCCCGGTATTCAAGCGCAACCTGTCCCAGTGGATGATGCGGATCACCAAGTACTCGGACCGGCTGGTTGACGACCTCGACCGTCTGGACTGGCCCGAGCCGGTCAAGCTGATGCAGCGCAACTGGATTGGTCGTTCATCCGGGGCCAAGGTGTTCTTCCGGGTGCCTGTCGCCGATGGCGCCGAGACTGCCGATGGCGCCACGACGGTCGCGATCGATGTCTTCACGACGCGCCCGGACACGCTGTTCGGTGCCACTTTCATGGTGCTGGCACCTGAGCATCCGCTAGTGGATTCTATTGTCCCCGGTGATGATTGGCCCCAGGGCACGCTTGAGGCCTGGGTTCCCGGTGGACGTGACACAGTGACACCCCGGGAGGCCGTCGCGGCATACCGGCTGACAGCCTCGCGTAAGAGCGACGTCGAGCGGCAGTCCGAGGGTAAGGACAAGACCGGTGCGTTCACCGGGGCCTTCGCCATCAATCCCGTTGACGGGCGATCAATTCCGGTGTTCGTGGCGGACTACGTGCTGATGGGCTACGGCACTGGCGCGATCATGGCGGTGCCTGGTCAGGACGTGCGCGACTACGAGTTCGCGACCAAGTTCGACCTGCCCATCATCCGCACGGTGCAGCCTCCGGACGGTCACCCGGAGGACGAGGCGTTCATCGGTGACGGGCCGGCAATCAACTCAGCCAATGACGAGATCTCGCTGAATGGGCTGCGCGTCCCCGAGGCCAAGGCCAAGACCATCGACTGGCTGCGGGACAAGAGCCTCGGCGAGGAGACGGTCACTTACAAGCTGCGCGACTGGTTGTTCTCGCGGCAGCGCTACTGGGGCGAGCCGTTCCCCATCGTCCATGACGAGGCCGGCCACGCGATTGCCCTGCCCGAGTCCATGCTGCCCGTGCTCCTGCCAGAGGTGGCGGACTACTCACCGGCCACGTTCGACCCGCAGGATGCGGAGTCCAACCCGGCGCCGCCCCTGGCCCGGGCACAGGATTGGGTCAACGTCGAGTTGGACCTGGGCGATGGTGTGAAGTCCTACCGTCGCGAGACCAACACGATGCCCAACTGGGCCGGCTCCTGCTGGTACGAGCTGCGCTACCTGGACCCGGCCAACAACGACGCCCTTGTTGACCCCGAGGTGGAGAAGTACTGGATGGGCAAGCAGGTCCAAACCGTTGTGGGGGCACGGGTCGGTGCCCTCGATCCCGGCGGTGCCGACCTGTATGTCGGTGGCGTCGAGCATGCGGTGCTGCACCTGCTGTACTCCCGCTTCTGGCACAAGGTGCTGTTCGACCTCGGTCACGTCAGCAGCGAAGAACCCTTCCGCAAGCTTTTCAACCAGGGCTACATCCAGGCCTTCTTCTTCCGTGACAGCCGCGGCCAGTCAGTGCCCGCCGCTGAGGTCATCGAGGAGGCAACACCCAGCGGTGAGATCTCCTACACGTGGAAGGGATCGCCGGTCACCCGTGAGTACGGGAAGATGGGCAAGTCCCTGAAGAACGTCGTGACTCCGGATGAGATGTTCGAGGGCTATGGCGCCGACACGTTCCGGGTCTACGAGATGTCGATGGGCCCTTTGGACCTGTCGCGTCCCTGGGAGACCCGAGCCGTTATCGGGGCCCAGCGTTTCCTGCAGCGCCTGTGGCGCAACGTGATTGACGAAGTGAGCGGCGAGCTTCTGGTCATTGAGGATGCCCCGGACGAGGCGACGAAACGTCTCTTGCACAAGACCATCGATGCGCTGAGAAGGGACTATGACGGTCTGCGTTTCAACACGGCCATCGCCCGTCTGATCGAGTTCAACAATGCGCTGACCAAGCTGCCCAACGTGCCGCGCGAGGCGGCCGAGGCGCTGGTTGTCATGACGGCTCCTGTGGCACCTCACCTCGCCGAGGAGCTTTGGGCCAAGCTGGGGCACGCCGAGTCTTTGACCTACGTGGACTTCCCGACAGCCGACCCTGCGCTGCTCGTGGACGACACGGTGACGTGTGTCGTTCAGGTCCAGGGCAAGGTGCGCGATCGCCTCGAGGTGCCTGTCGGCATCAGTGAGGAAGACCTGCAGGAGCAGGCATTGGCCAGTGGCAAGATCACCGCAGCGCTTGAAGGCAAGGTCGTCCGCAAGGTCATCGTTCGTGCGCCGAACCTGGTCAACATCGTCGCCAGCTGACAAACATGGGGATGGTGCGGGCCTGGACCGTGTGACGTTGGGATGGCGCCGTGACAAGATCCCTGGGTGTCCAGCGATAGCCTGCCAGAGTGAGCGTTGCGATCGTCACGGACTCCACGGCATCCCTGCCCGAGGATCTTGTGGCGAGCCATGGCATTGCCGTTGTGCCGCTACACGTGGTTCTGGGCGGGCAGGAGTACAGCGAAGGCGTCGACTTCACCACGTCCGAGTTGGCAGCGGCCCTGCGCAAGTTCACCAAGGTGAGCACCTCACGTCCGTCGCCGCAGGCGTTTCTCGATGCCTATGAGGCGGCGGCGGCCGGCGGCGCCGACGCCGTGGTGTCCGTGCACATCTCCTCGGACATGTCAGGGACCGTCGGATCCGCCATGCTCGCGGCCAGCCAGTCGCCGATTCCCGTGGAGGTTGTCGACTCCCGCTCAGTGGGTATGGCGATGGGTTATGCGGTGCTGTCCGCAGCTGTGGCCGCGCAGCGGGGACAGGACGCCAAAACGGTGGCGGCCATTGCGACTGCTCGGGCGCGGGCGTCCACTGTCATTTTCTACGTGGCCACCCTGGAGCATCTGCGCCGCGGCGGTCGGATCGGAGCGGCCTCGGCCCTGCTCGGCTCAGCGCTGGCCATCAAGCCCTTACTGGCGCTGTCCGACGGGCACATCGATCCGATCGAGAAGGTGCGCACGGCGGCTCGCGCATTGAGCAGGCTGGAAGAGCTCGCACTCCAGGCGCTCGGCGCTGCAGGGGAGACAGGCGTCGATATCGCTGTCCATCATCTTGACTCGCAGACCCGGGCCAGCGATCTGGTCGACCGGCTGCTGACCAGGGTGCCGTCCTCGACGACGGTGCTTCTGGTTGAGCTCGGAGCGGTGGTGGGCGCACATGTCGGTCCGGGCACGATCGCGGTCTCAGTCTCGCCTCGACCGGACCCTGGCCGGCTCTGACCATGCCCGGATCCTGGGTCGTCGTTGCGGTGACGGCCGTGCTCGGTTTTTTCGTCGGATCGATCAACCCGGCGACCATCATCGCCAGGACTCGTCATGCGGATCTTCGACAAGGCTCCGGGAACCCGGGCGCGACGAATGCCGGTCGTGTCCTGGGAGTGCGATGGGGCGTTGTCGTCGGCCTGCTCGACGTTCTCAAGGGGCTAATACCGACGTTGCTGGCGCTGCTGCTCTTTGACCGCTTCACTGCCTACGTGGTGGGCATGGCGACCGTCCTCGGACACGTACTTTCTCCGTTCCTGCGCGGGCGCGGCGGCAAGGGGGTCGCCACCTCTTTGGGCGCCATACTGGCGGTCTTCCCATGGTTTGGCCTGGGCATGCTCATGGTCTTCGGACTGATGCTGTGGCGCACACGGTGGGTGGCCGGCTCTTCGATTGCGGCCGCGGGACTGCTCATGCTGTATACCGGGTTGGCGCCGCTGCCCGACCCCGTTGCTGTGGGCAGGGTGTGGGGGATCTGCATCGCGTTGCTCGTCATCGTCCGCCACCACGACAACATTCGCCGTTGGGTTCGCAGGAGATTGGCCTGATTGTGGCTGTTTCGGCCGACTTGTGTGGATATGTGGAGCACTCAGTCGAATATCGAAGAGCCATATCGTCCGTTTGGTGCAGAGAATATGAGCTCAACGGGCAGACATGGTTTGTTAAAGGACAGTTTGTGACCGATTGTCCAATTCGTCTTCACGTCATCCGGAACTTTGTATTTGCGGCGATCCAGCAGGACGGCCGTCGGCCCGGCAGGACCAAGATTCGGGGCCCGGCAGGCCCCTCTTCGTGAATGGATACCTGAACATGTCGCGTCGTGGTGGCTGGCGAAATCGACGGGGCGGTCTCGAGGCGTCACGTGATCGTCTCTCTGCCGATCGACTCGCCGAAATCGTCACTTCCCTGGGCTCCACCTCTTCCGAGTCAGCGACGATGCAAATCCTTCGCGGGGCTTCGCGGCAGACTTCCGTGGCTGCGCCGTCTCCTGCGCCGAGCGCACTCGGTGAGAAACGTGGTAAGTCCAAGCCAGTGGTCCCGGCGCCAACCGTTACGAAGCCCACGGTCTCGAAACCGTGGGCTTGGACGACCGGCAGACACCGACGTCAGCCTCCGCCGAAACTGGTCGTTCGGGGTTTGGCTCTAACGTCTCACCGTCTTGCTTCTGGCGCAGCCCGTCATCGCGGTATTTGGTTCCTCTCCAGCCGCTCTGCAGGTCATGGTTTCGGTTCTTGGCGCGGTAGGCCTGACGGCTGCATATCTGGTGGTGCGCAGCTTCCTGCCGAGGGGCACGCCGCGTTTGCCATCGGATGCCTCGCCCTGGGCCCGGTCTCCGGAACCCTCGGCGTTTCCTATATGACGGATGTCCCGGCATTCGCGCTGGAGGCACTGGCGCTGTTAAGCGGTCTGCGGGCATTGAGAACCCGCCGTTTTTCGTTTCCGTGGTTTGTTGCCTCGCTCTTAATAGGGGTCGCTGCCTCCGGTTGGCAGGTCTCTCTGCCCAGCGTGAAGGTCCCCAGCGTGACCACATCGACGTGGGCACTTGCCTGTGACTTCCGGGTCTCGTCCGCTTTGTCGATGTTGTGTGTCTGAAGCTGAGCCATCATCGGTCTGCTTCGAGGGACTTGGGTTGGGTGCCGCTTCAGCTGCGGCCGTTGCTCGTCCGGCCTCGAATAGCGCCATGCATCTTGGCAGAAACGCTCACGACTTCGACCGTGTTCAACGGCGGTGGGAGTGCCGGGCAGATGTCAGCC
>JGI20191J14862_1000569_pt1 | contig 12435 bp, 11 predicted proteins | sample NGESurdeep092012_7_FD_14862 | JGI IMG/M metagenome (IMG submission 14862)
GGTTCGCGGTCATCACGCCAGAGGAGGATCAGAGGCTTACGGCCGCAGGGCTTGAGCAGGCAATGCCGGCGGGCTGGCGGCCGGGCGACAACCCGTGGGCTCGTTATCTCGCGGCTGGCCTCGATCCGCTGACGTTCCGGCCACTACCGGACGACATAGCCGCGGTCGCCTCCCGGCTCTCGACGCCCGAAGGTCGACGATCCCTTCGGCGAGGACTCACCGAAGCAGAGGAAGCCGCCGACGCGACCGCTGCTGTCACGCTGGCCTCCGACGACCTCGACCGGGACTGAAGCGGCGCCCGACATAACGCCGGGTCGCGGACACACAGAACGACGGCTCAGCTCACTCGCTCGGGCTCGGATATTTGTCAGCAGTTAGATCGGGGCATGGCACAAACGGGTCGCCGAGCATCGAATGTGAAGCGACGAATAGCAGCGTGTTAGTTCTGAGCGGGAGTAATGGCGATGGCAAGTAGGTCGGAATTTGGGTCGTTTGTTACCTTTATGGGAGTCCCAGCCTTACCGCTAGCGATTGTGATGGGTGTCACTGTGCTGTTGCCGTTGCCGACTACGTAGGCGGTCTGCCCGTCGGGAGTGAAAGCGATCCAATGGGGCTGTGATTTCGCGCCGAGTTGGATGGCTGAACCCACTGTGACTGGGGTAGTGGTGAGATTGATGGGTATAACCTCGTCGACCTCAGGCGAGTCCCCGGCGATCGCCACATAGGCGGTTTTGCCGTTGGGGGTTATCTCCATCTCGATGGGTGGACCGGGGACTTGAATGGCCGTGCCTGCGGTGTTGTTGGCCACATTGATGGGCGTGATCGAGTTACTGCCTTTATTCGCCACATAGGCAGTACTGCCATCCTGGGTTATGGCAACCCAATTGGGATGGAGACCCACCTTTATCGAGGGCAATACCTGACCAGTAGCACCACCATTAGTGACCTGGATCGGGGTGACGGTGCTGCCGGCCGCGGCGGTAGTGCCCCAGTTCGCCACGTAGCAGGTCTGCCCGTTCGGAGTGAACGCGATCGTGTTGGGGCCTAAATTAGGTACAGAGATAGTTTGCACCAATTGTCCTGTGGCCAAGTTTATGGTGGAAACCGTTTGACCTTTGTAGTTCGCCACCCAGGCCCACTGCTCGTTTGTTTTGGGAACGAAGGCTATGGCGACCGGATGGGAGCCCACTGCTATAGGTGTTCCTAGCTGTCCTGTGGCCAAGTTTATGCGCGTTACCGTGTTAGTGCCCTCGTTCGTCACATACCCCGTTTTGTCGTCCGAGGTAACCACTATGTCGTTGGTCCCTGTTCCTTGGCCGACTTGGATGGGGGTGCCGGGCATGTTGTTTGTAAGGTTGATGGGGATGACCGTGCCCATGCCTGGTGCGTTACCATTATCCTCCGCGTTCGTCACATACGCGGTAAGTCCGCCGGTGCTCGTGACACTGGATGTGGTACCAGAACAAGCTGGAATCACCAATAGGCTGAGCATTCCGCCCGCCACGAAAGCAAGGCGTCCGATTTTGGCGCCATCGCGCCCCCTAAACTTCAGAATCACGAACTGAAGGATACCTGAGACTCTCGGTGCTCGTTGCGCTATACCAGACTGTCGTCCTGCTCACCCTCGGCATCAACGAGGTCTGGACACACGCCCCTCTGTCGGCGAGCCTGCTGCTTGGCAACATCTTATCGGTGAGCCTCCTCACATGGGTCGTGACGCCGACCGTCGGCCGCGCCCTACGCTTCTGGCTCGCCCCCGAACCCGACCGCTCCGGCGCTTACGTCGATGCCATCGGTGCCGCTGCTTCAATCGCCTTCCTGACATTCGCTGCGCTGGTGTTCTGAAAGTGAGTTCAGGGGCCGGCCCAAACCCCAGAGCCTCCGTCAAACCCAGGCCGGTTCAACTCGACGGATGGCCGACGCTCAGCGTCGTTCCGAGGCGCGGGTCATCACCTGGCGGACGGACCATTCAACGAGACATGGGCCATCCTCTGCAGCCACCGCCTCGATCCCGGGGTTGCCGAGGATCGCCCAGGCTTCGTCCACCACCACGATGACCCGGTGCCGGTGCTCGGCCTGGACCGCGTTCTGGAGCCACGCTGTCGCGCACGCCATCAGGACTCCCAGGGCCGGTGAGTTGTAGACCGCAGACAGATCCAGAACCACCAGGGGGGCATCGAGGCGAAGGCCCGGTGTGGTGGGTCCGTCGAACATCCCCCGGAGGTCACCATAAACAAGGCGCCGGAGCTCAAGAGCCACATCTCGTCCGTCCTCCATCAACGCCATCAACGTGAGCTGATCGGTCCGGAGCTGGCGGGCGGCGTGCGCACTCGGATCGAGTAGCGACTCGACGACATCGGGGAGGGTGGGTGCCGGCATCTGAGCCGTCCGCGAACGTTCGGTGGCCTCGGTGAGGGCGGCGTCGATGGCGGCCCGCTCCCTCGGCACCAGGTGGCGACCCAGACATGCCACCGCCAACGACGCGGTGAGCTCGACCCGGCGGCGCCACGCCTCGTCGCCACGGGCCCCACCCCCGGCGCCATCGGGTTGACGGTCATTCTCCGGGCACGCTCCATTGTTGAGTTCCCCGGTATCGAGAGGATTGAGTCGGACTGATCCGCCGGGACGCAGCGCCACCGGTGCGACCCCCCAGGCCCGAGCCAACGGGCCGTACTCCCCCTTCGGGTCGACCACCCAGGCGCGCCGACCGAACACCGCCTGTCGCCACAGGTACGACTTCACGAATGAGCTCTTCCCCCGGCCGATCTGGCCGAACACCACCATGTTGGGATTGGTGATCACCCCCTGGCGGTAGAGCACAAACGGGTCATAGACGAATGAGCCGCCCAACACATCCTGACCGATCAGCACCCCTTGATGCCCGAGCCCGGCCTCGGTGGCCAGCGGATAGGCGACACTGAGATGCCGGGTCGTGGCGATATGGGCCGGCACGCGTGGCATCGGCGTCCTCATGTAAGTCCCCGGCACAGCGGCAGGGTGCAGGCGAAGGCCACATCCTGTTCTCCGTAGAGTTGCCGGAGTTCCATCCGGGCCTGCCCGGCCGCTTGTTCAATGGACCCGCAGTCGTCGCGCAAGGCATCGCGGCTGTCGGCGGTGACGGTGATGTACCCCGAGAATCGGTATTGGGCGTGGCCGTCGGCCAACTCGACGTCCCGATGTTCGACCCCTTCCTTCTCGCGGGTTTGGCGTGCAGTCACCAGGAAGCCGCCTCGCCGTCGCAATTCGCCGTCAGCGATGTCGGCGGTCCGCGCCTGGGCAACCTGGCGAGCGGCCCGACTCGGGCTCACCGGTTCCATCACCAGGGAGATGGATCGACGGATCGGTGAGAAGAGCAACGGGCCCAAAAAATCAGGCGTCACATCGATCCGGGGCCACTCGGCGATCCAATAGGTCGCGTGCCAGGTGGCGTCGATGTGGACCGAATCCCATTGCGGTTCGATCACCATCGGCCACGGCCACCCGTACGACGGTTCGTGTCCGCTCCCACCCGAACCTCTGACCATCCCTGACACCGGAGGTGTCCCCGAGCCGGCCACCGAACTCAAAGGGGCCGACGACTCCCGTACCACCGAGGCCAAACCTCCTGGCCCCAGAATCCCGTCGACAGTGGCATCCGCTTCCTCCATAAGTCGCTGCAGAGCCATCACCTCTCGCAGCAGCACCGCAGCCGCCCCCTTGTCTCCGCCTCCCGACGCCCGAATCGCCCGTGACGAGTGGGCGGTATGAATCGATACCGCCAGCAACACCCGGTGGCGTCGGGTCACCGGGGCCGACTGATCAACCAATGACTGATAGGAACGCCCCGGAGCGGTATCGACGCCGAGCATCGCATTCGTTTCTTGGTGACGTCGCACACCACTTCCGTCGTCGGGGAGGGACGATTCGACCCACTGCACCCGGTGAACGGTGGATCCCTCCCGAGCCATGGATGCCAGCACCCGCGCCCAGGCGGTGATCCGCGAATCTTGGTCATTCGGACCGAGCAGCGCAAAACTGTGACCACGCACCGCCAGTACCGCAGTAGCGGTCCGGGCCCGGGCATCCATCACCACACCGGCAACCGGTGCATCCCGGTTGTCGCTGACCGGTAGCGGAATGACGCGGAGCCCGTCGAACACCCCAGGTGCCGGGAAGGCTCGGTGCCCGGCAGGTCGAGCGGGGCCAACTGACGACCGGTCACTCCCAGCGTCGATAGGGCCTACCGCAGCCAGGTGGCCCAGCCCGGGAGCGCTGGAGTGCTGTCGGTGGCCACCCCGCAGCTCGGCGACCAACCACCGCAGCACCAACGGAAACCACTGCTCACCGGTCCGGCCCCTCACCGGCCAACAGGCCACAGCCACACCGGTCCCGGTACAGAGCAGTGCCCCGAGGACGCCGACCACCGAGGGATGAGAACGCAGGACGAGGACACCGAACACCAACCCGGTGGCCACCGACCCGATCTGTCCGCCTCGCCAACCGGCGATAAGACCCCGCTGTTCCAAGGGACCGAAGCGGTAGCGCACTCGCTCGGTGCGCATCGGGGGTTCCGACACGCTCACGTCTTCGGCGTCAGTGGTTGGGCTGCTTGTGATCCGGATGGCAATCCGGCGGAACCCGAGGTGTCCTCCTCACCGGGAGACGCCTCCCCGCGCATGACGGCGTTGAAGCTGTGACCGGCCTGGGGAATGGGAGTATGCATGGGCACACTGGCCCCCGGTGGGGTGGCTGTCCCCACCCGATTCTTCTCGACCGCCGAACGCCCGAGGTCAGGGAGCGGGGACCCAGACCCGCCTGTCCCGCCTCCCTCATCCGCACTGCCTTCCGATGACTTCCCACCTACGGCCGACGCCATTGCCATGCCAACCTCACCGGCGCCCCCGGTGGCACCGCCGGCCGACACCCGCATGGCCGTCTGGGCCAGGCTCTTGGGCGGCCCCAGTGCTGTCTGAAATGTCCGGCGCCCCGCACCTTCGAGATGGCTCACCGCTCCCGCCTCGAGGAAGGGGAGGAGCCGAAAGAGCGCCCAGGGAGCAAAGGCCGCCAACGTGAGGAGGGCGGCGCCCCCCAGCACATCGGTGAAGCTGCCGTGGTCGCCGGCCCCGGCTCCGGTCGAACCAGCCGGGGTCGAACCCGATCCCCCGGCCACAGCACCGACGGCCAGGCTCAGCACCGAAACGATCACGAATTTGCCCAGGATCAATGCCGCCAAGGTATCGACCAGCCGACGGCACCAATGGGCGATGGCCGGCCACGCCAAACTGGCCAGAGCGAGCGGGAGGAAGAGGACGGCCACGTAGACCGCCGCCGAACGAATCAGCAGCTCCACCCACAACAGGAATGCCCCGAATACCACGGCCAGGCCACCTAAGAGCACCACGAACGTCGGGGTCACCGGACCTCCGGTGGTGGGACCCGATAACGCAGTGATGGTGGAGCCGAAGAAGTGCCCGCTATCGAGTCCGGCACCATGGGCGACTGTCGCACTCATCGAGTCGGTCAGAGCCAGTCCAAGCTGGACCAGCTTGACCGCCACGGCGGTGAGCAATATTGCCAGAGGCACGTTGATGGCCACCGAACGGATAAGCATCGAGGCACTTTGCCGGTGGATGGCCTGCATCACCCCGAGCAACAGCATGGGCACGATCACCACCCCGGCCAATCCGGCCATGGTCTGGTAGTGGCTGGTAAACCACGAAGCCCCGAGATCGACAGTCGTGGTCGCATCCAGAAATGTGCCGATCTGCCCGAGCAGCCACACTCCTCCGGCGGCAACCCATCCGGAAATGGCGTCGAGGATGCTGGAAACGCCGAAACCGGCAACCTGGGTCGCGGCTGCCCCCGCAATTCCACTGGCCGCCTGACAGATCGGGCCGAGACCGGCCGCGCCCAGCGCTCCGGCCGCAGCCGGGCAGGCAACGCCTGGGATCGACGGGATGCCTACTGCGGCCAACATGTCAATGGACCCCCTGCCCCGCCTTGAAGAAGAAATTGACGATGGCCGGGCCCGCTCCTACCAACAAGGCCGCCAACCCCGAAATCAACACCGCCCGCCGACCGACGAATGTCTGTTGGTAGTTCTGGCCATGGGAACCGAGCGCCCATGCCGCCGCGCCGATCAGCAGCCCGACCAAGGACAGCGCCAGGGCCCAGCCGCCCAGCCCGTTCATCAGACTCTGGAGGACATCCCCGCCGGGAAGAGAGTTGGTGTTGGGGTGGAGCTCGACATCGGCCAGGCGGCCCAGCACCGTATGGGCCACATAGACGTGAGCCCGAAGGGTGGGTCGCCACCCCCCGACCCACCCGGCCAACCGGCCGACCACAGATGCGGTGTGTGCGATGGCTGCTGAGCGGGGGTCAGGGAGCATGAGGCCAAAGGTAAATCATCTTTCAGTGCTTTTCAAGTGGTTTCGTGGTGTTTCTTATCGATTAGTCCCGCCATCTGGGTGGTGTCACAGCTTCGGACGCAGGCCTGCCATGCTGGAGCCGTGAAGCCGTACGTCATCGGGTACCTCGTAATCATCGCCGTCGCCGTCATTGCCGTCGTGGTCGCCGTACAGCTGGGACGCCGGGCCGGTCGCCGGAGCCTGCAGCAGCGGCTCACGGCACTGGCCAATCGGCTCGGGGCGGAACCGCCCGACGAGGGCGGCATGGAGCCGGTCCTCAGCCACCTCGAGAAGTTGACCGGTGAGGCTGCTGAAGCGGTCTCTGAGGCCAGTTCCGACGCCATCCGTCTGCGCCGAGCGCTCGATACCCTGCCTCAGGGTGTGATCGTGTGCGACGAGAACGGTGAGGTCGGGTTTCGCAATGCCCGAGCCGGCGCCCTGATGAACAACCGTCACGGCGCCGCCCTCGCCGCTCAGGCCGTCACCGAGTTGCTCGAGAACGCCTGGCACAAAGGATCGGACGAGCGCACGCTCGACCTGTATGGCCCTCCTCGTCAGACCTTGACCATCGGCACCCGCCTCATCGATGACGGCCACCGACCACTCGGCGTGATCGCCATCATCGAAGACGTCTCCGAGCGACGTCGCCTCGAAGAGATTCGCCGCGACTTCGTCGCCAACGTGAGCCACGAGTTGAAGACACCGATCGGGGCTCTCGGACTGCTAGCCGAAACCCTGACAGTCGAGCCCGATCCGGTTATTGCCCAACGGCTGGCGTCCCGGATCCACACCGAGGCGTTCCGAGTGAGTCGGATCATCGATGACCTCCTCGACCTCAGCCGCATCGAGTCGGAAGAGACGCCTCCCCGCGAGCCCATCTATATCAACCTGGTGATGGCCGAGGCAGTCGAGCGGGTCAGGGCCGCGGCCGAACAGCGCCGGATCACCATCGAGATGGATGAGCCCGACCCGCCCATCCACGTCATCGGGGATCGGCGACAGCTGGTATCGGCCATGCACAGCCTGTTGGAGAACGCGGTGACGTTCTCCCCCGAGGAAGGGGTGGTGCGAGTGGCCGGGAGCCAAGTGGACGGGGATGTCAGGCTGTCGGTGTCCGACAAGGGCGTGGGCATTCCCGCCCGGGATCTCGAGCGGATCTTCGAGCGGTTTTACCGGGTCGACCACGGGCGCAGCCGCGAAACCGGCGGCACCGGCCTCGGATTGTCCATCGTCCGGCACGTCGCCAACAATCACCGGGGTCGGGTCGAGGTCGACTCCCGGGAAGGCGAAGGATCCACCTTCACCCTGGTCCTTCCGCGACCTCCCGAGTACTCGGCCTGAACCGGGCAACCATGACCTCCGACACGTCCCAAACCAAGGTGTTGCTGGCCGAGGACGAGGAGTCGTTCATCGATGCCCTGGTGATCGGACTGACCCGGGAGGGATTCGACGTCACCGTGGCCCGCGACGGCGTCGAGGCGCTTCGCCTCTTCGATCTGGTTTCACCCGATCTGATCCTGCTCGACCTGATGCTGCCCAAGTTGTCGGGCATCGACGTGTGCCGTTCCATTCGAGCCCGGTCATCGGTGCCGATCATCATGGTCACCGCCAAGGGCACCGAGATCGATACAGTGGTCGGACTCGAAGTCGGTGCCGACGACTATGTGGCCAAGCCGTATCGACTCCGCGAGCTGGTCGCCCGCATGCGGGCAGTGCTGCGACGCACCCCAACGGGTGATCACGCCTCCGACTCCGACGCCGGGCATCCCGACAGCCGACCCATTCTCGATGCCGGTGGCATTCGGATCGATCCCGACCGGCACCGGGTCTCCGTCCGGGAGGTGGATGTCCAGCTCCGGCGCAAGGAGTTCGAACTGCTGTCGTTGTTGATCGAGAACTCCGGCCGGGTACTGACTCGCGACGTGCTGATCGATCGGATCTGGGGATCCGACTACTACGGGGATACCAAGACGCTCGACGTGCACATCAAGCGACTCCGCAATCACGTCGAAGTGGACCCCTCCTCGCCCATTCTGATCACCACCATCCGCGGCGTCGGCTACCGGTTCAACGCCTCCCCGGACTGAGCCCCTCTACCGGCCGGACTCGTGATTCGAGGGAAACGGGCCGAGCGACCCAGGTCGGGCCGAAGTCATCTCCGGTGGCGGTCACTCTTGGTGGTGTGGCAGCGGGTTCGCATACTTGTTCCGCACCAGGGCACCCCGCTATGCCAACCTCCACCAGCCGTCAACCTCCACCAGCCGTTGGCCCTTGGCTGGCTACGTTGTCGGTATCCAGACGCGGTTCGGTTGGAACGCGGAGTCCTCTACAAGCCGGACGGAAAGGTATAGGGCTGCGGCGGCGGAAGAGCGGATCCGACGTCCAGCTGGATGACATTGTCGGCGTCCAGCGGAATACCCCGTGGATCCCCGGTGAAGGGATTCCCGTTGACGGTGGCGGTGGCGGCTCCTTGTGCCGGACCGACCTGGGTAGCGGAGAGAGGTTGACCCCAGATATCGAAAAAGTCGCCGAGCGTATAGACCCTCTGTACCGGCGACTCGATATGGACCACGCCAGACGAGTCGTGGGTGTGCAGCCAACTGAAGCACGATCCACTGGCGACAGACGGTCCGCTTGACGTCTGTTCGAACTGCAACGGAGGACCGATACCGATCCCCGGCGGTAACAGCTTCGGCGCGCCGTTGACGTAGATGGCCAGATGGGCGTGGATGTGAAGCGCCAGCTGTTCATTGGTATTGCAGCTGATCCCGTCCACCGGCGATGCCTGGTCGGCATTGCCGGCCGGGGCCAGCACCGATCCATTCGGAGTGGATGAGGTAGGACTTGACGAAGTGCTTGACGAAGTGCTTGACGAGGAATTCGGCTGGGTGGTGACCGACGGGGTGGAGGGGTTCGAAGAACACGCCGCCAGCAGGGGGGAAGCCAACGCCAAGGCAACCGCTGCCACCACGACCCGCCCCGCTGTCTTCATGGGCCACAGAGTAGACGGGGGTATGTGGAGTCACTGCGCCATGGAGCCCGGTCCGGGAATCACGCCTTCCCCCCGGAGGTAGGGATGCAGCACCTCGGGGAGGACGATGGAGCCGTCGGCCTGACGCCCGTTCTCCACCAACGCTGCCCATATCCTCGCCCAGGCCAGGGCCGAGCCGTTCAGGGTGTGAACGAACGCCGGTGACCCCCCGCCGGCCGGCCGGTAACGGATGTTTCCCCGCCGGGCCTGGTAGTCACTGAACCAGCTGATCGAGGAGACCTCGAGCCACTGATCGACCCCGGGGGCGTACACCTCGAGGTCGAAGGTGCGAGCCGCGGAGATCCCGATGTCACCGGCGCACAAGCTNAGGACCCGGTACTGGAGCCCGAGCTCCACCAGCAGAGCCTCGGCCCGCNCCACGATGTCGGCGTGAACCGCCGGGGCCTGGTCGGGGGTNGCGTAGGCGAACAGCTCCACCTTGTCGAACTCGTGAACCCGAAGCAGTCCGCGGGTGTCCCGCCCGGCGGAGCCGGACTCCCGGCGGAAGCACGGGGTGGCCGCCATCAACCGCATGGGCAGCTCGTCCTCGTCGAGGATGTCGCCCCGCGCCATCGAGGTGAGCGGGGCCTCGGCGGTGGGGATAGCCCACAGGTCGTCCCGCTCGAGGTGGTAGGCGTCATCGGCGAATTTCGGGAGCTGNCCGGTCGACTCCATCGTCTCGGTCCTGACCAGGGTCGGCGGACGGATCTCTTCGAAGGCGTCGGCGTGTCGGTCCAGGGCATACGTGGTGAGCGCCCGCAGCAGGCGAGCGCCGAACCCCCGGTAGAGCGGGAACATGGAGCCGGACAGCTTGGCGCCGCGCTCCATGTCCAAGATGCCGAGCGTGGAGCCGATCTCCCAGTGGGGCATCCGTTGCGCATCGCTATAGGTAGGCGGCACCTCGGGCCAGGTGCGGACAACCACGTTGTCCTCGGGACCCGCTCCATCGGGAGTGTCGGCGGCAGGAAGGTTGGGGAGATAGAGCAGGGCCTCGCGCACCTCGTGCTGGGCGCGGGTGGCAGCGTCGTCGAGAGCAGCCTCTTGGTCACCGAGAGCTCGGCTACGGGTGGACAACTCGTCGGCGCCGGTGGCATCCCCCGAACGGCGGGCCTCACCCACCTGCTTCGACAGAGTTTTCACCTGGGCCCGGAGATCGTCGCGTCGGCCGACGGCAGCCCGGGCCGCAGTGTCGAGCTGGAAGAGACGGTCGATCTCGGCCGGATCCACACCCCGACGTCCGAGCGCCACCTTTACCCCATCAACGTCTTCCCTGACCTGCCGGATATCGATCATGACCACATCACGGTAGCGTGACGGCCCGTGGAACATCTCGCCGACGCACCAGCGCCCGTCGTCACCTGTGACGAGTTGGTGATTCGCTATGGGGACCTGGTGGCCGTCGACGGGCTGTCCTTCCGAGCCATGTCGGGAGAAGTGGTGGCCCTGCTCGGGCCCAACGGGGCGGGCAAAACCAGCACTGTCGAGACCCTGGAGGGATATCGCAAGGCTTCCGCCGGATCGGTGGCCGTCCTCGGCCTCGACCCTCGGCGCGACCATGCCTCCCTGGTCCCCCGCATCGGGGTGATGCTCCAGCGGGGCGGCGTCTACCCGATGTTGGGCCCGTCCCAGGTGCTCCATCTGTTCGCCAACTACTACGACGACGCCGAAGATCCCGACGCATTGGTCGACCTGGTTGGTTTGGGGNGCGTGCAGCGCACTCCGTGGCGCAGGCTGTCCGGAGGCGAGCAGCAACGGTTGTCCCTGGCCTTGGCCCTGATCGGGAAGCCCGAAGTGGTGTTCCTCGACGAGCCCACCGCCGGCGTGGATCCCGAAGGGCGGATCGTGGTGCGGGAGATCATCGCCGGTTGTCGCCAGCGGGGGATCTGCGTCATCCTCACCACCCACGAGTTGGCCGAAGCCGAGCGCCTGGCCGATCGGGTGGTGATCATCGACCACGGTCGGAAGCTGGCCGAGGACAGCCCGGCCGCCCTGGCCGCAGGCACCGCCGATGGCTCCATCCGATTTACCACCGACCCGGGGATCGATACCGGTGCCCTGGTCCTGGCCATGGGGGATGGGGTCGGGGTGGACGAGGAGAGCCCCGGCGCCTACCGCCTGCGCCCNCCACCGGGAGCTGCCATCCCGACAGTGGTGGCCACCCTGGCCGGGTGGTTGGCCGAGCGCGGGTTGGCATTGGGCGATCTCCGGACCGGCCAGTCGCTGGAGGAGGCCTACCTGGCCATCACCGGCTCTGCCGGCACCTCTGATGCTCCGCCGGATCCCGGGCTCGACGGGCGGCGGAGCCAACGGGCCCGACGACGGAGTCAGCGCTGATGCGACCGCTCCTCGCTCAACTCCGGGTCGAAGCCACCATGATCTTCACCAACGGGGAGACCCTCTTTCTGACCTTGGGCATACCCGTGTTGTTTCTGCTGTTCTTCTCGGGGGTGCACGTGCTCCCCACCGGGACCAGCCATCCTGTCGATTTCCTGGTCCCCGGCATCCTCGCCCTGGCGGTGATGTCCACCGCCATGACGGCTCTCGGGATCGGCACCGGGTTTGAACGGGGTTACGGCGTCCTGAAGCGGTTGGGCACCACGCCCCTCGGACGGCCGCGGCTGCTGGGCGCCAAGATCCTNACGGTGATCGGGGTGGAGCTGGCCCAGGCGGTGGTGCTGGTGTTGGTCGGTTTGACCCTCGGATGGAGCCCGGGAAGATCGGGTTCGGGTGGTGTGCTGNTCGGGGTGGCCGCCGGGGTCATGGTGCTCGGGACCATCGCCTTCGGGGGCATCGGCCTGTTGCTGGCCGGGGCGCTCAAGCCCCTGGTCAACCTGGCAGTGGTCAATACCTTGTTCGTGATCCTGCTTCTGTTGGGGGGCATGCTCATCCCGTTGGCCAAGCTGCCCGGATGGCTGGCCGATCTGTCCAAAGTGCTCCCGGCCTCGGCTTTGGCCGACGGCCTTCATGCCTCGCTCGGAAGTGGGACGGCCGTGTCCGGGCGGGACTGGTTGGTGCTGG
>JGI20191J14862_1000575_pt1 | contig 12336 bp, 14 predicted proteins | sample NGESurdeep092012_7_FD_14862 | JGI IMG/M metagenome (IMG submission 14862)
CCGATCTCCGATGAGGAACCGGGACAGTGATCAACGCGATCAAATTCTCAATCGGAGAGATAGAAGCCTCAGACCAATATTTTGACCACACGGCGGATCAGTGCCAAGGCTGATCCGGCGCGCAGCATGAGCCTGCGCGAGGCGGCGGCGACAATGCGGACGGACCAGATCAGCGCCCTTGCCAGCCGCTCCGACGATTATGGCGGGTTTCGTCGCCTCATGGCGGACGCGGCACTCGCCCAGACCGATCTGGGTGGCGTGCAGTTCGCCGAAGTCGCCGTCGACACCGAAACCGGGATCGTTCGGGTCGAGCGCGTCGTTGCCGTGCAGGATTGCGGACGGCCGATGAATCCGCTGCAGCTCGAGAGCCAAGTGCAAGGCGGCGTATTGATGGGTCTCTCCTATGCCTTGTTCGAGGATCGCATTATCGACCGGCATACCGGCCATATGCTCAATGCCGATCTCGAACACTACAAATTCGCTGGCTCCCGCGAGACGCCAGACATCGAAGTTCTGTTACTGGAAAACTACCAAGGCCAGAGCGCGACCGACGCCTACGGTATTGCCGAGCCGGCGAATGTCGCGACCGCGCCGGCCATCGCCAATGCCGTCTACAACGCGATCGGCGTGCGGCTACGGCAGCTGCCGATGACGCCGGCCGCGGTACTCGCCGCTCTTGGCCGCATCTCGCGCGGGAGCTGACCATGCACCGATTCGAATGGCTAAACGCGACATCGGAAGCCGAAGCGGCGGGGTCTGGTGCCACAACTGTTGCCTCGGCTATGATCGCACCGACCGGCGGGCGAGTGTCGCAGGATGCGATTGTCGTAAAGGCCGGTGGAATCGACCTTTTGGATCTCATGAAGGAAGGCTTGCTGCAGCCGCGGCGCGTCGTAAACCTTCGCGGCATCGCGGGTCTGAACCAAATCATCGAGCAGAGCGACGGGACGGTGCGCGTCGGCGCAATGGTCCTGCTCGCGACTCTCGCCAGCAATCCCGTCATTCTTCAACGCTACGCCGCGCTTGCCAGCGCCGCCGGCAATTCAGCGAGCCCGCAGATCCGCAACGTGGCGACGCTCGGAGGCAATCTGTTGCAGCGGCCACGATGCTGGTACTTCCGCTCCGCAGATCACCATTGCGCCCGCAAAGGCGGCGAAGTCTGCTTCGCCTTCGGTGGCGACAATCGGTACCACGCCATCTTCGATCAAGCCGGTTGTGCAATAGTGCATCCGTCAACATCTGCGACCGCCCTTGTCGCCTTCGGCGCCAGCGTCGAGCTGGCGCAGCCGGATGGTGCGCGGCGTGTAATTCCGCTGGAACACTTCTTCCTGCTCCCGGGCACAGACATTAACGCATGAAAATGATCTTAAGCCCGGCGAACTTCTGTCCGCTATCGTCTTGCCGAAGCTGTCGCCCAGCGCGAAGTCAGTGCATTTGAAGCAGGGCGAGAAGGATTCCTTCGACTGGCCAATCGCCGATGTGGCGGTTTTGCTCGATCGAGATCCGAATGGTCTCTGCACGAATGTATCGATCGTGCTTGGGTCGGCTGCGCCGGTGCCGCATCGAGCTAAGGCGGCGGAAGCTTCACTGACCGAAAAACCAGTACAGGAGCAGACGGCGCGAGACGCCGCCTATGCCGCGATTACGGGCGCAGCCCCGCTGTCAATGAACGCATACAAGCTGCCAATATTCGAAACGCTGGTTCGGCGCGCCATTCTGGCTGCGGCGCAGATGTAATTCGAGAATCGAGATCGGCGCACCGACGCGCCGCTGGCAACCGAGATGGTAAAATGGTGGCAATCAAGATGACACGACGTGAAGCAAATGCCGGCATTTTGGCCAGCGCGATGGTGGCGGGCGGGTCAGCGTTTGCCGCAGAAGAAGCAAAGACAGTTGCCCTGCCGCCACCGCGCAGTACGGGCGGCAAGCCACTAATCGAGGCGCTCATGCTTCGTCGCTCGACCCGTGAATATTCTGATCGCCCACTGCCACAGCAGGTCATGTCAGACCTGCTGTGGGCCGCGTTCGGTGTCAACCGCCCAAGTGGCGATCGGACGGCGCCGTATTGGCGTCACATTATGGTCATCGACGTTTATGCGTCCATGGCGGACGGCGTTTGGCTCTATGATCCAAAACAGCACGCTTTGGTGCCGCATGCGCGCGACGACATTCGGGTGCAGACCGGCCAACAGGATTTCGTCGGGACCGCGCCGCTCAATCTGATCTATGTCGCCCACGGCGAACGGATGCAGGATGTTGCCCCCGAAGACCGGCGACTTTATGCATCCGTCGATGCCGGCTTTATCGGCCAGAACGTCTATCTGTTCTGCGCATCGGAAGGGCTCGCAACGGTCTTCCGCGGCGCCGTCGACACCGCCAAGCTTGGACGCACGATGCAACTCAGCAAAGACCAATTTGTCACATTCGCTCAGACAGTTGGCTATCCGCGAAGTTAGACGCGAAGCGATACGGCCAGAGGCCGTGCCCTTGGCCAACCAAGCCGCTCGCGGTTACTGTGGAAGTACGCGTCAAGGATATTTGGTAGGGGCCACGGCGCGCCCGTTTGTGTTTGAGCGCGTCTTATAAGATCACGCCCGCTTTTTGGGGCTACACGGGACTACACGTGCGTGCGGACAAACCCCAGCAACCACAGCACCATTCTTCTTGTCGGTGACCTAACTATCTTGTCTGTCAACAAATCTTGCCATTTAGCGTCCTTTCGCAGATATCTTGTTGACACTCTGGCGGTTTCCTAAACCGAAGGTCGGAGGTTCGACTCCTCTCGGGACCGCCATGAAATCAAATAAGAATTTCTGATTTGTAGCCCGAGCGAATCTCAGTTTGTTCGCGAAATAGGCCTCTGGGGCTACACGGGGCTACAAGCCTTGACGCATTTATAAATTGGCGGCCGAGGAAGCGGCCATCTCGCGGTTCGAATCCTGCCACCCCAGCCAGCTATTAAGTAATTGATATTACAGTGATATTAGTATTTTCGACGAGTCGAGTTTGGCGCGGTTTGGCGGCACTTTCTTAGCGTCGCGCGCGATCCAATTCATGGCAGAGACAGTATCGCGTGTGATCTCGCCGACAGCGGGGGTGAAAATCTCTCGGGCGCCATTTCGTGGTTGACTCTTCTGTGGCCAACGTAGCCGGAGGTCGCCCCCCAAACCAAGTTAATGGCCTGCTTCAGCGCGCAGAACCGACGATTTGTCTTCATCGAAAGCCGAGCAGCGCTCTCTGTTCAGCCCAGTCGGTTGGTAGGTGCGCTGTCACCCGCATCAGTTTCTTGGCAGTGAGTTGTGGCGGCTGCCGGCCATTGACGACTGCCGAGATGATGTCAGGCGCAAGCCAGGGAAGTCGCAGCAGGGTGTAGATGTAGGCGGCCGTGACTCGTTCCGCGCGCGCGATATCGTGCACGCTGAGCTTCGTGTTCTGAACGAGCCGTTCCTGGACGTCATGAGCGCGAGCGATAATCCTAAGTAAGCGCTCAAATCGGCTGCAGCATCGTCATTGGAATCCTCGACCAGCATTTTCATCTCTCGACCGACGCGCTTCAGCCGCACTGGCGCCATTAATGTAATGACCTGATCGGATGTATTGGTCGGCTTCCGATCTTTCCCCGATAGATCAACTGAAGATGCGGAAAGCAGTTCAGCAAGACCGCTTAAAGAGATATCAATTTTGACGCAGTCAGGCCTGATCTCGACGCGATGGACCAAGATCATCAATATTATTTTGATCTTTTCTGGAGCCTGGGCGCCGAGCTCGTCGGCAACCTGACGCGCGCGCTCGATCAGGTGCCCCTGTCCGACATTATGGTCGGCTTCATTGTCGATGGCGTCGAGGATTTCGCCTCGGTTGGCGAGGCGCAAATGCCCATCGGCGCGCTTGAGCCGCTTGACGATCTGAGGATGGGTCTCGTGGAGGTGGCGACGCTCGTTTATCTATAAATACTATCCCCCCGGAGAGGATATTTCAACATGAGCTATTCGCTATTTGCGCTGACAACCTTTCATGCAGATGGAACCGATTCTCTGACCTCCCCTGCGTATGCTCGTTTCCATTGTTTCGGTCTGTCATTCTTTGCGAAGTGCCGACGGCATACTTCCAAGCCGAAGCGGAAAGCCGAATGTCAAACCGGCACGTATTTCATTGACTGATTGTCCATTGGTCAGAGCATGGCGAAATCCAATATCGAAGGCTAGATCATCGCGAACTTGCCATATCGCACCGATGAGCCCGGATATGGTGTGCGATTGGCCAAACTCTTCCTCGTAGAAGATTTCCGCAACGGGACGCACCTTCCATTGTAAGGGCCCCTCCAGGATTGTGCTCAAGAAAAGATCGGCGTGATGATCCCGCGTGAGCGACGTTTGGGAATTGAAGTGAACAGCACCCCAATCCCAGCGCTGCGATACGATCCCGGCCACGCTCGCACCGAAGCCAGCGTCGGCGTTGATACCCGGCAGCAAAGCGCCAAACTCGGTAGCGATGCTCGGGCCACTCTCGTTTTGGAGACTGCCGGGACGCAGGACGTGCTTGAGAAATGCCCCAGCACCGGTCAAGGCGGCGGGTTGGTCAGACGCCGAAAGCGGAAATTGCCCTTGTCCTTGAAACACCGCTTCCCAGCGATCCGGAAGACCAACATTGATGACAGTAGCCGGCGCTATCAGCGTCTTGTCTGAGCCTTGCCGCAAGGAGCCAGCCGGCTGCAATTCGATTTCTAGTTCTCCTGGCCCGGCGACAGCCGCATCGGTTCCATCAAACGGCCGATAGGCCCAAGCAGGATTGCACGCCTGCGTCATCGCCGCGCACGCAAGCAGCGCTGCGGTGAAGGAAGACGACAACAAACGGCGAAGTGGGGACATACGACTACTCAACGGCACGCTTCTAGTTGATCACTCTACGGGGCGGTAAACCCAAACGGCGGGGATCTCGCCCGAACTGGCACGGACCGCGAGAAAGAGCCGATCCAGTTCCGGCACAAAGAGCGAGGTTCTTGCCCCCTTTGCTGTCGGTATACGCGCAAGGCGTTTGTATGCGCCTGACGCATCGATCACGTCGATAAAGCCCGCTCCGCAACTGACGTACAGTCGCTTGCGCTGGGCATCAAAAAACACATCGTCCGAGTCGCCGCATATTTCCAGCTCATCGACCGTCTTGCCGGTCTGCATCGAATATGCGCGAAGTTTTGCTGGATTTCTGAAGACAATGACAACTTGCGACGACGCCTCATTTATCGCCATGGGAAAATTGCCGCGCACGTCGGTTATGAGCCAGTTCGCTTTCTGTTGGCCCGTCACACGGTCAATCACGGAAACTGCATTGGCCTTCGGTATATTGACAAAGATCTGGTGGCTCTTTGCGTCCAGTTGAAAGCCTTCGGGGTGGGTTTTCAATGGAATATCCGCGATCTTGCCGCGACTTTCGGGATCAATCACGGCGAGCGCGCCGTTGCCGTATCCGACAATAATTCGATTAGTGACATCATCGAGCCGAATGTTGTCGGCGTCGTCGAATAGAGAGCATCATAGATGATCCATTCGGCAGCATTTAACGCATTATCATTTTTGTAACCGAGATGCCGAAATCCCTCTGCGATGGCTTTGAGCCCCGGCCCTTCTGACTGGTGATAGAGCGTGTTGTCCGTATCGGCGCCATTAACGATTTTGCCGAGCAATACGAGCGCTGGGTCGCTCGTGAGCTTGTACTTTTTCAAGATTGCCTCGAACGAACACTCCTTCCCGTGATGGCCTAGCTCAACGTTTTTCACGTCATACGGAATTGCATCGAGCCGTTTGGCCTCATCCATCACCTTGTCGGGAGGGACGAAGATAAATTCTGCGTCTTTATCCACGAATTTCTTAATGAGCCAAGGACACGCTACGCGATCTACTTTGACGAACTCGCGGGTTATCCATTTCATGTGACGCCTCCTAATGATTGCTAGAGACTTGGCTATTGCAAGGGTTTGCCTGACAAAACGGGTCCGCTGATTGAATTCGGCAAAGGCAACGGACGCTCAAACAAACCGACCTTCAATTGATGACGCTGTTTCTCTGGTTAGACTTGTTCATCGATCGATTTCTTCATTTTCTATCCGTGGGTCGTCGCGACCTGGCGGATTTGCCTCGCTAGAACCCGCCCAATTGGAGTCAGTGGAACGCGGAACCCTTAACTGGACGTCCTTTGGTGCCGTCCATCGCCACAAAATGGGCCACCCGTTACTTGCGCCGACAGCCTTTCATGCAGATGTCGTATTCGGTCTTGCAGGTTTTCGCCGAATAGTTCGACGAGCATGCTCGCTGTTGGGCGCGGCACTCTTTGCACGCGTCCGCTTGTTGAGCTTGCACAGTCGTGTCGGCGTTCCAAAGAGCGACCGATGTCAGTACCGTGATTGCGAAGATGCGCATGACGAACCCCCTTCAAGGTGCGATGGCGGACGCGCATGTCCGAGAGCGCGTCCGTTATTCATATTGACCATCTCGCTGCTCAATTTTTCCTCGCTACCGAACACTAAATCTTCGCACTCGCGGTCTTATCGATCGCATCGCGCAGACCGTGAGCTAACTTCAGAGCATCGTCGTTTGCCCAGAAATGCATGAAGAATAGACGCGGCTGCTCAGTCAGCATGTGGCTGTGTAGTGCAGTCACCTCGATCCCATTCGAGCGCAGCGCTCGAATAACCGGATTCACCTCATCTGCCGTCAGCACGAAGTCGCCGGTGATGGCAGCCTTGCCGCTGCCAGTCGGCTGGAAGTTGATCGCGATGGCCACCCCCAATGGTCCGATAGGTGTAAGCGTCATTCCGTTCTCAATGATTGGGTCGCGACGCGGCACATTGAATTGATAGACACCGCCGTTGGCTTGGCCTTTGACGCCGATGATCTGGTCAAGTTGGGCCGTATCGAGATCGATTGTCGTAGCGGAAGGAGCCGCGGTTGGCGCGACCAGCGGGGTCTTACTCACAGCCAAGGCATCGTGAATCGCTGTAGCCATTTTTACAGGATCGCCGTGGCCACCCACGTGCATGTAGAACGTCGCGGGATTTGCACGCAGCAGATGATTGTGCACAGCCGTGATCTCGAGACCGCCCTCGATTAGCTTTGCCATGACTGGATTGATTTCAGTTTCAAGTAATACAAGATCACCCATCACCATGGCTTCGCTATGCATGGGTTTGAACGCCAGCCAGCCGCCAAGTGCGAACGCCGGTTTGATGTCGACCCCCTCAAGCGTCACCGCGAGATCAGTGCGGGGGAAGCCGTAGCGATGCACGTCGCCTGACACGGCGGCAGTCCTGCCGAACGCTTCGTCTACCTTCTTCCAGTCGATCTCTTGGGCATGTGCCGCGCTCATAAAAACGAAGCTGGCAACAAGGAATGATGGAATGAGTCGCATAGATAGTCTCCCTAGTTTGTTTCGTTAGCTTGGCATAGCCGCAGACTTAGAACTAAACGGGAAAAATGGCGTCTCACGAGATCGCTCCCGCGAGGTAAAGAACCATTCCCGCCAGCGAACAAGCCAACAGTGTTTGAATCATCCCGGCCTTGAATCGAAAGATCGCAAGCGCAGCCGCTACCGAAAGCGCCAGAGCCCAAGGCTGCACGCTGCCGAATACCGGCACATCGAATGCGAATCCAAAACCGCGGACCGGCCGTACGCTGGTGAAAATGCAGTGAATGCCGAACCAGATCGCAAGATTGAGGATCACGCCCACCACGGCGGCGGTGATCGCGGTCATCGCTGCGCTCAGATTCTTGTTGCCTCTCAGTTTCTCAATGAAGGGACCGCCTAAGAAAATCCACAGGAAGCAAGGCGTGAAGGTGACCGAGGTGGCTAGTAACCCGCCCAAGGTCGCCGCCAGCATGGGAGACAGCGAGCCCGGATCGCGGAACGCCGCCATGAACCCCACAAACTGGAGCACCATGATGAGGGGTCCCGGCGTGGTTTCCGCCATGCCGAGTCCATCCAGCATCTCGCCCGGCTGGAGCCAGTGGTAGTGTTGCACGGCCTGCTGGGCGACATAGGCGAGTACCGCGTAGGCGCCGCCGAAGGTGACCATCGCCATTTTGCTGAAGAAAATCGCGATCTGGCTAAAAACATTATCGTGTCCCAGCGTGACCAGCAGCGCGGCCACCGGCACGAGCCACAGCGCAAGCCAGATCGCCGAGACCGTCAGGGCTCGGTTAAGGCTTGGCCGCGTATGCTCGGGCAATTCCTCACCTAGCATCGTGTCGACAACGGCTCGGTCTTTCTTCGTCCCTCCCGCATGGCCGAGATCGATCTGAAAAGCTGCCAGACCCGCCCGGCCCCCTATGAAGCCGATGAGAGCCGCGCCAAAAATAATGATTGGAAAAGGCACATCGAAAAAGAAGATGCCGACGAACGATGCCGCTGCAAGCGTGATCATGACATTATTCTTCAGCGCGCGCTTGCCGACGCGGATCACCGCTTGCAGTACGATCGCCAGCACGGCGGCTTTCAGGCCAAAGAACAGCGCCGCGATAAAGCCGAGCTTGCCATAGGCGGCATAGACGTAGCTCAGCGCCATGATGGCGATGATGCCGGGAACGATAAACAGCCCGCCCGCCAGTAAGCCGCCGCGCGTGCGGTGCATCAGCCAGCCGACATAGGTCGCAAGTTGCTGGGCCTCCGGCCCCGGCAACAACATGCAGTAGTTCAGCGCATGCAAGAACCGGTCTTCGGAGATCCACTTCTTCTCTTCGACCAGGATGCGGTGCATCACCGCAATTTGTCCGGCCGGGCCGCCGAAGCTCAGGAGCGCGACGCGCGTCCAGACGCGGAAGGCCTCGCCCCAGCTTACGCCGTGCTTGAATGTTTCAGCCGAACTTGATCGGACTGCCGCTTCTACCATTTTCGATTCCTTTGCCGTTTAACAAACCATGCGCGTGACACCGAGTCGTTATGGCAACGTCTTCAACTCGATCTGCTCGAAACGAGTGATGCTGTCGGCCTTGGTCCAAAGGGCAACTTTGCCGGCAGCCGTAATCATTTTATCCGTCGCCCGGTAGAGTACCTTGCCGTCAAATGTAACGGTAAAGCTTTCGCCTTCGGCCTTGAGGCCGAGCGTGTGCCATTCATTGGGAGAAATTTCGAGATTAGCGCCTGCGATCTCTATGCGTCGGCCATTGGAGACACGATAGAATCGAACGTTGTCCTCAAGCGCATTGGCGCGCACGACGTAATAATTGTTGGGATCAACAAGGCGCAGCGCGATGCCGCCAGACCGATCGACACTTCCGGCGACCGCTTTGAACCGCACTGAAACGTCGACATTCTTGGCCGAGAACGGTTTATAGATTGCAAGCGGGAAACGATAGTCGGTCCGGTCGGCGCTCGATTGCTCGATGGCGCGGCCGCCGGTCGCACTGGCGTCGCGGGTGACGACCCATTGTCCAGGCCGACCTTGGCCTGTCAGCCCAAAATCGAAGTCCGCGGGCGCCGACCCGACATCCATTTTCTCGATCGCGATCATGGGTGCTCCTTGCTGCGCGAGCACGGCCGAGCCGGCGCACGCGACAGCGCACACGGCAACTACGGCGGCAAAAAACGGCTTGTTTGATAAGAAAATCGAGAGCTTGTCTTCGTCCATGCGCAATCCTCCCGACACGTCGAGTGATGCGCAGAGCTTGGACGGACGCTCCGTCTAATGGGGAGTCTGCATCCCCATATAGTGATCATAGATGATTACACGGATGCCGCAATAGGCAGGCGACATCACGTAGTTGGCATTTCAACTTCGCGGAACCGACCAGTTCTCAGGGTGTTGGTACTCCTGCGGCCCCTGTGAGCGTTTAAATGTGAGGTCTGAATGCGCCCGTTATTGATCGTTTGTATTGCATTGCAGTTCGTGGTCTCGGCGGCTTTAGCTCAGCCCACCGCACCGTCCGCTGCATCGAAATTCGATCTGTTATCGATGGATCAAAAGGTGAAAGTTGGCGAGATAATCACCGAAAAAACGCCACCGCTGATGAATATACAATTCTCGCCTGTCGTCGATGCGGTCGTACCCTCGCAGATTCAAATTCAGGATTTGCCCGCGGACGCTAAGAAACTAGCGCCTCAACTCGATGGCTATGGTTGTGTCGTGTTTGAGGAGCTGATTGCCATCGTGGATCAGAACACGCGCAAAGTTGCGACTGTAATTCCAAGGTGGCGCCGACAATAAAAGCGAACTCAGTGCCGGTGCTGATGGTGCATGTCGGGCATGTGAGGATGCGTGTGCTTGAGCCAGCCATGTTCGTGGGAATGGGTATGCGGCTCCGCTGGGGGGTCTTCGGAACTGTGCTGATGCTCGTGGTGCTCGTCATGCACGTGTGAATGAGCATGCGTCATGGGCTGGTGGATATGTTCATGTTCGTGGCGTTCCGTGAGATGCAGCCAGACACCCAGGCCCATCAGGCCGCCGGCTGCAAGCAGTTGAACAGTGACGGGGTCTCCTAGGGCGAAAACAGCAACGACAGCGCCCAGGAACGGGGCGGTCGAGAAATATGCCCCGGTGCGCGCCGCACCGAGATGCCGAAGCGCGACGACGAACAACGCGAGGCTGACGCCGTAGCCAAGAAAACCGACGATGCCGGCCAGCAGAGCATTAGACACGGCCGGCAGCGACCCTCCAGCCCACAGTCCAATCACGACGCTGACCGGCCCGGCAATCAGTCCCTTGAGTTCGACAATCTGCAGGGGATCGGCGAGCGATACCTTGCGCGTCAGATTATTGTCGAGGGCCCACATGATGCAGGCACCGATGATGGCAACGGGGCCGACGATGCTCGCCAGCGTCGGGGTGCCGGACCAGGCGAGAACGGCGGCGCCGGCAACGAGCAAGGCCATGCCGAGCGCAACTCGGCGATTGAAATTTTCGTGAAAGATGAACCAGGCCATCAGGGCGGTTGCTGCGCCTTCGAGGGTCAGCAGCAGCGAGGCCGCAGCGGCGTCGGTTCGGGCCAGTCCCGTCATCAGCAGGATGGGCCCCGCAATCCCGCCGGCAGCAATCGCTCCAGCCAGCCACGGGATATCTTGTCGCCGAAGCGACTGCTCTCGGTTCGCCGGAGCTTGGAAAGCAAGGCCGACCCGACGCAGCATCGCCACGCCAATACCTGCTCCGCAGTAGAGAAGGCCTGCGAGCACGATGGGATCGATCGCCCCCACGAGGGCTTTGGCGGCGGGCGTCGAGATGCCAAACAAGGCAGCGGATATGAGCGCGTAGAGGGCTGCGGTCCGGTTCATGCCGCAATACTATTGCAGATGTTGTTCAGACGATGCCCGTCCACAGCAGGAACAAGAGCGTGCCGGATTGGCTCATTTCCGCGTTGAGTGGCCTTCAGCGTTCGGCCGTGGTCGGGCTCGCCGCCGAGTTGCGCTCCGGCGGTTTCTTCACTGCTGTCCTCGCCTTCGGTCTCGGCGCACTCCACGCCTTGACGCCCGGTCACGGCAAGGCCGCGTTGGCAGCCTACTTCCTAGGACGAGAAGCGAAGCTCGCAACCGGCATTCGGGTAGCCGTCGCTGCCGCTTTCCTTCATGTCGTCATGGGCTTTCTCGCCTTCCTAATTTTGCGGCTGATGGTGAGCCAGTTGCCTGTTATGACGACGCGCGGCTCCCCGATTTTTCTGCTTGTCGGCTACGGTCTCATCTTGCTCGCCGGAGCGATGATGATCTTCCAAAGCGTTTGGCCTACTCCCAGCGAAGGGCACCCGCATGTCCTGACCGCGGGCATCGGCATGCTGCCATGCCCTCTGACAATCACCGTCCTGGGCTTCGCCTGGGCGCAAGGTGCGGGGCCGATGGTCGCCGTCGTGTTGGTTTCGCTGGCGGCGGGCATCGCGTTCACGATCGGAACGGTGGCGCTGCTCGCAATCATCGGACGACGATTACTGGGGCACGCTATGGCTCGTCGGATGTCGAGTTTCGAGCGTGGTGCCCGAATGCTCCAGGGTGTCGCCGGCACGGCCATCGTTATCGCCGCCGCTTATGCGCTTTGGACAAGCGTTTAACTGGCGGCGGTCATGTTGGCTACCATCATTAACGGAGTCTGCTCTGGGTCATTCGCGACTGAGCCATTCAGCGCCAGTGTCGAACAATGTCCGCTATGCGCCGATAGCGACCGTGGTGCTGCAATGCAGCGAATGACGCGATGTGCCATTAGCGACCATCGCGTTCTGGGCGAGGGCTTCGACAGCGCCCACATTCATGGCACTCACGTGCCGGTGGAGGTATCCCCTTCACTCACGTAGCGTCAAGGGCTGGGGCTGGATCGTTGGCGGCAATGATCTGATGGTACGGTGCCGGCCCGCTGGCGACGGCCTGCTGGAC
>JGI20191J14862_1000576_pt1 | contig 12327 bp, 10 predicted proteins | sample NGESurdeep092012_7_FD_14862 | JGI IMG/M metagenome (IMG submission 14862)
ATCATGAAGGGCAGCGTGAGGACCGTTAGCCAGAGCGTCGCAAAGCCGAACGCAGCGCCCGCCTGGGCATAGGTCCCGATGCCACTCGGATCGTCGTCGGCCGCGCCGCTGATCAGCCCCGGCCCGAGGATCCCGAGGCCACGTCGGAGTGGATTTTCCCTCGCGATCGCCCGTGCCTCGGGGTCCTTCGCCCGGTGCTCGATGTACTTGGTCGAGGCGCGGGCACGGTACTTCCCGCGCTTCTCCACCCAGCCGCCCTGACGGGCCTGCACCATGACCGCGCTGTGGGCGGTGACGTCGTGGGTGCGACACAGCTCGCGCAGGCTCATCGTGCCGCTGATGTACTCGCGCTCGAGGGCCTGATAGTCGCGGACCCTGTTCACGAAGGCCGCCTTCGACTGTCTCGGCCTCCGGCTCCTCGCCGCGACGAGAACCGGAGTGACCGTTTGTTCTAATCGTAGGGCGGAGATCGGGGAGGCGGGGCTCTTCCTCATCATGCTCGGCGGCTTCGCCCTGCTGAAGGGCGTCCCCGAGGGGACCTGGCTGATCGGGGCGGGGCTGATCATGCTCGGGCTCAACGCCGTGCGGCTGCTGGCCGGCATCAGGGCGAGCTGGTTCACGCTGATCCTCGGCACGATCGCGCTCCTCTCGGGCCTCGGCAGCGTCTACGGGATCAACATCCCGGTCGGACCGCTCCTCATCATCCTCATCGGCCTCGCGATCGTCGTCCGCGCCTTCCAGCCGCGCTGGTAGGGGTCGATCGGTCTGGTAGGGGTCGGTCGGTTCGGCGGGCGCCGATCGGGCGGAGCCCTGTGGAGGCCTGCGCCCGACGCTTGACCTCGGCCTCGCAAACGGCGTTCGTGGGTTGATCACCGCGTCATCAACCCATCCATGTGCGCGGCGTGGTTTCTGAGCCGGTGCCGTAGGCCGTAATGCCGCAGACGGCAGCGCCGCTCTACGTGCTCAGGCCGACCACCAGGCTAATGGTGGTAGCCACGATGACGGTGCCGAAAAGGTACGACAGCAAGGCGTGGCGCAACGCGGCGGCACGGACCACCCTGCCGCTCAGGTTGGTATCGGAAACCTGGAACGTCATGCCGATGGTGAGGGCTAAGTAGGCGAAGTCCAGGTAACTCGGCGGGTCATCGTCATTGAAATCGACGCCGCCGACCGGCGCCGTGTAATAGAGCCTGGCATAGCGCAAAGTGAAGATCGTGTGAACCAAGCCCCACGACAACACCACGCTAACGACGCCCAGCCCGGCTTGTGATGCCTTCGCCAAGCCTTCTGCATTACCGGCCTGAAGCATCAAGACCCCGACCGCCAACAAGCTCGCCACGCCGGCGAGCAGCAGCAGGCCGTCCGCAACGGCTCGTCCGGGGTCTTCCCAGATGGCTAGAGCGGCCGTCTCCGGGCCGCGCATCGGCAAGATCGTGACCAAGACCCAGCTTATGAACACTGCGGCCGTCACGTCCCACCCCACCAGAGGTGCTAGTTGCCACAGCCCGCAAGCCACGACAGCCACGGCCGCGACAATTCCCACCACCGCGGAAAGGGCCGCCCGCGTCCGGACCGGCATGAATCGCGGCGCGCCCGTGGGATCAGGTCGCATGTTAGTGATGATACCGCCCTCTCACGAAGCCACTTCCGGGTCGAGGTTGTCGCCCCAGATGTCTCCACGTGCTCGCGCCGGACATTCGCGACGCGGGTGGTCATGCCGGCAGCGGCGAGGTGGGCGACGAGCTGTGCGACGGCCGTGGTGCACGTCGCGATGGGCGGGGGCTCGCCCGTCGGGCCGCAGGGAGCGGCGGGCAGCTCGTCGTGAGCGTGCCCAACGACACGTGAGCGTGCCCAGGTCATCGGTTTCTGTAGAATGGAACGCGCTGGCCGGGCTCGTCTCATCGTCGTACGTCGCCTGCGAGTCGCTCTCAACTCCACCAGCAGGCGGTGTTCGAGCGGTGCAGGTGAAGTCCCACCAGCGATAATCAGGAAGCATGCGGCATTCCTGAGCACAAATCATCGGGCGGTTAGCTCAGTTGGTTAGAGCGCATGCTTGACATGCATGAGGTCAGAGGTTCAAGTCCTCTACCGCCCACCATCGAATCGAACGCGTCGAGCGGGACGCGCCCCCCTGAGGCCCGGGACCCCAGAGAGCAGCAGGCATCGGCTGGAACCTGCTGCGGCCACCGGCGGGCGGGGCACCACCCGCGAGTGGCCGGAGAACCGGTCCGGGATCCGCCCGTTAGCGCGGAAACCCAGAGCGCGCGACCCGGCGGTCGCGAAATCGGGTGGAACCGCGGGAGGCCGCAGCGGCCCTCTCGTCCCGGGAGGACGAGAGGGTTGTTCGTTTTCAGGGAGGCAGACGGCCATGGCGGACCAGCAGCGACCCGGCGAGGCGAGCGTGATCGGCGTCGCCGACGACGATGACCTCGCGCTCGAGGCACCCGACCGGGGCTCGGCGGAGGAGCTCCTCGACGCGGGCGCCCATGCCCCGCTCGATTCGATGCGCCACTCGGCGGCGCACGTGATGGCGGAGGCGGTACTGGCGCTCTTCCCCGGCGCACGGCTGGGAATCGGGCCCGCGATCGCGGACGGGTTCTACTACGACTTCGAGCTGCCCCGACCGCTCACCCCGGACGACCTCGCGGCGCTCGACGAGCAGATGCGCGCGAGCATCGCAGCCGACCACCCGTTCGTGCGCCGTGAGCTGCCCTTCGACGAGGCGCGCGCGCTGGTCGCCGCCGAGGGCCAGGCCTACAAGGTTGAGATCCTCGACGACCTCGCCGCGAACGCCGCAGGGGCCGGCGAGGCGCTCCCGGTCACCACCTTCTATGAACACGGGCCGTTTCGCGACCTCTGCCGTGGGCCGCACCTCACGTCTACCGGGCTGATCGGCCCGTTCCGCCTCCTCGCGGTGGCCGGCGCGTACTGGCGCGGCCAGGAGTCCCGGCCGATGCTCCAGCGCGTCTACGGCACGGTCTGGGAGACCCAGGAGGACCTGGACCGCTTCCTGTGGCGCCGGGAGGAGGCAAAGAAGCGCGACCACCGTCGGCTCGGGGTCCAGCTCGACCTGTTCAGCTTCCACGACGTCAGCCCGGGATCCGCCTTCTGGCACCCGAAGGGCCAGCGCCTGTGGAGAACGCTGGAGACCGCGATGCGCGAGCTCCAGGAGCGCCACGGCTACGAGGAGGTGTCGACGCCCATCCTGGTCAACCACCGGCTGTGGGAGCAGTCCGGCCACTGGGACCATTACCGGGACAACATGTTCGTCCTCGACATCGAGGATCAGGCCTACTCGCTCAAGCCGATGAACTGCCCTGAGAGCACGTTCATCTACCGGTCCCGCACGCGCTCGTACCGCGACCTGCCCCTCCGCTTCTCCGAGTTCGGCCGGCTGCATCGCAACGAGCGCAGCGGCGTCCTGCACGGGCTCACCAGGGTCAGGCACTTCGTCCAGGACGACGCCCACGTCTTCGTCCGGCCGGACCAGCTGGCCGACGAGATCCGCAGTCTCATCTCGATGGTGCGCGAGTCGTACGGCTGGTTCGGCCTCGAGCCCCGCTACACCTTCGCAACCAGGCCAGACGGCGCGATCGGCGACGACGCGCTCTGGGAGCGGGCCGAGACCCTGATCCGCTCTGCCCTCGACGACGCTGGTGTCCAGTACACGGTCAAGCCCAAGGACGGCACGTTCTACGCACCGAAGATCGACATCTACATCGACGACGCCCTGGGGCGCGAATGGCAGATGGCGACGATCCAGGCCGACCTCGTGATGCTCCCCGAGCGGTTCGACCTGACGTACATCGACGAGCACGGCCAGCCGCAGCGCCCGATCGCCATCCACCGGGCGATCTACGGCTCGCTCGAGCGGTTCATCGGGATTCTCATCGAGCACTTCGGGGGCGCCCTCCCGCTGTGGGTTGCGCCTGTCCAGGTTGCGCTCATTCCCATCGCCGACCGGCATGTCGGTCCGGCTGACGAGTTGGCGGCGCTCCTGCGACAGCGCGGGCTCCGCGTGGACGTGGACCGCTCTGACAGCCGGATGCAGAACAAGATCCGGCTGGCCCAGGAACAGAAGGTGCCCGTGATGGTCATCCTGGGAGACCGGGAGGTCGAGGCGCGGACCGCATCCGTGCGCCGCCGCGACGGCAGCCAGGAGCAGGGTGTCGGGTGGGATGACCTGGCGGCTCGTCTCGCGGAGGAGGCTGCCTCCCGCGCCGTGTGACGAGGGGCATGTGGTATTCTCCGCCGGCGGACCGCGCCCGCTGGCGCGCGTGCTCCGGCACGCCGTCGACGAGCGCACGAAATGAACTGAAAGCACGAAGGGGCCGACGATAAGCCGAGAGTTGCGTGTCAACCAGATGATCCGGATCAGCCAGGTTCGGGTGATCGACGAGGAGGGGATCCAGCTCGGCGTCATGGCGACGGGCGATGCTCTCCGACTGGCACAGGAGCGCGGCTACGACCTCGTCGAGGTTGCGCCGACCGCGTCGCCCCCCGTGACGCGCCTTCTCGACTACGGGCAGTACAAGTACGAGCTGTCCAAGCGGGACAAGGAAGCCAAGCGGAAGTCCCGGTCTGTCGAGTTCAAGGAAGTCCGTCTGAAGCCGAAGATCGGTGTGGGCGACTTCGACACGAAGGTCCGACGGGCAATCGAGTTCCTGGAGGACGGCGACCGGATCAAGGTGGCCGTCCAGTTTCGCGGTCGAGAGCTGACCCACCCGCATCTTGGGCGGGAATTGCTCGCCAAGTTCGCGGATCAGATCAAGGACCATGGCGTCCTCGAGCGGGCACCGCTCCTCGAGGGAAAGTCAATGCATATCACGATCGCTTCGACCCACAAGCCGAAGCCGCGCGAGGCCACCGGTGGGGCAGCCGCCCCGGACGGTACGCTGCAGCCGGACGAGACGGAGGGTGCCGCCCCGGCGGCCGCGGTCGACGCAGCGGGCTCCACGCCCGCCGCACCAGCGGGAGAGTGAGGCCGGCGTGCCGAAGCTGAAGACCCACAAGGGAGCCCAGAAGCGGATCGGGGTGACCGGGAGCGGGAAGCCGATCCGCGTCAAGTCGTGGCGGGGCCACCACCTGGAGCTGAAGTCGTCGCGGCGAACGCGCCGGTATGACGGCAAGGCCGTGCTTGGCAGCGAGCATGCGAGCCAGATCAGGCGTCTCCTCCCGTACCTCAAGAAGGGCTGACCCATGGCTCGCGTCAAGCGCGGCGTCACCGCGCACAAGCGCCACAAGCGGCTCCTGAACGCGGCCGAGGGCCGCAAGGGGACCCGCTCGCGGCTGATCAAGCCGGCCCACGAAGCGCTGCTCCATGCGCTCGCCTATGCCACCCGCGACCGCAAGGTCCGGAAGCGCGACTTCCGCCAGCTCTGGATCATCCGGATCAACGCGGCGGCCCGGATCCACGGCATGACCTACAGCCAGCTCATCCGCGGCCTCCGGACGGCCGAGGTCGAGATCGACCGCAAGATCCTGGCCGACATCGCCGTCCGCGACGACGGCACGTTTGGTCGGATCGTCGAGGTTGCCCGCGGCGCCTGACGGCATGGCCGGGCCTCGCGACCCGGTCCCTCCCGCCGCTCCCCGGGACCCTCGCGCCGATCGTCGAGCGCGGGGGTTCCTGATTCCGAACAAGCAACCCAGTCGTCCAGGGCCTCCCAGGAGGAGTATCTCCGCTCGTGGACCTCGCCACGCTGACCAGCCAGCTCCGCGCGCTCGGTGAGGAGGCGCTGCCGAAGATCGCGGCCGCGCCGGACCTGGCGGCGCTCGAGGAGCTCGACGTCGCCTATCTCGGGCGGAAGGGCGGTGCGCTCTCCGGCCTCATGCGCGGGATCGGACAGCTTCCCGCCGACGACCGGCCCCGCGTCGGCGTCGCGGTCAACGAGGTTCGGGAGGCCGTCGAGGGCGCGCTCGCGAGCGCCCGGGGGCACGCGGCCCAGGCGGCCCTGGCGGCGCGCTTCGCCGCCGAGGCAGTGGACGTCACGACGCCCGGCCGGCCGATCGCACGCGGAAGCCTCCACCCGATCCAGGAGACGATCAGCCGGATCGCGGAGATATTCGGCCAGTTCGGGTTCGTGACCTACGAGGGGCCGGAGGTCGAAAGCGACGCCACGAACTTCCAGATGCTCAACATCCCGCCGGATCATCCCGCCCGGGACCTCTGGGACACGATGTATGTCGACATCGACGGGGGCCTCCTCCGGACCCATACCTCGCCCGGCCAGATTCGCGTCATGCACGCGGAGAAGCCTCCGATCCGGGCGCTCCTGCCGGGCCGCTGCTTCCGCTACGAGGCGGTCGACGCGTCGCACGCCTCGGAGTTCTTCCAGGTCGAAGGGCTCATGGTGGACGAGGGGACGAACCTCGCCGACCTGCGCGGCCTCCTCGACGAGTTCGCCCACGCGATGTTCGGCGCCGGGCGGGCCACCCGCTTCCGGCCGGGCTACTACCCGTTCACGGAGCCGTCCGTGGCATTCGACGTGGGTTGCCTGGTCTGTGGCGGGACTGGCTGCCCGGCGTGCGGGCGGACGGGCTGGATGACGATCCTGGGGGCGGGCATGGTCCACCCCGTCGTGCTCCAGCACGGTGGGATCGACCCGGAGCGCTACCAGGGCTTCGCGTTCGGGATGGGCGTGGAACGGATCGCGATGCTCCGTCACGGGATCGGCGATGTCCGGATCTTCCTCGACAACGACCTCCGCTTCCTGGAGCAGTTCCGGTGAGGGTCCCACTCGGCTGGCTGCGCGACTACGTGGACCTCGACCTGTCCCCGGAGGCGCTGGCGGAGCGGCTCACGCTCCTGGGATTCGAGGTCAAGGGCCTCGAGCGCTGGGGCTCCGAGTGGCGCAACGTCGTCGTCGGCGAGCTGCTGACCGTCGAGAAGCACCCGCGGGCCGACCGCCTCTCGCTGACCACCGTCCATGTCGGGGCGGCTGAGCCGCTCCAGATCGTCTGCGGCGCGACGAACATCGCACCCGGTCAGCGAGTCCCCGTGGCCCTGCCGGGCGCGCTGCTGCCCGGCAACCGCGCCATCGAGCGGACGGAGAAGATGGGCGTGGCGAGCAACGGGATGCTCTGTTCCGGGGACGAGCTCCGGTTGAGCGTGGACGGCGAGGGGATCCTGATCCTGCCCGTCGGGACGCCCCTGGGCGCGTCCCTCACGGACCTCTACGGCGACTGGGTGCTGGACGTGGACGTGAAGCCGAACCGCGGCGACGCGCTCTGCCTCGTGGGACTGGCGCGCGAGGTGGCGGCCGCCACCGGCAGCGTGGCGCGCTTCCCGGAGATCGCCCTGCGCGAGGATGGCCCGCCCATCGGCGAGGTCCTGGCGGTCGGCATCGAGGACCCGGAGCTCTGTCACCGCTTCGTCGGGCGCAGGGTGAACGCCGTTCGCGTTGCGCCCTCGCCGGAGGAGGTCCAGCGGCGCCTCCTCGCGGCCGGGATGCGCCCGGTGAGCAACGTGGTGGACGCCACCAACTACGCGATGCTGGAGCTCGGCAAGCCGACGCACGCATTCGACGCCGGCGCCGTGGCGCGCGACGCGAGGGGCCGGGCTGCCCTCGTCGTGCGGACCGCCCGCCCCGGCGAGCGCCTCGAGACGCTGGACCACGTGGAGCGCGTGCTCTCCCCGGAGACACTCGTCATCGCCGACGAGAACGGTCCGCTCGCGATCGCCGGGGTCATGGGCGGGGCCGCATCGGAGGTGGGGGAGTCCACGGCAGACGTCATCATCGAGTCCGCGGTCTTCGATCCCGTCAGCGTCAGGCGGACCGCATTTCGGTATGCGCTTCGCTCGGAGGCGAGCCTCCGCTTCGAGAAGGGCCAGGAGCCCCGGCTCGCCCGGATCGGCGCGGACCGGGTCGCCGAGCTCATCGCAGCCTGGGCCGGCGGCAGCATCGCCGCCGGGTGCATCGACAGCGCTCCGGACGAGCCCATGCCGGCCCGGGTCGGGTACCGGCCAGCGCGCGTGGACCGGCTCCTTGGGACGAGTCTGGGCCCGGACGCGCAGGCTGCCCTGCTCGCGCGCGTCGGCATCGCCACCGAGCCCGCGCGGGACGGGTCCGGGGTGGTCATCGCGGTCGGCGCGACGCCGCGCAGTGTCGCCGTCGCCCCCGGCGAGGCACGCGACGCGGTCGTGCCCACGTGGCGCCGCGACCTCCTCATCGAGGCCGACATCGCGGAGGAGGTCGTCCGCCTCGCCGGCTACGAGACTATCGCGGGGAAGACGCCGGACACGGCAATGCCCCATGTGCGACCGAACCCGCTGGAGCTGCGCGACGCGCTTCGGCGCGCGCTCGTGGGCGCGGGCCTGACGGAGGTCGTGACGCCGGCGCTCGTGCCCGCATCCCAGGCGGCCGCGCTCGGGTGGCCCATTCTGGCCGCGGACGGCGTGCCGGGGGAGGCAGCCGTGGACGGCCCGCTCGTGACCGTCACGAACCCGCTGTCGGAGCGCCACGCGGTGCTGCGGCGCAGCCTCGTGGGGAGCCTGCTGGACGTCCTCGCGCTCAATGAGCGGCACGGCCGCGGCGACGTCGCGATCTTCGAGGTGGCCAAGGGGTATGCACGGGCGCCCGACGGCACCGCTGCCGAATGGTGGCGCCTGGCGTTGCTCGTGACGGGTCCCGCGGGCGTCGCGGCCTGGAACCGTCCGGCACGCGAGTACGACCTCGACGACGCGAAGGGGATCGTGGAGCTGCTTGCGCGCGTCCTGGCGTTCCCGGACCTGGCGTTCTCGCCGCACTCCGACGGGGCGCCGCTGCATCCAGGACGCGCCGCGCGCGCCGTGGTCCCGGGGGCGCTGGCCGGGCTCGTCGGCGAGCTCCACCCGTCGGTCCTCGCGGCGTGGGACCTGCGCGCCGAGCGCGTCCTCGTGGCGGAACTCGCGATCTCCGGTCTTTCGACGGGCCAGCTGGCCCCCGTCCGGGCGGTGCCGGTCGGGCGCTTCCAGCCGCTCGAGCGAGACGTCGCGCTCGTCGTGCCGGAGCTGCTCGCTGCGGCGGACCTGGCGGCGACGCTCCGGGCGGCCGGCGGCGACACCCTCCGGCAGATCGCGCTGTTCGACATCTACCGCGGCGCGCCGCTGGCAGCCGGGGAGAAGAGCCTTGCGTGGCGCGTCGTCTTCGCCGCGGACGAGCGGGCGCTCACGGACGAGGAGGTCGACGCGGACGTTGCCCGGCTTATCTCCGCTGTCGCGTCCGCGCACGGAGCTCGCCTGCGCACCTAGCCGTGAGAGGGCCGCAGCTCGGCCCGGTTGCAGGCGCGCCGAGCGCGGACGTATCCTTGCACCCGTTCCGCCGAGAGAGATCGGGGGCCTGGTCGGCGCCGTGCTCGCGCCGCGATATGGGGAGTCTGCGTGGACGTCGTCGGCGCCATCCGGAGCCTCAACCTCTTCGACGTGCTCGTGGTCTTCTTCGTCTGCATCTTCTTTCTTGCCGGGTTCGTCCAGGGGACGCTGCGCAGGCTGATCGGCCTGGCGATCCTCGTCGTCGCCATCCTCTTCGCCCTGAACCTGCGTGACCCGCTGGGCTCGTGGCTGGGTCAGTACTGGACGCAATACCCGAAGGAGTACTCGACCATGCTGGCGTTCGGGGCCAGCTTCGTCGTGATCTATCTGGCTGGCTCGATCCTGGTCCAGGTGTTCTACCGGCGCACCCAGCTCTTCAAACGATCCACCGTGATCGACGAGATCGTGGGCGGGCTCCTGGGGATCCTCCAGGCGCTCCTGCTGGTTGGCGCCATGATCATGATCCTGGACTCGTTCTTCCGGATTCCGGGCCTCGCGCCGAGCCCCAACGAGATCGGGATCTTTCGCGACATCTTCCGCTTCTACGATCCGTCGCAGACGGCCATCCTGTTCCGCGACTCGCTGATCCCCGCCTTCCTGGCGCTCTTCGCCTGGATCACGCCCGCGGGGCTCCGCGCCCTCTTCGCCTGACGGCCACGGACCCGACGGCAGGCGAGCGTACGCCCGGTCCGTCGGCCGACCTCGCGGGCCTCCTGGCCGGCCCGGTGGACGCGGTCGCCCGCGGGCTGCTCGGCGCCTGGCTGATCCGCGACGACGGGCTGTCCGTGCGAACGGGCCGGATCGTCGAAGTGGAGGCCTACGGGGGGCCGCGGGACCTCGCATCCCATGCCCGCGCCGGGCGGACGGCGCGGAACGCCACCATGTTCGGCCCGTCGGGCCACGCCTACGTGTACGGTGTCTACGGCATGCACACCTGTCTGAACGTCGTCTGCGGCCCCGCGGACCACGCATCGGCAGTTCTCGTCCGGGCCGTGGAGCCACGCGTGGGCGTGGCCACGATGCGGGAGGCCCGGCTGGCCCGGGCGCTCGCGACCCGGCGGTCCGAATGCGCCGCGCCGGTGCGGGCAGCCGCCCGCGTCGCGCACCTGCCCGTCGCGCAACTCGCGAGCGGGCCCGGCAACGTCGGCGCGGCGTTCTCCATTGAGCGGGAGGACGACGGACGCGACCTGCTGGACCCGCTGAGCCCACTCCGGCTGGAGGCGCGGTCGGCCGCCGAGCCCCGCCCCGAAGTGGCATCCGGGCCCAGGATCGGGGTCGGCTTCGCGGGAGTGGAATGGGCTTCGCGGCCGTGGCGCTTCTGGCTCCCGGGCAGCCCGACGCTCTCCGGCCGGCGAGGACGCTGATGGACGCGAAGTCGATCGCCCTCCTCGAGTTCCCGCTCATCCGCGAGCGACTCGCCGCCGGGGCCGGATTCGAGCCGGGACGTCGCCTGGCGGCTGCGCTCGCTCCCTCCGCGGACCGGGTGATCGTGGAGATCGGCCTGGACGAGACGTCGCAGACGCGCGAGCTCCTCCGGGAGAAGCCGCAGGCCGGCATCGGCGGTGCCCAGGACATCGGGCCCGCGGTAGGGCGCGCCGCCCGCGGAGGCCGCCTCGACGCCGCGCAGTTCGCCGCGATCGCGGCGACGCTCGAGGCTGGCTCGCGGCTGCGCGACGCGCTCGCGGGCGATCGGCGACCGCTGCTGAACGCGCTCGCCCGTGATCTGCACGGCCTGCCGGCCCTCCGCTCCACGCTGGAGCGGAGCTTCGATCCGGTCGGCGAGCTGCTCGATACGGCGTCGCCGCGCCTCGGCGGCCTGCGCAGGGCCACGCGGCTTGCGTATGAGCGCCTGCGGAGCCGGCTGGAGCAGCTGGTCCACTCGACGGACGTGGGGGCCGCGCTCCAGGATCCGATCATCACGCTCCGCAACGGCCGCTACGTCGTGCCGGTCCGCGCCGATGCCCGCAGCCGCGTCAAGGGGATCGTCCACGACGCGTCCGGAAGCGGGCAGACGCTCTTCGTGGAGCCGCTCGTGGCCGTGGAGCTGGGCAACGCATGGCGCGAGGCGCAGGTGGCAACGCAGCAGGAGATCGAGCGGATCCTCGACGAGCTCTCGGCGCTCGTCGGGAGCCAGGCCGGTCCGCTTGGCGATCTGCTCGGCGCGCTGGCACGGTTCGACCTGTGGAGCGCGAAGGCCCGCCTCGCCGAGGAGATGGACGCGACCCGCGCGGAGGTCGGCGTCCGCTCGGAGATCATCCTCAAGGGTGCCCGCCATCCCGGTCTCACGGGCCGCGTGGTGCCCATCGACGTGGAGCTCGGCACGGATTTCCGGGCGCTCCTGGTCACCGGTCCGAACACCGGCGGCAAGACCGTCACGCTCCGAACGCTCGGCCTGCTGGCGCTCATGCACCAGGCCGGCCTCCACGTTCCGGCCGACCCCGGGAGCCGACTGCCGGTCCTCCGCGATGTCTTCGCCGACATCGGCGACGAGCAGTCAGTGGCGCAGTCGCTCTCCACGTTCTCCGGGCACCTCCGGTCGATCGTGCGGATCACGGAGGCCGCCGGCCCGAACACGCTGGTCCTGCTCGACGAGCTCGGAGCCGGGACTGACCCGACGGAGGGGTCCGCGCTGGCGCAGGCCCTGCTCGACCATTTCCTTCGCGCGGGCGCTCTCGTGGCGGCGACGACCCATTACGCCGAGCTGAAGGTCTACGCGCACACGACGCCCGAGGTCCGGAACGCGTCGGTCGAGTTCGACCTGGAGACGCTCAGCCCAACCTACCGGCTTCGGATCGGCCTGCCGGGCGGCAGCCAGGCATTCGCGATCGCCGAGCGGTTAGGTCTGCCGTTGCCCATCGTCGACGACGCACGCGGGCGCCTGACGGAGGGGCAGAAGGCGTTCGAGGACACATTGGCGTCGATTCGGGAGGCGGACACGGCAGCGCGGAGGGCGCTCGACCGGGCGCGGGTCGCTGAGATCAAGGCCGCGGAGGCGCAGCGGATCGCCGACGACGAGCGCCGTCGCGCCCGCCGAG
>JGI20191J14862_1000582_pt1 | contig 12267 bp, 6 predicted proteins | sample NGESurdeep092012_7_FD_14862 | JGI IMG/M metagenome (IMG submission 14862)
ACATGGCATACGTCGGGCGCGCGCGCGCGCGACTCGATGAGGGGAACAAGGCGGGTGCTGCCTCGGACGCCGCCCTGGTGCCGGCCGGGTTTGTCATCAACGCGAGCGCGGAGACAACTCCGAGCACGAGGCAGAATCGCATTCAGGTTTTTAACCAGCTAGGACTGGTCTCCGTCGCGCCGAGCTACCGCACCCTCACTGTAACGAACTCGGGGGGACAGCAGGTTCCCGACAATCGGGTGACGGTTACTTACGCGGGGAAGAATGGCACCGATAATAGAACGCCGCTCTACATCCAGACAAAATACGCGAATAGCTCGAGTCCTGTTCCGATCGCAAGCTACAAGGAGGCGCAGCTGATCATCGCCGAAGTTCAGCAGGGGCAAACAGCGGTGAACATTATCAACGCCATGCGCTCCGCTGAAGGATTGCCGCCATTCTCGAGCCCGGACCCGACCGCGATCGCGACCGAAGTCACGGAATCCCGTCGGCGTGAGCTGTTCCTGGAGGGCCAGCACCTTTATGATGTGCTGAGGCTCAATCTCCCGCTCGACCCGGCGGCGGGTATCCCCTACTCAACGGTGTACCTCAAGGGCGGAAACTACGGCACCGAGCGTTGCTTCCCGCTTCCTGACGTCGAGAGACTGAATAATCCGAACATCGGCGGCTGACAAGGCGCCCTCGAAAGAAAAGGGGATCGTCTTCGGACGATCCCCTTTTCTTTTGCGGCTGTAATTGCACAGTGCCAGCTAGACGGCCGGCGCCGGCTCGGCTTTCGGAAACAGCGACGGTCCCTTGTTCACTTTCCACCCCGTCGGATCGAGATTGTCGAGCCGATTGAATCTCATTTCGCCCGGCGAACCCGGAGCACCGAGCGACTTCCAGAGCTCCTCCGCCTTATTCGGCATGAAGGGGGAGAGGTACACGGCCTGACGGGTGAGCTGTCTCATCAGGGTCGCGAGCGTGCTCTCCAGCTCGGCACGGAGCGCCGGATCCTTGGCCAGTTTCCACGGTGCTTGCCGATCCACGTACTCGTTCGCCCGCGCGATGGTGAGCCACACGGCTCTGAGAGCGTCGTGAAGAAGAAATCCTCTGGGGCCGATCGAGGCGTGATATGCCTCGAGGTCTTTCGCATCGGCGGCGTCGATCTCATTGCGCTCGCCTTTGGGAATGACGGCATCGCAATACCGCTCGACCATCGAGATCGCGCGGCTCGCGAGATTCCCGAACGCGTTGGCGAGATCGGCGTTGTACCGTTCGCCGAATCTCTCCCAGGAAAAACTGCCATCTCCGTCGAATGGAATCTCGCGCATCAGGAAATAACGGAACGCGTCGGGGCCGAACCGCCCGATGGCGTCGCGCAGATCGAGATTGCCCCCCGCCGACTTGCTCACGCGCGTGCCACCGACGAGCACGAAGCCGTGCACCCAGATTCGCTTTGGAACCTCGAGACCTGCCGCCATCAGCATCGCGGGCCAGATCAACGCGTGAAAGCGCGTGATGTCCTTTCCGATCAAATGCAGATCGGCGGGCCANAGCTTNNCGAAATCAGGATTNGGAAACCCGGTNGCGGTCAGATAATTCGGCAAAGCGTCGAACCANACGTAAGTCGTNTGGACGTCGCCGCCGCTGCCCTTGCGCGGGAAGGGAACGCCCCANGAGAANCGGCTTCGNCTGGCNGAAACNTCNTCGAGCCCNGANTCGATCAACGANAGAATCTCGTTGCGNCGCGACTTCGGNTGAAGAAACTCCTCGCTCGATACGAGTTTCTTCAGACGATCAGCGTATGCGCTCAGGCGGAAGAACCAGTTCTTCTCCTCGACCCACTCGAGCGTGCGCGTCGGGTGCAGGATGCACTTCCCGTCGACGATCTCGTTGTCCTGCTTGAACGATTCACAGCCGACGCAGTACCAGCCCGCGTAGGCCTTCTCGTAGAAATCGTTCGGAGAGTTCTCGAAGATCTGCTCGATCAGCCGCCTCACGCCCGCCTTGTGGGCGGGATCGGTCGTGCGGATGAACTGATCGTACGAGATTCCGAGCAGCCGCCAGATCTCCTCCGTGCTGTCCGCCACGGCGTCGACCAGCTCCTGGGGCGAGACTTTCCGCTCGGCGGCCGTTTGCGCGACCTTCTGGCCGTGCTCGTCCATTCCGACCAGAAAATGCACATCGTCGCCCATGAGGCGATGATAGCGTGCTATGACATCGGCGCCGATTTTTTCATAGGCGTGACCCTGGTGCGGGTCGGCGGTGGCATAATCGATCGCCGTGGTGAGGAAGTACTTGGCCAATTAGTGGCCCCCCGTCGAATTCGGCTCGTCTCCACCGCGCCCGCGGCGGCCGCCGCGCCTTCCACGCCTGCGCTTGGCCGATCCTTCGGCGTCGCGAGCGTTGCTCTCACTGGCGTGGCCATTGCCATTCGGTTTCGCGAAGCCGTCCGCGGGTGGAATGAAGACTGGGTGCTCGGCCGTGTAGAGCAGCTCGGGCGAGATCTCGTCGGGACGGATTCCCTCGGCGGCGCTCTCTTCCTCGTCGCCGTTCGTGATGGGGGCAGCGACGCCCGCGAGCTCCTCCGTCTCCTCCTTGAACTCGGGGAGCGTGAGCAACCGCACGTCTCCCTCGACTCCGCGCAGCGTGATGCGCTCGCGGAAGATGTCCACGCTCATGACCTTCTCCTCGCCGATCCTGGTCACGACGATCCTGCCTTCCTTGGGGAAGCGCTTGCGGCTCTGAACGTAGAACTCGTGCTCGTAGCGAAGGCAGCACATCAGCCGCCCGCAGGCTCCGGAGATCTGCGACGGATTCAGCGACAGGCGCTGATCCTTGGCAACACCCAGGTTCACGGGTCTCAGCTCGGGAAGCCACGAGGCAGAGCAATACTGCCGTCCACAGCGACCTATGCCATCTAATCTCTTGGCTTCATCGCGCACTCCGATCTGCTTCAGCTCGATGCGCGCGCGGAAGAGGGACGCGAGATCGCGCACGAGATTCCGGAAATCGACGCGCTTGTCGGCGGTGAAATAGAGCGTCAGCTTCTTGCGATCCCACTGCCACTCGGCGTCGGACAGCTTCATGCCGAGTCCGTTGGCTTTCACGCGCTCCATCGCCTTGCGGCGGGCGTCCTCGTTCAGCCGGTCGAGATCCTTCGAGAGTCCGCGGTCCTTCTCGCTCGCGAGACGCAGGGCCTTCCGTTCGGGGAGCGAAGAGCCGCAGCCGTGCGAGCACCCGCCGTTTCTTTTCTGGGCGAGATCACCAAGGGCGTGGATGTAACCCAAGTCCTCTCCGCGATCGACATCGACGATCACCGCCGCGTGGAGCGGCGGCGGATCGGGATAATCCCAGAGAAAGAACTCCTTACGGTTGCCCTTGAAGGCGACTTCGACGAGGTGCGCCACGTGCTATTCGGTCCACGCGCCGAGACGGAGGAACTTCTGCCGGCGGCGCCGCACCAGCTTTTCCGGGCGCATCTTGCGGAGCTCCTCCAGGTGGCGGTTCACTACTGCCTGGAGCGCTTTCGCCGCGGCCTCATGATCGGCGTGCGCTCCGCCCTTGGGCTCGGGCACCACTTCGTCGATCACCTTGAGCTCGAGCAGCTCGGGCGCGGTAATACGCAGCGCCGTCGCGGCCTTCTCGCGCATCTCGGGGCTCTTGGCGTCCTTCCAGAGAATCGCCGCGCATCCCTCCACGGAGATCACGGAGTAGACCGCGTTTTCCATCATCAGCACGCGGTCAGCGACCCCCAGGGCGAGGGCACCGCCCGATCCGCCTTCGCCGATCACCGTCGCGATGATCGGAACCTGTAGCTGGCTCATCTCGTACAGGTTGCGCGCGATTGCCTCGGACTGGCCCCGCTCTTCGGCGCCAAGGCCGGCCCACGCGCCCTGTGTGTCGATGAACGTGAGTACGGGAACGTGGAATTTCTCGGCGAGCTTCATCAGTCGAAGCGCCTTGCGATAGCCCTCGGGATGGGGCATGCCGAAATTGCGCTTCAGCTGCTCCTTGGTGTCGCGGCCACGCTGATGGCCGATCACCATCACCGTGTCGTCGTCGAGACGGGCCCAGCCGCCGATGATTGCGGCGTCGTCGCGGTAAGCCCGGTCGCCGTGGAGCTCAATGAAATCGGTGAATGCGAGTCTGATGTAGTCGGCGGTGAATGGCCGCCTCGGATTGCGGGCGACCTGAACGCGCTGAAACGGCGTGAGGTTCCTGTAGACTTCTTCGCGCAGATCTTCGAGCTTCCGCTCGAGGGGCTCTATCGCTTCGGCGACGCTGATCTGACTGTCGCCCGCGGTTTTCTTGATTTCGTCGATCTGCCTTTCCAGCTCGGCGATCGGCTTCTCGAACTCGAGGTGTGTTGCTGATGCCATCAGTCAGCTCCCCCGTTGGAGTCGAACGGACGACTCGCCCAAAATATTACGCAGAGCGCTCAACGTTGCGCCATCGGCGGCCAGTGTCAGGGACCTCGAGCGCAGGCGCGCCTGTGAGCCCGTCCCATCGCTCCAGCGGAACTCCAGCGGCGCCGAGCCCGGGTAGGTCTCGGCGATCGCGCGCACATCGGACATCACGTCACCCGAGTATGCGCCTTTCGACAGGTCGATCGCAACTGTCACCTGTCCATTAGTACGCATCTCCGCCAGCTTCGTTGCCGACTCCACGATGTAGGCGGGGTTGTCACCTCCCTCGTCGCGTCTCGAGTAGGCGCCCTTGAGCAGCATTGGCACGTCCGTGCGGATCTGGTCGTTGAGTGTCGCCCACTTCTCCGGGAAGATGAGAACCTCGGCGGACCCGGAAAAATCCTCGATCGTTAACCGCGCGAACTCGGACCCGGATCTCTTGCTCATCTGTCGCTTGATGTTCGTGACGACGACGGCGAGCGTCATCGGCTCCGGGCGCCACTTGCCCAGGTCACTGACAGTATGCGTGGCGAAGATCTCCGCCTCGGTGCGGAAGCGCTCGAGCGGGTGACCCGAGATGTAGAAGCCCAGGATCTCCTTCTCCTTCGCCAGACGCTCGGACTCGCTCCACGACGGGATGTTGGGAAGGACGTGCGAGCTCCCGGCCTTCTGCGTCTCGCCCGCTGGCGCGCCGAAGAGCGACACCTGCCCGGTCACAAAGTCTTCCTGCTTGAGCGAAGCCTCTCGGATGGCGAGATCGAGCGCCGCGGCGAGCTGCGCGCGGTGTCCTCCGAGCGAATCCATCGCTCCGGCGTGAACGAGCGCATCCAGCACGCGCTTGTTGCAGGCGCGGAGATCGATTCTCTCGCAGAGATCGAACACCGACCGGAAAGGCCCGTCTTTCTTGCGCGCGGTGATGATCGAGTCGATGGCGGTGTGTCCGACGTTGCGAATTCCGCCAAGGCCGAAGCGGATCCTCGTCTCGCCGATCACGGTGAACTTGTAGCCGGATTCGTTGACATCCGGCGGCAGGATCTCGAGCCCCGGCTCCGTTGCGCCGGGCACGTGGAGCTGCCGCGCCTCGTTGATGTACTTGACGACGTTGTCCGTGTCGCCGATCTGCGACGACAGCAGCGCCGCCATGAAATCGGCGGGGAAATGCGACTTGAGCCAGGCCGTGTGGTACGAGATGATCGAGTACGCCACGGAGTGGGACTTGTTGAAGCCGTAGCGGCCGAAGGTCTCGATCTGGCTCGCGATCTCCTCGATGATCGTGCGGTCGTGTCCGTGCCCCACCGCCTTCTCGATGAACTTGCCCAGCTCGGCGCGAATCAGCTCGGCGTCCTTCTTACCGACGGCTTTGCGCAGGACATCCGCCTCGGCGAGCGAAATGCCAGCCAGCGTCTGCGCAATGCGCATCACCTGCTCCTGGTAGGTGATGACGCCGTAGGTGGTCTCGAGAATCGGCTTGAGCTCGGGGAGAATGTAGGAGACCGGCTCCTCACCGCGCTTCCGGCGCATGTACACCTTGTGCATCCCCGCGTCGAGCGGGCCCGGGCGCATCAACGCATTCGCCGCCACGAGATCGTCGAAGCGATCGGCGCGGATGCTCTTCAGCATGTCGGTCGCGAGCGGGGACTCGAACTGGAACACGCCGACGGTTCTGCCAGCGCGGAGCATCAGATAGGTGTCGGCATCGTCGAGCGGAAGCGCGTTGAGGTCCGGCGCCGAGCCGGTGCGCTCGCGGATTCCGCGCAGCGCGTCGCTGATGACGGTGAGGGTCGTGAGGCCGAGGAAATCCATCTTGAGCATGCCAGCGTGCTCGAGCGCGGTCATGTCGTACTGTGTTACGACGACGGAATCCTCGTTGCCGTTGGACGATCCCGAGCCTTTCGATGCCTGGGTGCAGATCGGGACGTAGTCGTCGAGGGGTCCCGGCGCGATGACGACCCCGGCGGCGTGCACACCAGCGTGGCGCGAGAGGCCTTCCAGCCTTATCGCGTAGTCGAGGAGGCGGCGGTAGCGCTCCTTCCGCTCCTTCACTTCGCGGCCGTCGTCCTTGCGCGTCGTGTAGAACTCCCGAATCTCGGGAATCCGCTCGATCGCTTCCTTGACGGTGAGCGAAAAGTTGGGATGGTTCGGCACGAGCTTGGCGAGATAGTCGGTCTCGGCCGGACTGAAGCCCAAGGTGCGGCCCACGTCCTTGATGGCGGCGCGGGATTTCAACGTCCCGAAGGTGATGATCTGGCCGACCGAATCGCGTCCATATTTCTGGCGCACGTACTCGATGACTTCGCCGCGCCGCTCGAAGCAGAAGTCGACGTCGATGTCGGGCATCGACACCCGCTCCGGATTGAGGAAGCGCTCGAAGAGCAGATCGAACTTGAGCGGGCAGACGTCAGTAATGCGGAGCGAGTAGGCGACGAGCGAGCCGGCAGCGGATCCGCGGCCCGGGCCGACGGGAATTCCCTTGTCGCGCGCGGCCCTGATGAAGTCGGCAACGATGAGGAAGTAGCCGGCGTATCCGGTCTTGGTGATGACGCCCAGCTCGTAGTCGAGCCGCTCCCGGACGTTGGCGGGGAGCGGGGCTCCGTAACGCTCGACCGCTCCTTCTTCGGCCAGGCGGACTAACAGCTCGTTCTCAGTCTCGACTCCCGGGGGGAGGGGAAAGGACGGGACCCGGTACTGCTTGGAGAACTGGATCGCAGTCTCGTCCGCGATGCGCAGGGAATTCTCGAGGACATCCTTGCGTCCGGGGAACGCCTCGGCGATCTCCGGCGCGCTCTTGAAGTAGAGGCCCTCGTCGTAGTGCATGCGGTTGGTGTCGGAGTAGTCCTTGCCCAGCCCGATGCAGAGGAGGATGTCGTGCGCGTCGTGATCGTCGCGGGTGAGGAAGTGCGCGTCGTTGGTGGCAAGCACGGGGAGACTCAACTCTTCGGCGAGCTGGAAGACGCGGCGGTTCAAGGTCGCCTGGTTCTCGGAATCGTGGGCCTGGACCTCGAGGTAGTAGCGATCGCGGAAAACGTCGGCATACCAGGACGCAGCGGCGCGAGCCTGGTCGTACTCGTCGGAGAGCAGGTGGTGCGCGATCTCGCCGGCCATGCAGGCGGAGGAGACGACGATGCCTTCGCTGTATTTGGCGAGCAGCTCCCGATCGACGCGCGGCTTGGCGTAGAAGCCTTCCGTGTAGGCGAGGGAGGAGAGCTTGACTAGATTCTTGTACCCGGTCGCGTTCTGGGCGAGGAGGATGAGGTGGTAGTAGGGTTTGCCCCGATCACCTCCGATGCGGTCGCGGGCGCGTCTATCGCCCGGTGCGACATAGGCTTCCATGCCGATGATCGGCTTGAGCCCCGCTTTTTTGGCCTTTTCCTGGAATTCCCACGCCCCGTGAAGGTTACCGTGATCGGTTATAGCGAGGGCGGGCTGTTCGAACTCCAGGGCTCTCTTGATGAGATCGTCGATGCGGTTTGCACCGTCGAGAAGCGAGTATTCAGAGTGGCAATGGAGGTGGACGAAGGACACATGATAAGAATATGCGACGCGGTATCCTCGCGATAGCGGTTTCTGCGGCTCTGTTAGGTCTAATCTCTGCTCCCACAGCTTGTTACCTCAGTCGTGGGGCGTGGGAGGAGGCCAAGATATTGAGTCGGCGTCAGCCGATTTCTGAGATCGTGGCGGATCCGAGGACTTCGAAGGAGTCGCGAGCGAAGCTGAAGGTGGTTTTGGCGGCGCGTCAGTATGCAAAAGACAGCCTTCGACTCAGAACTAAAGACAGTTTTACGACATATTCGCGCCTGGATCATGACACTCTAGTGCTGGTCGTATCGGCCGCTTACCGGGACACACTGAAGCCCTATACCTGGTGGTTTCCGATCGTCGGAAGAGTTCCGTACAAAGGCTACTTCGATTTCGATGCGGCGAAGCGGGATGCGAAGAATCTCGCGGCCGATGGGTTCGATGTGTACGTCCGGCCCTCCGATGCATTCAGCACGCTCGGGTTTTTCAACGATCCGTTGCTCAACACCACGCTCAAGGGTGACTCGCTCGATCTCGCCAACACGGTGATTCACGAGCTGACGCACAACACCTTCTACGCATCGGGTCAGGCGCCGTTCAACGAATCCTTTGCGATGTTCGTGGGGGCCCGGGGTGCAGCGGCGTTCTTCAGGTCGCGCGGCCAGGAAGCCGCTGCCGCCAAGCTCGATGCTCAGTGGGAAGACGACAAGCTGCTCGCGCGTTTCTGGGCGAAGGTGATCAAGTCGCTCGACTCGGCGTACGCTGCGCATCCGGAGAGCAGGGAAGCGAGGATCGCGGTACGGGACACCGTCTACATCCGCGCGCGAGTCGCACTCGTTGGTGAGATAGGGCCACAATTCAAGACAATCAATCCGCGGTATGCGGAGCGTGTTCCGCTCGACAACGCTTCGCTGCTCGCGCGGCGCGTCTACGCGAGTGATCTCGATGTGTTCGATCAGGTCTACGAGAAGGAGGGACGGGATCTCAAGCGAACGATTGGGCGGGTGATTGGGTTGGCGAAGTCAAAGCCCAAAGCACCTTTCACCGCGCTGCGAGGCTGGACCGGCAATTGATGCGTGATGCGCCGTCTCATTTATACCGGACTGAAACTTCCGCCGCCGAGCAAGCGATCCTGACGCGTCTGCTTGCACGTCCGATTCCCCACAAATAGCTTGACGAAAGGCCATTGCTCGCAAGGCAGCGTTCGCTCGACCTGCAACATTTCGCGTGGCCATGAGGGGGGCGCCGATGACTCGACTTGCACTCCGGCGATTCTGTGCCGTTGCCCATGTGTGCCTGTTTGGGGGAAGCGTGATGTCATTCCCGCCCGAGGCGAGAGCGCAGGCGTTGGCCGTTCTGAGCGGTTCCGTGACGGACTCCTCGGGGAGTGCTGTGTCGGGCGCGATCATAACCGTGTCAGGCAGTTCGGTACATGCGACGACTGATGATCGTGGGGAATTTCGTCTCGTTGGTTTGACGCCTGGCCCCCTCGAGCTGCGGATCCGGCGACTGGGATTCGTTCCAGGCAGCCACCAGATCCAGGTGACTCCACAGGATGCGTCCCACCGAATCCACCTTACTCTCGCGCTGCTGCCCAACACTCTCAAACCTGTACTCGTGCAGGCGAAGCGAGTGGAGTACGGAGGCCGGCTCGCCGGTTACTACGAGCGGTTAGAGCGACGTTCGAGCGGCGTATTCATCGATCGCGTCGAAATCGATAAGAAGGATTACCGTTCGTTAACCCAACTGCTCTCGCAATCTCCTGGCATCAGCTCGCTCAGGATCCGTGCTGGCGGAGGGAGTGTGAGGATGCGGGGCAGAAACTGCCGCCCGCTCGTGTGGCTGGATGGAGTGCCCATGCCAGCCGGCGAGGTCGATCTCGATGCGTTCCCGGTGAGCACGATACAGGGGATCGAGCTTTACCTCGGATCGACTACGGCGCCGATCGACTACATGGCTCCGAATGGGCAGTCGAACTGCGGCACCATTCTATTGTGGTCGAGGGGCAGGGATACCGAGCCTCCGGATCTTCCCAGGCACACGAGCGCCGATCTGGAAGGCCTGGCCGCTCGCTTTCCATTTATACCGCAGACCAAGTGGATAGCCAAGCTCGCCTCCGGGGCGCGGATAGCCTTGAGGTACCCTATCCCTCCGCATTGTTCGCTGCGGGTGTCGAAGGCTCCGTGATGGCCGAGTTCGTAGTTGACAGCAACGGGGATATCGAACCCCGGACCTTCAACATCGTTTCGTCTACCCACCCGTTGTTCGTAGATGCTGTGAGCCGAGCTCTCGAACGGGCCAGCTATTCACCGGCAATAAAGGACGGTCGGCACGTCCGGCAACTTGTCCACCAGCCATTCTTATTCATTCGCCGTTTAAAGGGGTCCTAAGGCTCAGCAAAGGATTGACAGCCTTCCATTTGCGTCCTAGCGTTACGTCCTCCGCTTCCTGCTACTGGCTTGCGGCTGGATTCGCGTCGNCTCCACTCNGGTCCACCGCTGGCGAAGTTCCGACGGCGCATTCAATCGATTTCCCAGTGCTCATACCCTGCTCTAATGGGCGAGCACAGCTGTGTGTAACTTCCCGGACTTCGCTTTGGGAGGCCTTCAACATTTGAGGAAGGAGGTATGCCGGAAATCGAGTTCGTCTATAACGGGTCTTCCAATCCAAGCAGTTCGAGCAGGAGTCAAGTAGTACGAGCAGGAGTCACTATGCGCGCTGGAGCTTTGCCCAGCGCAGATCTCGAACCGAGACGGAGAAATGATCATGAACAAACTAGTGAGACTGGTCCTGGCCGCGTTTGCCATTGCAGTCGTTCCCGCTGGGCTTGCTGCCCAGGGCGATGGAACGATCAGTGGGCGGGTCGTGGACCAAACTACGCAGGCTCCGATTGCCGATGCGCAGATCGTCGTGGTCGGAACGCAGCGTGGGGCGCAGACCGACGCACAGGGCCGCTACACAATCAACGGTGTGCCGGCGGGCTCGCGCGCTATCCTCGCGCGCCGCGTGGGCTATGCTCCGCGTACCATTACGGTTGACGTCGTAGCTGGCCAGTCGGCGGCGGCCAACTTCGTGCTCCCCCAGGGTGCGTCGCAGCTCCAGGAGGTCGTCGTCAACGCGGTCACCGGACAGTCGCAGCGACGGTCCGAAAGTGGCACCAACACCGGCTACATCGATATCGGCGCCATGAACCAGGGCCCGATCACGAAGATGGCGGACGTCCTTCAGGGACGCGTAGCGGGTGTGAACCTCTCGACCGCCGCCGGCACGGCTGGCGCCTCGCAGCGCATCCGCATCCGCGGTGCGAACAGCCTGTCGCTCTCGAACGAACCGCTCCTCTTCGTCGACGGCGTGCTCGTCTCCAATGCCAAGGGCGGTATCTCCCTCGGCGGCCAGGACTACTCGCGTCTTAACGACATCAACCCCGAGGAGCTCGAAAACATCGAGATCCTCAAGGGACCCGCGGCGTCGGCCCTCTACGGTAGTGCCGCGGCGAACGGTGTCATCCTGCTCACTACCAAAAAAGGTCGTGCGGGTCCGACGCGCTGGGGTGAGTACTATGAGGCGGGTTCCTCGCAGGACAAGGCGCCCTACCAGCTCAACTATGCGGCACTGACCAAGTTCGGCACCGGCACCGAACCGTACTATGACCTCCCGAACGGCGGCATTCTGAACACCCGGCAGCTCTTCGGCGCTACCGCGCCCTACGACATCTGCCCGAACTTCCGCGCCGCCATCCCCGTAGGGCAGACGATCAGCGGCGCGACCAATTGCACCCAGGACGTTGTCCTCACGTTCGACCAGTTCCGCGATTCGCGGACGACGCCGTATCAGACCGGCAGCCGTGTGCAGACAGGCTTGAACGCGTCCGGCGGCGCCGAGGCACTGACGTTCTTTCTCTCGGGCGACAAGGAGCGTGAGCTCGGCGTGCTGCGCCCGAACACACTCGATCGCACCTCGCTGCGCGCCAATCTGAACGCCCGCCTCGGCGACAACGTGACGGCCGGCGTCACCTCTGCGTACATCTCGAGCGCGACGAACCGCATCTCAAACGACAACAGCGTTTTCAGCCCGATCATCAACGCGGCGCTCGGACCGGCCCAGTACCTCCCGAACATGGAGCAGGACTCGGTCGGCATACCGTCGGCGCGTCGCGGCTCGTACTTCGGCTACAACAACAACGACGATAAGAAGGTGAACGCGGATCAGGGTATCGATCGCTTCATCGTGGGCGCGAACACGAACTACACGCCATTCTCGTGGCTGCGCCTCAACGGGAACGCCGGGCTCGATCTGTACACGCGTACGGACATGCAGACGATTGACCCGGCTTCGAATATTCCCCTGGCGCAGAGCTACA
>JGI20191J14862_1000583_pt1 | contig 12263 bp, 10 predicted proteins | sample NGESurdeep092012_7_FD_14862 | JGI IMG/M metagenome (IMG submission 14862)
CTGATTGCCGTTGAGGACTTCGAACCTGAGTTCCTCTCCAAGACGACGATGGCCCGCAAATCTGCTGACGCCGCGATCGGCGCAGCGAAACGAGACTGGATTGAACGTGGCACGCAGGCGGGCGGAACGGTGGTGCTGGTGCCGCCCGCTTATACGACGATGACGTGTTCCAGCTGCTGGGAGAGACAAGCAGGCATGGACCTGTCCGACGGAACCTTCCGGTGCGCGAACTGCGGTCCTGCCGTATGGCGTGACCTGAACGCTGCCAGGGTGATCCTGGCCACGGGTGAACGTATCCGTGCTCATGCTGACGACGTCAGACACCTACTGGCTTCCTCCGGGCCGGTTGTGGGTGCCATCCAAGTCAGAAATCCCCGGCCCTTCGCCGTGGGGAACCGTTAACCGACGTATATCCTGTCAATGAGATGACCTGCCGACCTATTTCCTGAAAGGAACCTTCAGTGACTGCAACTGACATCCGACCCGTCGATCCGAGCAGCCATTCCGCGGCCGCCGGGCACCCAGTTTCGACCGACGAGCACATCACGCTCGCCGAGGAGGTCATGGCACACAACTACCACCCGCTTCCCGTGGTGATCGCCGAAGGCCACGGCGCCTGGGTGACCGACGTGGAGGGTCGGCGTTATCTCGACGCCCTGGCCGGCTACTCCGCGCTGAACTTCGGTCACGGCCACCCAGACCTGGTCGCGGCAGCTCAAGCTCAGCTGACGCGGGTGACCCTAACCAGCCGGGCGTTCCACAACGACCAGCTCGGGCCGTTCTGCCGAGATCTGGCCGCGCTAGCCGGTATGGAACTGGTCCTGCCGATGAATACCGGCGCCGAGGCCGTCGAGACCGCGATCAAGGTCGCCCGTAAGTGGGGGTATGACATCAAGGGTGTCCCGGACGGTCAGGCGAACATCATTGTGGCCGACGGCAACTTCCACGGCCGCACGACCACAATCGTCAGCTTCTCCACCGACGAGGTGGCGCGGGCAGGCTTCGGGCCCTTCACCCCTGGTTTCACCGTAGTGCCGTATGGCGACACGCAGGCCCTGCGGGCAGCCGTCACCCCCAACACTGTCGCCGTGCTGATCGAGCCGGTGCAGGGCGAGGCCGGTGTGATCGTGCCGCCGGCGGAGTACCTACCGGCGGTGCGAGACCTGTGCACCGAGCAGAACGTGCTGTTCATCGCCGATGAGATCCAGTCAGGCCTTGGTCGCACCGGCACCACCTTCGCGTGTGAGCTCGAGAACGTAGTGCCGGACATGTACATCCTGGGCAAGGCGCTCGGCGGCGGCATCGTGCCGGTCTCCGCGGTGGTCTCGTCGCGGGCGATCCTGGGAGTGATCAAGCCGGGCAACCACGGCTCGACCTTCGGCGGAAACCCGCTCGCCGCAGCGGTGGGCTTCGCGGTCGTCAAGCTCCTGGCCGCAGGGGAGTACCAAGAACGCGCAAAGGTGCTCGGTGAGCAGCTGCGCCTGCGCCTTGAGGCCCTCATCGGTCACGGCGTCATCGCCGTTCGGACGCGTGGCCTGTGGGCCGGGGTCGACATCAACCCTGAGCTGATGACCGGCCGTGAGATGTGCGAACGCCTCCTGGCCAAGGGGGTCCTCGCCAAGGACACCCATGGGTCCACGGTGCGTCTCGCTCCGCCGATCGCGATCGAGGCGGAAGACCTTGGCTGGATGGTCGACCAGTTCGCCGCCGTCCTGGCCGAAGCAAGCAGAACAGTCAAGCCGGCTTGACTGTTCTGCTTGCAACGTGGGAACGTTCGAGGACTTGACACCTGCGTTCTGGGGAAGCCGGTCGGACACCGGCGCTGACCCGCAACCGTAGGCCGCCTTCGCTCGTCGTGCCCTCATCGGCGCAGATCGAAGCCACGCGGCAAGCCGGAGCACCAGATCGCAGGCCCAAGGCTCCACCATTCGTCCGCCGAGGTCTGCGGTCCGGAGTCGGTCGTTGTGGCGTACCCCGCCCGACCTCCCTCACCGGCGCGAGAGAGGTCCAACCCATGAAGTCCCCCCGTCACGCGCGCATCTGGCGCGCTGCCGTCATCGCGATCCTGCTCACCCTGGCCGGGGGAGTCCTCGCCGCACCGGCCCAGGCCGCCGCCTACCGGTACTGGGGGTACTTCCACCTCACCAAGGGCGCCTGGACCTTCGCCCAGACCGGACCTGCCCAGATCATGCCGGCCGACGGCGCGGTCGAGGGCTGGCGTTTCGCGGTCGCCGACCAGAGCTCGGTACGCACCCCTCGCGCGGCGCCCACCTTCGCCGCGCTGTGCAAAGGCACGGCGATCAAAGCGGGCAGCAAGCGGGTGGGCCTGGTCCTGGACTTCGGCCGCTCGGCTGACAGCGCTGACGGCGTGACGCCTCCCGCAGCGCAAGCCACCTGCGTGAGCGTGCCCGTCAAGGCCACGGGCAACGACGTTCTGGTGGCCGGGGGCGCCACCCTGCGTCTGGACAAGGCGTTGAACTGCGCCATCGACGGCTGGCCGTCCACCGGCTGCGGCGACGCCGTCGCGCACGTGTCAGCCGCTGCGGCCAGCCCGGACACCAAGATCACGATCGCCGCACCCAAGGCCAATGCGGCCAGCCGGCCTGCGGACAAGAGCTCGAGCGGCTCGGGCGGGCTGGTCCTGGGCGGTGCGGGGGCCCTCGCCCTGGTCGGTGCTCTCGGGTACGCGGCATGGCGTCGCGGCCGCGACGCCACGGACGACTGAGCATGGCGGTACCACCGTGAACCGCGCCCTGCACAACCCCCGGTTACCGCGTCTGCTGCACCCGGCGGCGTGGTGGGTGTGGGCGATCGGCCTGGCGATGGCTGCGAGCCGAACCACGAACCCGTTGCTGCTCGCCCTGATCGTGGCCGTCGCCGGCTACGTCGTGGCGGCTCGCCGCGAGATCGGCGCGGCGTCACCGTTCGGCGCCTTCCTGCGCCTCGGCCTGTTCGTCATCGCGATGCGGGTGCTGTTCGAGGCGTTGTTGGGCGGCGGCGTTCCCGGGCGCACCGTGCTCCTGAACCTCCCGCAGGTGCCCCTACCCGCAGGTGGCGTACGACTCGGCGGCGCGGTGACCCTGGAGGGGGTCCTGGCAGCCGCCTACGACGGGGCCCGACTGGCCGCGGTGCTCGCCTGCATCGGCGCCGCAAACGCCCTCGCCAGCCCACGGCGGTTGCTGCGCTACGTGCCGGCCACGCTCTACGAGGTGGGCACGGCACTGGTGGTCGCCCTCACCTATGCCCCACAGCTCGTGGATGACGCCCGACGCGTACGCGCGGCCCGACGGTTGCGAGGACACGCCGGGCGCGGTCCCCGCGAGCTGGCACGACTCGCCGTACCCGTCCTGGACAGTGCGCTCGAACGCTCGCTGGACCTCGCGGCGTCGATGGAGTCGCGCGGGTACGGACGCTCGGTGCACCGCAACGCCGGCTCTCGGCGCAAGGCCACGGCGCTGACCCTCTTTGGCCTCGGTGGTGTCGTGGCCGGTGTCTACGGTCTCCTGGACGGCGGCTCCGCACCGTTGCTCGGCCTGCCGCTGTTGGTGGTGGGCTCTGCAGCGGCGGCCGCATCTCTGGCGGTTGGCGCCCGCCGAGAGCGCCGCTCGCGTTACCGGCCCGACCCATGGGCAGCCCCCGAATCGGTCGTGGCGCTCAGCGGCGCGATCGCCGGCGGGCTCGTCCTCGTGGCCTCACAACGCGGCGTGCCCGGCATCATGCTGCAGACCTCACCGGCGGTCTGGCCGACCCTGCCCTGGTTACCGGCTCTCGGCCTGCTGCTGGGGCTGCTTCCCGCCTGGCTTTCTCCGCTGCCCCCGGTGCGGGCGCTCGAACGGGCCGGTGGCCTGCAAGACAAGCACAGCCCCAACGCCCACACCAGGAACGTCCACTCTGAGGACGTCGGCACGCAGGACATCCACAAGAGTGTCGGGAGCGCGTCATGATCCGGTTCGAGAACGTCGGTGTCAGGTTCAAGGACGGCGGCCGGCCCGTGCTCAGCGGCGTGGACCTGCACGTCGAAGAGGGCGAGCTGGTTCTCGTTGTGGGGGCCACCGGAAGCGGCAAGACCACCTTGCTCCGCTGCGTCAACGGGCTGGTTCCGCATTTCAGCGGGGGCACCCTCAGCGGGCGGGTCACCGTCGACGGTCGTGACACACGCACCCACCGTCCGCGTGACCTCGCGGACGTCGTCGGCGTTGTGGGTCAGGACCCGGCGGCGGCGTTCGTGACCGACACGGTGGAGGAGGAGCTCGCCTACGGAATGGAGTCCCTCGGTGTCCACGGTGACGTCATGCGACGCCGTGTCGAGGAGACACTGGACCTGCTCGGCCTTGCCGAGGTGCGTCAGCGAGCCCTGCGCACGCTCTCGGGCGGACAGCAGCAGCGCGTGGCCATCGGAGGCGTGTTGGCCGCACACCCACGGGTCCTGGTACTGGACGAACCGACCTCGGCGCTCGACCCGGTCGCAGCCGAGGAGGTGCTGGCCGCACTTACCCGGCTTGTCCACGACCTGGGCCTGACCGTTCTGCTTGCCGAACACCGGCTCGAACGGGTCGTCCAGTACGCCGACCGGGTGGTCGTCGTCGAGAACGGGCAGGCCCGATCGGACCTGCCCGCGACCGCAATGGCCAAGTCGCCGGTGTCGCCGCCCATCGTCGACCTCGGCCGCCTGGCCGGCTGGTCGCCGCTGCCTCTGTCAGTACGCGACGCGCGTCGCCTCTCCGGGCCGATGCGCCGGGTGCTGGCCAGCGCCACCCCCGCCCGGGTGGTCAGATCAGTCACCGTGAGCGGCCAGAGCCAGTCCCTGCTCAGCGCGCGGGCGCTGGTGGTCAACCGTGGGCGCCGGACGGTGCTGTGCGGCATCGATCTGGAGCTGCGCGCGGGCGAAGTTGTGGCACTGATGGGTCGTAACGGATCCGGCAAGTCCACCCTTCTAGCCGCGGCGTGCGGCCAGCTGCCCGCGCGCGCAGGGAGCGTGCGCACCGGTGGCCTTGACCCCGCCTCTCTGAAACCCCGTGACATCTTGAGGCACGTTGGCCTGGTCCCGCAGGACCCAGGCATGCTGTTGTACGCCGAGACAGTCGGCGCCGAATGTCACGCGGCCGACAGCGACGTCCGGGCCGCACCCGGCACGACGCGCGCCTTGCTGTTGCACCTCGCGCCCGACGTCCAGGAGGGCACCCACCCACGTGACCTCTCGGAGGGGCAACGTCTGGCCCTCGCGCTGGCCATCGTCCTGGCGGGCAGGCCACCTTTGGTGCTGCTGGACGAACCCACCCGCGGGCTGGACTATGGCGCCAAAGCCCGGCTCGTCGCCTCGCTGCGTTCGCTGGCAGCCGACAGCCATGGTGTTCTGGTGGCCACCCACGATGTCGAGCTGGTGGCCGAGCTGGCTGACAGGGTCATCGTCATCGCGGACGGCGAGGTGGTGACCGACGGCCCTGCCGCTGCTGTGCTTGCCGGCTCACCCGCTTTCGCACCCCAGGTGGCCAAGGTGATGCACCCGCAGCCCTGGCTCACCGTCGCCGATGTCGCGGCCGCGCTGGAAGCCTCGTGACCAGCCCCCGCGCCCAGCTCCCGAACGAGCCCGTCCTCGCCGTTCCCTGGCGGGCAGCGGTCACGTTGACAGGGACCACCCTGGTGGGGCTGGCCGCCTTTTTGTGGCCCTTCCTGGCAAAGCCCAGATCGGGTCTGGCGCACAGTGCAGACGCGCCATGGCTGTTCGTGCTGCTCGTCGCTCTGCTGGCCGCACTGGTCATGGCCGAGCTGTCCGGCGGCGGCATGGACGCCAAGACGGTCGCGGTGCTCGGCGTGCTCGCTGCCGCCGGCGGGGCGCTGCGGGTGCTCGGCGCCGGGACCGCCGGGCTGGAGCCGATGTTCTTCCTGGTGGTCATCGCCGGCCGGGTGCTCGGGCGCGGGATGGGCTTCGTACTCGGTGCACTCGCCGTGCTTGTCGGCGCCTTCCTGACCGGGGGAGTCGGCCCCTGGGCACCGTTCCAGATGATCGCCGCCGGCTGGGTCGGCTTCGGCGCTGGCTCCCTGCCAAGGGCGAGCGGGCGCCCCGAGCGGGTGGTCCTGGCCTGCTACGGGCTGGTGGCTGGCCTCTTGTACGGGCTTGTCATGAACCTGTGGTTCTGGCCCTTCCTCACCTCGGGTGCACCAGCCGGGATGGCCTTCGTGCCAGGAGAGCCCGTGGCGGCCAACATCTCGCACTACGCCGCCTTCTACCTGGCCACCAGTCTGAGCTGGGACCTCCCCCGAGGGGTGCTCACAGCCGTCCTGGTGCTGGTCGCCGGACGACCTGTGCTGGCCAGCCTGCGACGTGGCACCCGTCGTGCTGCGTTCGGAGCCACCGGCCAGTTCGTGAGAGGTAAGGCACCAGTGAGTGATGATTCTCTCATCAGTGGGCCACCATGAGACGATGCGAAACACCAAAAACCCTTGCACAGCAACGCAAACGCATGAACTTGAGTGTCCGGGGCCCGGTTGGCATCAAGGACGTTGACACGACCCGGTTGAGCCTTTTTGTGTCGGTTGCGCGACAATGCCGATTGTGATGCGCAACGCGGCGCACCACTGATGACGGGAGCGCTGATGTCGGCGAGGAATGACAAAGGGGCCGCGGGACCGAGCGTCGGTCAACTGCGCGAGCGCGTGGAGATGATGCGGGGCAATCCCGTTGACTCGGTTGAGGTGCGACCCGGCCATCTGGCGGGCCTGCGCGCGACCGGTGGGGTGGCCTGAGTGGCCACCAAGCCGCGGCCGGGGTCAGCACGCCGGGGCAGGGCCCCGATTGCCGAGCCAACCTGCGCAACGACAACTGGCGGAAATCACCCTTCTGACCTTCATTGGGCTGTCCGCATTCGTGCTCTACGGCTTGATCCGGACCGCCAGCCAGAGCGACTACTACGTGTCGGCGTACCACTACCTGTCGCCGTTCGCCTCGCCCTGCGTGAGCTCGACCTGCGCACAGGGAGCCAGTGAGTTCGGCACGTTCGGCGCGTTTCCGGCGATGGTCCCGCTGGCTATCCTCACCCTGCCGTTCCTGCTCGGCTTCCGGCTGACCTGCTACTACTACCGCAAGGCCTACTACCGTGCGTTCTGGCAGTCGCCGGTCGCGTGTGGTGTGCCCGAGCCCCGCGGCAAGTACACCGGCGAGACCCGGTTCCCGCTCATCGTCCAGAACGCGCACCGCTACTTCTGGTTCGTCGCGGTCCTGATCTCACTGATCAACACCTGGGACGCGATCAGGGCATTCCACTCCCCGACCGGCTTCGGCTTCGGTCTGGGCAACATCATCCTCGTCGTCAACGTCGTGCTGCTGTGGTCGTACACGATGGGCTGCCACTCGTGCCGGCACATCACACTGGGTCGGATCAACCACTTCTCCAAGCACCCGGTGCGCTACTGGCTCTATGAGCGCGCCAGCTGGCTCAACGGCCGGCACATGCAGCTTGCGTGGACCACGTTGGCCACGCTCGTGTTCACCGACGCATACATCGCGCTGGTTTCCGCAAACGTCATTTCTGATCTGAGGTTCATCGGATGAGCAGTCTTCTCGAACGGCACAACTACGACGTCATCGTCATCGGTGCCGGAGGTGCCGGCCTGCGAGCGGCGATCGAAGCGCGCGAGCAGGGCCTGCGCACCGCAATCCTGTGCAAGTCCTTGTTCGGCAAGGCCCACACGGTCATGGCCGAGGGTGGCATTGCCGCTTCCATGGGCAACGTCAACTCCAAGGACAGCTGGCAGGTCCACTTCTGTGACAGCCTGCGCGGCGGGAAGTTCCTGAACAACCCCCGCATGGTCGAGCTGCACGCCAAAGAGGCACCGGATCGCGTCTGGGAGCTTGAGACCTACGGCGCACTGTTCGACCGCACCCCGGACGGCAAGATCAGCCAGCGCAACTTCGGCGGGCACGAGTACCCACGGCTCGCCCACGTGGGGGACCGCACCGGGCTCGAGCTGATCCGCACCCTGCAGCAGAAGATCGTCTCCCTCCAGCAGGAGGACCTGAAGGAGCACGGCGACTATGAAGCCCGGATCAAGGTGTTCGCCGAGCTGACCGTCACCGAGCTGGTCAAGGACGGCAGTGCCATAGCCGGCGCATACGGCTACTACCGCGAGACCGGCAACTTCGTACTGTTCGAAGCCCCCGCCGTGATCATGGCGACCGGCGGGATCGGCAAGTCCTTCAAGGTCACCAGCAACTCCTGGGAGTACACCGGAGATGGGCATGCACTCTGCCTGCGTGCCGGGGCCAACCTGATCAACATGGAGTTCATGCAGTTCCACCCGACCGGCATGATCTGGCCGCCGTCGGTCAAGGGCATCCTGGTGACAGAGTCGGTTCGAGGCGACGGCGGGATCCTGACCAACGCCGAAGGCAAGCGCTTCATGTTCAACTACGTCCCGGACGTCTTCCGCGGCCAGTACGCCGAGTCCGAGGAAGAGGGCGACCGTTGGTACGACGACCAGGAGAACAACAAGCGCCCTCCTGAGCTGCTGCCGCGCGACGAGGTCGCGCGGGCGATCAACAGCGAGGTCAAGGCCGGCCGGGGCACCCCCCATGGCGGTGTCTACCTGGACGTGTCAACCCGAATGACCCCCGATGTGATCAAGAAGAAGCTGCCGGCCATGCATGCTCAGTTCCTGGAGCTCGCGGACGTCGACATCACCACCCACCCGATGGAGGTCGGCCCGACCGCCCACTACATCATGGGCGGGGTGGAGGTCGACGCGGACACCGAAGCCACCGCCGTCCCGGGACTGTTCGCCTGCGGCGAGGTCTCGGGCGGAATGCACGGTTCCAACCGCCTCGGTGGCAACTCGCTGTCCGATCTGATCGTCTTCGGCCGGCGCGCCGGCCTGGGCGCAGCGGCGTACGTCGCCGGGCTCGGCGACAAACGGCCCACCGTCTCCGAGTCTGACCTCGAGACTGCGGGGAAGGCTGCACTCGCACCCTTCCACGCGGAACCAGCCCCCGGGCCCGATGGCACCACGGCCCCCGCACCCGAGAACCCGTACACCGTCCACACCGAGCTGCAACAGGTGATGAGCGACCTCGTGGGCATCATCCGCCGCGAGGGTGAGATCACCGAGGCGCTGCAAGAGCTGAAGTCGTTGCGCAGACGCGCCGAGCACGCCGCCGTCGAGGGCCACCGTCAGTTCAACCCCGGCTGGCACCTCGCACTCGACCTGCGCAACATGCTCGACGTCTCGGAGTGCGTGGCCAAGGCAGCGTTGGAACGCCATGAGAGCCGTGGCGGGCACACTCGCGAGGACTTCCCGATCATGGACCCCAACTGGCGTGGCGTTAACCTGGTTTGTCATCTGGTTCCTGGGACCAGCGACATCGAGCTGACCCACAAGCCGGTTCCGACCATCCGGCCCGACCTGCTGTCGCTCTTCGACCGCTCCGAGCTGGAGAAGTACATGACAGCGCCCGAGCTCGCCGTACTGGACAACCCGCAGACTCCGTCAGCGTCAGGGGAGAAGGCATGAGCTACAAGTCAAAGTTCAAGGTCTGGCGCGGCGGTGCCGACGGTGGTGACCTCAAGGACTACACGGTCGAGGTCAACGAGGGTGAGGTGTTGCTGGACGTCATCCACCGGCTGCAGGCGACGCAGGCGCCGGACCTCGCCGTGCGCTGGAACTGCAAGGCCGGCAAGTGCGGCTCCTGCAGCGCCGAGGTCAACGGCAAGCCCAGCTTGCTGTGCATGACCCGGATGAACACCTTCGTCCCGGAGGAGACGGTGACGGTGACGCCGATGCGCACCTTCCCGATCATCCGAGATCTGGTCAGCGACGTCTCGTTCAACTATGAGAAGGCCCGCCAGATTCCGGCATTCGCGCCGCCGGAGGGTGTGAAGCCGGGGGACTACCGGATGGCGCAGCTGGATGTCGAGCGCTCTCAGGAGTTCCGCAAGTGCATCGAGTGCTTCCTGTGCCAGGACGTCTGTCACGTGGTTCGCGACCACGACGACAACAAGGAAGCCTTCTCGGGGCCGCGGTTCCTGATCCGGGCAGCCGAGCTCTCCATGCACCCGCTGGACAGCAATACCCATCGTGCTGAGTTCGCCCGGGACGAGCAGGGGATCGGCCTGTGCAACATCACCAAGTGCTGCACTGAGGTCTGCCCCGAGCACATCAAGATCACCGACAACGCGATCATTCCCATGAAGGAACGAGTCGTGGACAAGAAGTACGACCCGCTGGTCTGGCTGGGCTCGAAGATCGGGCTTCGCCACGACTGAGTCACCCACCCCAAGGCACGCCCGGCCATCCAAGGTCGGGCGTGCCTTGCGTTGGCGGCCATTCCCATGGTGCGCATGAGGCTGTGTACCAAATCGAGACATACACCCGTTCCACTGTGACCACGGCTGACCCGTCGTATCCAGCAGCCTTCGGCTCATCGGGTGCGAATCTCCTGAAACGGTTGCCGGACAAGGACATTGGCCATGGCACGGGCACTGCCCCGGAGGCCAGCCGGGAGCCAGTCACACTCCTGCGCGGGTTCCCAGTGGCCACCGGACAGGTTCCGGGGTGACCTCATACGGAACAAACAGGTGCCAGGGGGTTGCGCGATCGTGTTCCGCGCGGGACGCTGTAAGCGCTTACCCGCGAGGCGGTGACGGAAATGACAACACGCAAGCAGGGCAGGCGCCCGACGACGATATATTCCGTCGCGCAGCTGGCCGGAGTGTCCATCGCCACCGTCTCGCGGGTACTCCAGGGCACCGGGGCAACTTCACCACAAACCCGGGCCAACGTGCTTGCGGCCGTCGAGGAACTCGACTACGTGCCGCTCCAGGCTGCACGCAGCCTGGCGTTCCACCGGCACGAGGCCCACGGAATCATCGTGCCTGACCTCATCGGCCCCTACTACTCCGAGCTGCTGATGGGGTACGAGTCGGCTGCCGCCGAGCTCGGTCAGAGCGTGGTCATCGTCGTGGCGCACCCCAGTGAGGAGGCCACACGGGCGGTGCGCCTCTCCAGCCGAGTGGACGGGATCGTTGTCGCCAACTCAACGATCTCTGATGACGCGGCGGTATCCCTGGCCCAGCGGACCCCGGTGGTGCTGCTCGCGCGACCAACCGTGGCTGGATGTGACGCCGTGTCTGCCGAGAACTTCCAGAGTGCGCGGGCTCTGACAGAGCACCTCCTTGCCCACGGCAGGCGCCGGCTGTCCTTCGTCGGTGACCCCGATGGTTCACCCGACGTCCAGGAGCGCTATCTCGGATTTGTGGCGGCCATGGACGCGTCGGGCGCGGCCGAGATGGGGCCAACGGTCAAGGCCGGGTTTCGCGAACGTTCCGGTGCCGATGTCGCGGCGCAGGTCGTCGGCGGGGCCACCCGACCAGAGGCCCTGGTCTGTGCAAACGACGAGCTTGCCCTGGCCACGATGAAGGCGCTGCAGCACTTCGGAGTCCGCATCCCCGGCGATATCGCGATCGTTGGCTGGGACGACGTCATGACAGCGCGCTATGTGAGCCCCGGGCTCACGACCGTCCGCCAGCCCCTGTACGAGCTTGGCCGCGCTGCGGCGACCAGGCTCCACGAACGTATTGCCGGCGCCGCCACGGCACCGGAACCACTTGATCCTGCCAACCGAACTGGTTCTGCGGACCTCGTGTGGCTGTCCCGAAAAGGACGACTACGACGACCCGTGGGTCACGACCTGAGTCAGAATCACCGCACCCGGGCCTGGCCCCGACCAAGGAGAACAACGATGACACGCATCACAGGCGCTCACGCCGTGGCCGCGCACCGGCGCCCTCTCGGACCTGATGAAAGGAACGCACGATGACATCACGCAAGTACAAGACGTCGGCGCTGGTATGCGCCGTCGCTGTGCTGACGGCCGCGGGGGCGAGCGCCTGCTCCGGCGAGACCAAGACCAGCGCCGGCGGCGCAGGGGCCACGAGTGGCTCATCCACCCTGACGATCGAGGGCGATGCGGGCAACCCCGCGCTCGTGGAGAACTTCAACCCGCTGATGCCAGGGACCGCGCTGGGGGGCAGGAATCTCATCTACGAGCCGCTGGAGATCGTCAGCGCGACCGACGGGACGTATACGCCGTTCCTGGCGACGGGATACAAGTTCACCGACCCCAAGACGCTGGTCTTCACGATCCGCCAGGGCGTCAAGTGGAGCGACGGCAAGCCCTTCAGCGCCAGCGATGTCGTGTTCACCCTCAATCTGCTGAAGAAGTTCCCCGCTCTGGACAGTAACGGGGTGTGGCAGCACGTGTCCGCGGTCTC
>JGI20191J14862_1000587_pt1 | contig 12235 bp, 15 predicted proteins | sample NGESurdeep092012_7_FD_14862 | JGI IMG/M metagenome (IMG submission 14862)
CCGGAGGCCGTCATGCCGCTCAAGCGCGGCTCCGATGGAAGGCTTGGTGTGGCGGGCGGCGGCGGCAACGTCATCAATAACTACATCACCTATGCACCGGTCCATAATGTCACGGGAACGGGCGAGGAATTAGCGCAGATCAAGAAGACACAAGACGAGGATCGCCGGGCATTTCCCAAGGTCATCGCCGCGCATATTGCTGATCCTAATTCTGTCGTTTCCAAGTCGCTAAGTCGTAATACACAGGCGGCCCGCAGGCGGTAGATGAGATTAAGCAAAGCGTGCTTGCCCGTTACAAGGATTGTGTCGGCGAGACGATCCAGCCAGAAGTAAATTCCCGAGCCTCAGGGAAGGCCGCCCATGCGCTAGGGCGACCTGGGGCTTATGTGCACTACCCCCGCTTGCGCCAGCCTCGCAAATCAGCGAATCTAGTGCGCAGCGAGGCCGGGCTGAAATCCCGACCCCGCCACTTGCCACCCGACGCCATAGGAGGGCTTCGGATGACCGCCCAAATAGATATCACCGGCATCGAAAAATCACAGCCCTCCTGTGCGTCATCACACAGGAACGATGCACCATGTCTGCCAAGGCAAAGAAGCAAAGCCCACAAGGCGAATTTCGAGCACTCACGCAGTTCGAGAAACTGCCGCCTAATCATGCGACGTTCTTAGTAGACGATGACAGCTCCGAACCTCACTTGCGAAAGAGCGAATATGCCGTCATCGACACATCTGATCGCGAACCCGCACACGGCGAACTATATTTGGTCCAGTTCAGCGAACACAGCCGGCGATACATCAAGCAATTAAAACGCGACTACCTGAACATCACGGGGCAGGGAGCCGAGCTGTCCGAGGTGTGGTGGGTATGCGAGCTGAGAGGTTTTAGAAAAACCACTGAGCGTTCTCATGGTGTGCCGATCTTTGCCGGCCTTAGCGAAGGTCCATATCAAACTGCCAACGTCGGAAAAATCTTGACCGGGCGCGTTGTCGGCTACGCCACGCGCAGCGACACGAGGCAGCGCGACGACTAGCGGCTCGCGATGCCGCTGACGGGCGGCGCCACCACCTAGACCACCACCTCGGTGCCGGCGGCGGCGACCACCACCTAGACCACCACCTCGGTGCCGGCGGTGGTGATCTCCGCCGAGCTCGTCGGCAACCACCTTCTGCCGAAAGGCAAAAGGTGGGGCAACGTTGCCCCCTGCGGCGGCGCGATTCAGGTTGACAAGTAGCCACGTGGCCACTAAAAAGGTGTCCATGAGGACACCAATCAAGCAAAAACAGACGTGGGGATGGAGCGACATCCTGGCGGCTGTCGGAGAAACCCCCGCAGCTTTTCGTCACAAGCTCCGGCGCGAGCAAGTAAAGCTAGAAACTGCTGATGCCGATGAAACGCGGACGCGCGCAACAATTTGGGATATCGCGCGGCTGCGCGTCAGCCGTCATCTATGCGACATTGGCCTTGAAGCCGAGCAAGCATTTGGCTTGGCGAAGTTCCTTGTCGATCTTGCATACAAGGATCTGATCGACGGCGCTAATTTCACGGAAAGCGGCGGCAAACGGCAGGAATTTCTGTTCGCTGTTTTCTTTAGGGTTGGGCCCATGCCGGGCGGCCCGCGGATCATCAGGGTAAAACCAAACGACCCGCAAGCCGACCAGATCACCGCCCTGGTGGAGATCGGGCTGCAGGCGTCTAACCCGCAAAATATTATCGTGCCAATTCATAAGTTAGTTCTCGATGCTTGGTACAGCCTCCCAAATCTTCCTGGCGACGTTGAGGGTTGGATGAAAGCAACGAGCTTGAAGATGAGCGCACTTGAAGAATTGAGCGGTAAGGGGGCGTCCCGCTGATGCCCCGCCGCGCCGCCACCGTTACGCAAGCCGATGTTTCCCGCACCATTCGCGCGGTGTTGGCGGCGCACTTGACGATCATTCGCGTGGTGACGCGCCCTGACGGCGTTTCGATCGAGACGACTGAGACGCAGGTGCTGCCCGAGGTGCCACCGGTCGCACCCAACCCGATTGTGCTCTGATGCCTCGACCTCGCCCGCCCCACCTACACCGCGAAGAAAGCCGCCACGGCGGTGTTGCTTGGTATGTGCGTCGAAAGCACGGCCCTCGCATTCGGATCAAGGGAGAGTACGACACGCCCGAGTTCTGGACGCAGTACAATGCCGCGCTCGTAGGAACGCCGATGCCGTCGAAGGCGGCAAAGGCCAATAGCCTCGCCTGGGCGATGGGTAACTATCGGAATAGCTCTACCTGGGGCGGCTTCTCCAATGCCACGCGGCGCCAGCGCGAGAACATCATCAAGGCCGTTATCAAGACCGCCGGCATGGTGCCGTTGAAGGATATCACCTCCGACACCATCCGGACCGGGCGTGAGCGGCGCGCCGCGACCCCGCACGCGGCAAATAATTTTCTCAAAGCCATGCGCGGGTTTTTTGCCTGGGCGGTCGAGGAGAAGCTGGTCGCCGTCGATCCGACCAAGGGCGTGAAGCTGCTGGTAGGCAAAAACGACGCCGTTGGTTTCCGTGTCTGGTCGCAAGATGAGTTGGACAGGTTCGAGGCGCATTGGCCTGTCGGCACGCGGGAACGGCTCGCCTTCGACCTGCTGCTGTACACCGGATTCCGCCGCGGCGATGCCGTCCGCATCGGGCGCCAGCACGAGCGCGACGGCGTGATCACTATCCACACCGAGAAGCACCGCAAAGGGAAGCCCGGCGAGCTAGTGTCACTCCCTATTCTGCCGCCGCTGGCGGCATCAATCGCCGCGACCAAGACGGGGGACATGACCTACCTCGTCACCGACGCCGGCCATCCTTGGGTCAAGGAAAGTTTTGGAAACTGGTTTGGGGAAATCAGTCGCAAGGCCGGCTGCCCAGGTTCCGCTCATGGCTTACGGAAGGCCGGAGCAACCCGAGCAGCAAATCACGGCGCGAGCGAGCGCCAGCTGATGGCGATCTTCGGTTGGTCCACCGGAAAGATGGCGCAGCACTACACCCGCTCCGCCGATCGGGTGCGGCTGGCACGAGATGCCGCCAAATTGCTCATGCCGGAAGTACAACCAGAGAACAAAAATCGCCCGCACCCTGGGTCCGGTGCGGGGGCGCGCGCGAAAAACCGAAATCACTCAGGAGGTTGAAAAATGTTTGGTGCCCAGGAAAGGACTCGAACCTTCACGCCTCGCGGCGCTAGTACCTGAAACTAGTGCGTCTACCAATTCCGCCACCTGGGCTCTGCGGACTAGGTACGGAGCCGCTTTCGGCTTGTCAATTGAAGCGCTTGCAGCCCCTGTACAGCGCTTGGCCGATCCTGTATTGCCCGGGTTCCAAGGCATTCCCACCGCTACCTGATCGAGAGCGGCATGACCGCACATAGCCCGTCCGACTCCCTCGTCACCGTCTATGGCGGCTCGGGTTTTCTTGGCCGCCATGTGGTCCGCGCCCTGGCCAAGCGTAACTATCTCATCCGGGTGGCGGTGCGCCGTCCCGACCTCGCCAACCATCTGCAACCGCTCGGCCGCGTCGGCCAGATCCATGCCGTGCAGGCCAATCTGCGCCACGCCCCCTCGGTCGAGGCGGCGGCGCGCGACGCCCAGGTGCTGGTCAATCTGGTCGGCATCCTGTTCGAGCGCGGGCGCCAACGTTTCGATTCGATCCAAACCTTTGGCGCCGAGCAGGTGGCGCTGGCCGCGAACGCCCATGGCGCCCGCCTGGTGCATGTGTCGGCGATCGGCGCCGATGAACACTCGCCCGCCCATTACGCCCGCTCGAAGGCCGCGGCCGAGCGGCTGGTGCTGGCTGCGCAGCCGTCGGCCACTATCATGCGGCCGTCGATCCTGTTCGGGCCGGAAGACGATTTCTTCAACCGCTTCGCCGCGCTGGCGCGGATGTCGCCGGCGCTGCCGCTGATCGGCGGTGGCCACACCCGTTTCCAGCCGGTGTTCGTCGGCGATGTCGCCACCGCGATCGCGGACGCGGTGGACGGCAAAGCGCGCGCCGGCACGATCTACGAATTGGGCGGGCCTGAGGTGCGGACGTTCAAAGAGCTCATGCAATACGTGCTCGCCACCATCGAGCGCAAACGGCTGCTGGTGCCGCTTCCGTTCTTCGTGGCCAAGCTGCAGGCGATGATGTTGCAGTATCTGCCGATCCCGCTGCTGACGCCCGACCAGGTCGAGCTGCTGCGTGTCGATAATGTGGTTTCAGAGGCCGCCAAGGCCGAGAGCCGTACGCTGCAAGGGCTCGGCATCGCGCCGGAGCCGATCGAGGCGATCGTGCCCTCTTATCTTTGGCGCTTCCGCAAGACCGGGCAGTTCCGCAGCCGCATCGCCTGAACATCAGCGCACCCGTGCCGGTCATCACCAACATCGAGGACTTGCGGCAGCTCGCGCGGCGGCGCATCCCGCGCGCCCTGTTCGACTATGTCGATCGCGGCTCCTACGACGAGATCAGCTACCGCGCCAACAGCGACAAACTGAAAGCGATCCGCTTCCGGCAACGCGTGCTGGTCGACGCCAGCAATCGTTCGCTCGCGACCACCATGCTCGGCGAGAAGGTATCGATGCCGGTCGCCATCGCGCCGACCGGCCTGACCGGTCTGCTGCACGGAAACGGCGAGATGCTGGCGGCGCATGCAGCCGAGGCCGCCGGCACCCGCTATTGTCTTTCCACCATGTCGATCTGTTCGATCGAGGACGTGCGGTCGGCCATCAAGGGGCCGTTCTGGTTCCAGCTCTATGTGTTCCGCGATCGTGGCTTCAGTGAATCCGTGATCGCGCGCGCCCAGGCCGCCGGCTGCACCGCCTTGTTCGTGACCGTCGATCTGCCGCTGCGCGGCCAGCGCCATGCCGACATCAAGAACGGCCTGGAAGTGCCACCACGGCTCACGCTGCGCAATGCGTTCGATATCGCGACCAAGCCGGCTTGGGCGCTGAGCGTGCTGATGGGCAGGCGTAAGTCGTTCGGCAATATCGACGAATATCTCAAGAACAAGGGCGGCGTGTGGGCGGCCGGGCGCTGGGCCAACGACAATTTCGATTCCACGCTGTCCTGGGATGACGTGAATTGGGTGCGCAAACTGTGGCCGGGCAAGCTCGTGCTGAAGGGCGTGCTCGACGCCGAGGACGCCAAACGCGCGGCCGATATGGGCGCCGACGCCATCGTCGTCTCCAATCACGGCGGCCGCCAGCTCGACGGCGCGCCGGCGACGATCACGGCGCTGCCGCGCATCGCGGATGCGGCAGGCGACCGCATCGAAATTCTGTTCGACGGTGGCGTGCGCTCCGGCCAGGACGTGCTCAAGGCGCTGGCGCTGGGCGCGCGCGGCTGCATGATCGGACGCGCTTATCTCTATGGGCTCGCCGCCATGGGCGAAGCCGGCGTGGCCAAGGCGCTCAGCCTGATCGGCGAGGAATTGAAGGTGAGCATGTCGCTCACCGGCGTGCGCGACATCGCGGATGTCAGCCGCGATATCCTCTTTGACAATTACGACGATCGCCGTCGCGATGCGTGACGCGGCTCACAGAAAATACAGCGTGTAGATGCCGGCGCTGCCGACCACGATGCGCCACCAGGCGAACAGCGCGAAGGTGTGACGCTGCACGTAGCGCAGGAACGTCTTCACCACGATCCAGCCGAAAATAAACGAGAAGATGAAGCCGACCGCGATCGCGGTGATGTCGCCGTGCGCCAGGTCGGCGCGGCTCTTGTAGGCCTCGTAGGCGAAGGCGCCGACCATGGTCGGCATCGCCAGCCAGAACGAGAATTCCGCCGCCGAACGGCGGTCAGCGCCGAACAGCATGGCGCCCACGATGGTGGCGCCCGAGCGCGATACGCCCGGGATCATGGCGACACATTGGCAGACGCCGATGACGAAATACATCGGCAGCGAGAACGCGGTGGCTTCGAAATAGCGCGGCTTCAAGTTCATGCGATCGACCCACAGCAGCACGAAGCCGCCGACGATGAACATCATGCAGACGATGCGCACGTCGAACAGCCTGGCCTTGACGAAGCTGCCGAACAGCGCGCCGATCACCGCCGCCGGCAGGAATGCCAGCAGCACACCGATGATGAAGCGCGCCGCTGCCCATTGCGTGAACATGGCTGTCGCCAGCGCCCAAAGGCGGCCGAAATAGATCGTCAGCAGCGCCAGGATCGCGCCCAGCTGAATCAGGATTGCAAACGACTTGCCGAACGAGTCGTCGCCCCAGCCGAGGAAATGCTCCATCAGCAGCAGATGGCCGGTCGAGGAGACCGGCAAAAATTCGGTTAGCCCTTCGACCACGCCCAGCACGGCGGCCTTGACCAGGTCAAGATGAGCCGAGATCAGGCCGAGGACGGCCGCCTTGATGGCGTCGAAATTCATAGGCTGCTCCGGGGAAGTCGCGGACGCTTAACACCGGCGGGGAATCATGCGGGCAATCTTGTGAACTTGCGCTTTTGGCGCAACGGCGTCATTCAGGCAACGAAAAAAGGCTGGCCGGTGGGCAATTTGCGCTGTCGGAGCGGCTTTCTATAGTGCAGTCACCGATTCCCACCGAGGCGGCCCTCGCCGCTAAAAATCCCGGGCACCCATGCTGACACTGTTTCATCATCCGCTCTGCCCGCATTCGCGCTATGTGCGCCTCATCCTTGGCGAATACGGCATCGACGCCCGGCTTGTGGAAGAGCGGTTCTGGGAGCGGCGGGAGGCGTTCCTGCTGCTCAATCCAGCCGGCGAAATACCGGTGCTGGTGGCCGACGGCCAGCCGGCGATTCCCGGCGCGGCCATCATTGCCGAATATATCGAGGAGACGCACGCACCCTCGCCCGGCGAGGACCGGCTGCTACCGCCACCGCCAGATCAGCGGGTGGAAGTGCGGCGGCTAGCGAGTTGGTTCAACGATAAATTCCATGCCGAGGCCAGCGGCCCCTTGGTGAGCGAGCGGGTGTTCAAGCGCCACATGACGCTGGAACAGGGCGGCGGGCCGCCCGATAGCGAGGCGATGCGCGCCGCCCGCCACAATATCCGCTATCATCTGGCCTATATCGGTTGGCTGGTGCGCACGCGCGATTGGCTGGCCGGCGACCGGCTGACTTTGGCCGACCTGGCCGCGGCGGCGCATTTGTCCGTCGCCGATTACCTGGGCGATGTGCCGTGGAACGAAGACGAAGTCGCCAAGAACTGGTACGCGCGGGTGAAGTCGCGGCCCGCGTTCCGGCCGCTCCTGACCGACACGCTGGCCGGACTACCGCCATCGAAAAGCTACGCCGATCTCGACTTCTGACCGAGCCGGACAAGCTCAAGGCCGCGCTCATCGAGCAGGCGCGCTCGCGCGGCTTCGACGTGGTCGGCGTCACCAAGCCCGACGCGGTGCCGGAAGCCAAAGCACGGCTGGAGCGCTTCCTCGCCGATGGCGCGCACGGCGACATGGCCTGGATGGCCACCACCGCCGAACGGCGCGCCTCGCCCAGCGCGCTGTGGCCGGATGTGCGCTCGGTCGTCATGCTGGGGATGAATTACGGACCGGACGAGAACCCGCTGGCGATTTTGCAAGCGCGCGATCGCGCCGCGATCTCGGTCTACGCCAAAGGCGACGATTATCACGAGCTGATCAAATCACGGCTGAAGGAGATCGCGCGCTGGCTCACCGGCAATGCCGGCGGCGACGTCAAGGTGTTCGTTGATACCGCGGCGGTGATGGAGAAGCCGCTGGCGGCAAAAGCCGGTCTCGGCTGGCAGGGCAAGCACACGAACTTGGTGTCGCGCGAATTCGGCTCGTGGCTGTTTCTCGGCGCGATCTTCACCACGCTCGATCTGCCGGCCGATGATGCCGTGCCGGACAGTTGCGGAAGCTGCCGCGCCTGTCTCGACATTTGCCCGACCGCGGCGTTCCCGGAACCCTACCGGCTGGATGCGCGGCGCTGCATTTCGTACCTGACCATCGAGCACAAGGGGCCAATCCCCCACGACCTGCGCCCGCTGATGGGCAACCGCATCTATGGCTGCGACGATTGTCTCGCCGTCTGTCCATGGAATAAATTCGCCGCCCTTGGCCGCGAGGCGAAACTAGCCGCGCGCGATGGCTTACGCGCGCCCAAGCTCGCCGATCTGGCCCGCCTCGACGACGCGCAGTTCCGCGCGCTGTTCGCCAAGACCTCGATCAAGCGCACCGGCCGCGACCGCTTCGTCAGAAATGTTCTCATCGCCATCGGCAATTCGGGCGATGGCTCGCTCGCGCAAGCGGCCGAGCGATTGCTCGGCGATGCTTCGCCCGTGGTGCGCGGCGCCGCGGTGTGGGCGCTGGGACAATTATTGCCGCGCGACAAATTCGCGGCTTTGGCCGAGCGCAACAAAGAATCCGACAATAGCGTTCAAGACGAGTGGGCTGCGGCGCTCGCTTAGAATTCCGCCACCGCCGCGATTAGCCGCTCGATGTCTTCCGGCCGCGATAGCCGGTGATCGCCGTCCTTGATCAGCGTCAGCACCACATCGTCGCGGGCACAGCGCGACACGAGCTCGACCGCGTGCCGCCAGGGCACGTCCGGGTCCTGCACGCCTTGCAGGATGTGCACCGGGCAGCCGGTCTCGATCAGCCCGCCAAGCAGGAGATGCTTGCGGCCGTCCTCGATGAGTGCGCGCGTGATCGGAAAGGGCTCGGCCGAATACTCCGATGGCCGCATCCAGGTACCTTTGTCCTCGATCTCGCGCTTGATCGCGTCGGGGAATTGCTTCCACATCAGTTCCTCGGTGAAATCCACCGCCGGCGCGATCAGCACCATGCCGGCGATGGGCGCGGCGTCTTTGCGCTTGCGCAACTCGCGCGCCAGCAGGAGCGCCAGCCAACCGCCCATAGAGGAGCCGACCACCACCTGCGGGCCTTGGGCGAACTGCGTGTAGACCGCCACGCTTTCCTCCAGCCAACGGCCGATGGTGCCGTCGTTGAAGTCGCCGCCCGACAAGCCGTGGCCGGAATAGTCGAAACGCAAACAGGCACGGCCTTGGCGCTCCGCCCAGCGGTCGAGCGCCTCGGCCTTGGTGCCCTGCATGTCGGCCTTGAAGCCGCCGAGCCAGAACAGGCCGGGGCTCTTATTGTCGCTCTTGCCCTCGCGTGCGCGCACGGCGATGGTCCGCTTCGGCGGCGGCGATTCTATCGTCAGGGACGTCAGGCGAGACTCGCTCATGAGCGCTTTGGCCAGATTCGGGATGAACGCAATTGCGGGCGCCGCACCTTCTCGCCGCAAGCCGACCTTAAATGCAAGGGGGGCTGACGCATGATCCCGAAAAGTGGGAACCGGTTTTCGAAAAAGATCATGCGCAAGGGATGCCCATGGGTCCTACCGTCCGTGCCACGCCGCGCTCGCTCGCCGGCGCCACAATTTTGCAGCTTGTGCCGGCGCTAGGCGACGATCCGGCCGGCCACGCCGCGGTGGATATCGCGCTCACGTTGCTGCAATCCGGTGCCCGCGCCATCGTTGCCGGCGACGGCGGACCGCTGGTCGGCAAATTGCGTGCCTTCGGCGGCGAATGGCTGCCGATGCCAAACGACACCTTCAATCCGCTGCGCATCCGGCGCAATGCGCGGCAGCTCGCAAACCTGATCGCCGCCGAGCGCATCGGATATCGTGCACGCGCATAGCGCTGCGGCAGCCTGGAGCGCGCTCGCGGCCACCGAGCGCATGCCGGTGTTCCTGGTCACATCGTTTCCCGACCGCCTGCCGGCGAATTCCTGGCCCGGCAACCTGTTCCGCGGCTCGCTCGCGCGCGGCCACCGCGTGATTGCGCCGTCGAGCTATGTCTCGCACGCGATGATCGAGCGCTACAAGATTCCGCCCGAGCGCATCACCGTGATTCCGCGTAGCGTCCCGCCACCTTCAGTCCGGCGGCGGTGAGTGCCGACCGCATCGCCGCGTTGCGCCGCACCTGGGGAGTCCTCCCGCAAACGCGCATCGTGCTGGTCCCCGGCCGGATCGCGCCGCGCAACGGCCAGATGACCGTGATCGATGCCGCGCGGCTGCTGGTCGGCGGCGGTGATCGCAACCTCGCATTCGTGTTCGCCGGCGACGATCGCGGCCAGCAGCGTTATGTGCGCGCGTTACGTCGCCGCGCGCGGTTGCACGGCGTCGACACGCTCTGCCGCTGGGTCGGACATTACCCGGATATGCTGGCCGCGCTCGCCGCCGCCGATGTGGTGGTGGTGGTGCCGGCATTGGAGCCGCCGCTGACCGGCCGCACCGTCGTCGAGACGCAAGCGCTAGGCCGGCCGGTGATTGCCACCACGGTCGGAGTCTTGCCAGAAAACGTCCTGTGTCCGCCGCGCATGCGGGACGAATTGCGCACTGGCTGGCTGGTGCGGCCGGGTGATGTGGGCCAACTCTCGCGCGCGCTCGACGTCACGGGTTACGAGGCGCTGGGAGCTCGCGCGCGCCAATTCGCCGAATTCGTGTTTTCCCCGCAAAGCGTTGCCGAAGCCTTTCGCGCGGTCTATACGTCGCTCTTGGCACGCGATAGCTGATGCGCAATTGCAATGGCGCGGGTAACAAGTGGCGCGAGCAGCAAGTGCCGATTAACGATTTTGGCGTCGTCTTCGACTTGGTGACTTCAAGCTGCGCTAGAATTTATTCGTCGGGTCGCGGGCGGTTGGCTGGCGCCCGATGTTTCGAGGTCGTGACGTCATGTCGAGCTTTTCCGCGCCTGAATCGCCGGCCGTCAAGAACCTCACCCCGGTGAATGCGCGCGGCGACTCATCCAAAGCCAGTTCCGACGGCCGCATCGCGGCCGCCAAGGACGCGACTCGCGATCCGATCACCGTGCTGATTGTCGTCCCCACGCTCGATGTCGGCGCCGCCGACGCCGGCGCGGTCGAGCTTGTGCGCATTCTCAGCGAAGCGGGTAACCGCGCCGTTGTGGTGGCGCGCGCCGGACGACTGGTCGCCGACGTGGCCGCGGCCGGCGGCGAATTCGTTCCCCTCGATGTCGCCACCAACAATCCGATCGTGATGTTGCGCAACGCCGCCGTGCTAGTCCGGCTCGCGCGCGAACGGCAGTGCGGCGCAATCCATGCGCTCGGCCGCTCTGGCGCCTGGAGCGCCTATATCGCCGCGCGGCTTCTAGGCATTCCATTCGTGACCAGCTGGTACAAGGGCTTTCGCGAGCAGAACATTTTCAAGCACCTATACAACGGCGTCATGGCGCGCGGTGATCGCGTCATCGCAGCGAGCGAGCAGATCGCCCAACTAGTCAACGACCGCTACGGCACGCCGTGGGAGCGGATCGCGGTGGTGCCGTGCAGCATCGACTTCGAGCAATTCGACCCGGCCAATGTCGCGCGCGAACGCGTCGAGGCGGTGCGCCGCGCCTGGGGCGTCAAACGCGACACCAAGGTAATCCTGATCGTCGGCCGCATCCTGCGCCGCAAGGGCCATCACGTGGTGGTGCGGGCGGTGAAGCGGCTCAAGGACATGGGCCTGAAGGATTTCCTCTGCGTCTTTGTCGGCGAGGACCGCGGCCGCACCCATTACACCGGCGAGCTTTGGGATCTGGTGCTGGCGACCGGCACCATGGACGTGATCCGCATGGCCGCGCCGGTGAGCGACATGCCGGCAGCCTATGCGGCCGCCGCGGTCGTGCTGTCGGGAGCGGTGCAGCCGGAAGGCGTGCAGCGGGCGATCCTGGAAGCGCAGGCGATGGCGCGGCCGGTCATCGTGTCCGATCTCGCCGCCGGGCCGGACGTGGTGCTCACCTCGCCGGCGGTGCCGGAGAGCCGGATCACCGGCTTGCGCTTTCACTCCGGCGATGACGCCGCGCTGGCGGCGGCCTTGCTGCGGCTGTTTTCTCTGCCCGAGCCTGCCCGCAGCGCCATCGGCATGCGCGGGCGCGACTGGGTGCTCGGCCATTTCAACGCGCCCGGGGTCGCCGAACAGACGCTGCGGCTGTATAGCGAGATCGCGGGCGTGACAGCGCCCCTGCTTTAGTGCCGCAGGTCAGACAAAATTAGTGAAATTTGAACGGTTTGACCGCGGATTCCGACCTTTCTATCGACAAGAGGGCCGGAACCGCGTTGACTTATTCGTCGTTTCTACCAATCTTTTGCTATCGTAGTATGGCTGAGAACTGCCAAATACCCGTTGCAACAGCATGAGGAGATAGAAGCCATTCGTCGTCCGATGAAGTCCGCGCTGCCCGCCCAAAAGGACGGCCCGCGCATCAACGAGGAGATCCGCTCGAAAGAAGTTCAGCTGATCGAT
>JGI20191J14862_1000588_pt1 | contig 12228 bp, 11 predicted proteins | sample NGESurdeep092012_7_FD_14862 | JGI IMG/M metagenome (IMG submission 14862)
GCGCTCAAGCGGCGGCTGACCTGGGACCTGGTGCGTCAGGCAGTCGAATCCACCGCCAAATTATCGGCCTTCGTGCTCTTCATACTGATCGGCGCGCGTGTATTCTCGCTGACGTTCTACGGCGTCAGTGGCCATATCTGGGTTGAAAGCCTGCTGACTTCGTTGCCTGGCGGGCAAATCGGCTTCCTGATCTTCGTCAACGCCTTCGTGTTCGTTCTCGCCTTCTTCCTCGACTTCTTCGAGCTCGCCTTCATCGTTGTTCCGCTCCTCGGCCCCGTCGCCGAACATCTCGGCATCGACTTGATCTGGTTCGGCGTCATTCTCGGCGTCAATATGCAGACCTCGTTCATGCACCCGCCGTTCGGTTTTGCGTTGTTCTATCTGCGCTCGGTCGCGCCGCGCGAGCCTTACAATGACCGCGTCACTGGCAAGCGCACGGATGGGATCACCACCGGCCAGATCTACTGGGGCGCCATGCCGTTCGTGGTGATCCAGGTGATCATGGTGCTGCTGGTCATCCTGTTCCCGGCCATGGTCATGCACTACAAGGGCGCCGCGTCGACGATCGATCCGAACAAGGTGCGGATCGAAATCCCGCAAATCGACCTGTCGCCGCTCGACTTCAGCGAGCCGCCNAAAAGATAGCGCCCTTCGATAAAAAACGGCACCGGCACCGGGGCCGCTTTTGTACGCGCGCTACGATCAGGCGCGCGAGTGGCGGACCATGAAGGAATCGTAGCTGAGCTCGGCCACCTGGAACCACTGGTAGCCATTGTTGGTGTATTTGGTCATCGCGTCATAGACCTTCTTGAAGCTTTCGTTCGTTGCCGCGATTTCACTGTGCAATTCCTTCGCAGCTTTGAAGCAGGCTTCCATGATCGCCGGCGAGAAGCCGTGCAGCTTCACACCGTTGGCGAGCAGGCGGCGGAGCGCCGCCGGATTGACCTCATCGTATTTCGCGATCATCCAGGTATTGGCGAAGTGGCCGGCCTGTTCGAGGATCGCCTGGTAGTTTTTCGGCAGTGCATTCCACTTGTCGAGGTTAACGAAGGTGAACAGCATCGAGCCGCCTTCCCACCAGCCGGGATAGTAGTAATGCGGCGCGACCTTGTAGAAGCCGAGCTTCTCGTCGTCGTAGGGACCGACCCACTCGGCGGCGTCGATGGTGCCCTTCTCCAGTGCCGGATAGATGTCGCCGGCCGCGATTTGTTGCGGAACCGCGCCGAGCTTTTGGATGACGCGGCCGGGGAATCCCCCGATGCGCATTTTCAAGCCCTTGAGATCGTCGACCGAATTGATCTCCTTGCGGAACCAGCCGCCCATTTGGCATCCGGTATTGCCGGCGAGCAGCGCGGTGCAATTGTACTTCTTGTAGAACTCGTTGAGCACTTCCTTGCCGCCGCCCAGCGTGAACCAGCCTTGGTTCAGCCGTTGGTTTGGGCCGAACGCAATCGATGTGCCCATGCCGAACGTTGGGTCCTTGCCGAAATAGTAGTACGAGGCGGTATGGCCGCACTCGACGGTGCCGTTCTGTACGGCGTCGACGACCTGCAGGCCGGGCACGATTTCACCGCCGGCGAAAGTCTGAATCTGGAACTTGCCGTCGGTCGCCTCGGCGACGACCTTGCACATCATTTCGGCGCCGCCGTAGAGCGTGTCGAGCGACTTCGGCCAGCTCGTGGTCATGCGCCATTTGATCTCCGGCATCGACTGCGCGATCGCCGGCGAAGCAACCGCGGCCGCGGCAACGCCGATGCCCGCAGTTTTTAAAAATTGACGACGCTTCATTTTGATATCCTCCCTCTGGTTTTCTTATAGCGGGAGCCCACCATTCGCGCGCACCCGTCATCGCACCCCTTGGGGGCGTGGCCGAAACCATGACGGAGGCCGCCCGCTAGATCCAGTCTGCATCGGCTCGACCAAAGTTATAAGTGGGAGCGGGCCCGGAAAGGACCCTAAAAAGCGTCGGGGCCGGCTTTGTGGGCCGGCCCCAATCCGATTTATTTAATAGTCGATCGGTTCTTGCGCCGATCAGCTTTTGCCGCGATGGCGGATCATGAAGGACTCGTAGGTGTATTCCGCAACCTGCCACCACAGGTTCTCGTCTTCACGGAATGCCATCTGCGATTCGTAGATTTTCTTGAAGTCGGCATTGACCGCGGACGTCTCGGCGTTGACCTCGTTCGACGCTTTGAGACAGGCTTCCATGATCTCCGTGCTGAACGGTCGCAGTTGCGTGCCGGCCGCCACCAAGCGCTTCAACGCCAGCGGATTGCGNGCATCGTATTTGGCCTGCACGTCCATATTGGTGTAGCCGGCCGCCGTCGTGAGCAGTGACTGATACGCCTTCGGCAGTGCGGCCAACTTGTCGGTATTGATGTAGAAGTGCAGCGCTGTGCCGCCTTCCCACCAGCCCGGGTAGTAATAGTATTTCGCGACCTTGTAGAAGCCGAGCTTCTCGTCGTCGTAGGGACCGACCCACTCGGCGGCGTCGATGGTGCCCTTCTCGAGCGCGGGATAGATGTCGCCGGCGGCAATCTGCTGCGGAATGGCGCCAAGCTTGGCGAGCGTCTTGCCTGCCCAGCCGCCGATACGCATCTTGAGACCCTTGAGGTCTTCGACGGTCTTGATCTCCTTGCGAAACCAGCCGCCCATCTGGGTGCCGGTGTTGCCGCCGGAAATGCCGTAGAGTTTGAACTTTTTAGTAAACTCATTGAGCATGTCCTGGCCGCCGTGATCCTGGAACCAGGCGTTTTGCTGGCGCGAATTCAACCCGAACGGAAGCGAATTGCACAGCGCGAAGGTCGGGTCCTTGCCGATAAAATAATAGGCGGCGGTGTGGCACATCTCGACGGTGCCGTTGCCCACCGCATCGATAGCCTGGAACGGCGGAACGATTTCGCCAGCAGCAAAGCATTGAATCTGGAATTTATTGTCGGTGGCTTCCGCCACGTGTTTCGACAGCGTCTCGGCCGCGCCATAGGCGGTGTCGAGCGATTTCGGAAAGCTTGACGTGAGCCGCCACTTGAGCTCCGGCATCGACTGCGCGATAGCCGGTTTGGCGATGGCCACCGCAGCGGCGCCGGCGCCAAGCGCGGTCAGAAATTTACGGCGTTTCATTAGAACCCTCCCTTCAAATGTTTATGGGGATTGGCAAAAAAGGCCGCCCCCGCATGGCGCTACAATGCGACCCGGGCCGTTCGAGCGCAAGCCGCCAAAACGTAAAATTAGTAACTCATCAGACTATTGGAGACTATCGGGCTGCCCTGCTCACGTCAGCTTGCCGGCCGCCTACGCGACCCGTCCTCAAGCCTCGATCACGATCTTCGGCGCGATGCGCCCTGCCGCTACGCCACCCTTGATCTGCTCAAGCACCTTGGCGGCGATCTCGCGATAGATTTTGGCGTGCACGCCGTCCGGCTCGGTGGCGACCACCGGCATGCCGGAATCCGATTTCTCGCGGATGGTCATGTGCAGCGGCACTTCGCCGAGGAACGGCACGCCCTGGCGCTCGGCTTCCTGACGCGCACCGCCATGGCCAAATATATCCGAACGCGAGCCGCAGCTCGGGCACAGGAAATAGCTCATGTTTTCAACGATGCCGAGCACCGGCACGTTCACGCGCTTGAACATGGCGACGCCGCGCCGTGCGTCAATCAGCGCCAGATCCTGCGGGGTCGAGACGATGACCGCGCCTTTCAGCGGCACCTGCTGCGCCATGGTGAGCTGCGCATCGCCAGTGCCGGGCGGCATGTCGACCACCATGACGTCGAGCTTGCCCCACTCCACTTCGCGCAGCATCTGCGTGATCGCCGACATCACCATCGGCCCGCGCCAGATCATCGGCGTCTCTTCGTCGATCAGGAACCCGATCGACATCACCGTCAGTCCGTAGCGCTCGATCGGCTTGAGCCGGGTGCCGCCGATGGTCTGCGGCTTCTTCTTGATGGCGAGCAGCTTGGGCAACGAGGGCCCGTAAATATCCGCATCGAGCATGCCAACCTTCAGGCCGAGGTCGCGCAGGCCGAGCGCGAGATTGACCGCAGTGGTGGATTTGCCGACGCCGCCCTTGCCGGAGGCGACCGCGATCACCGCGTCGACACCGGGAATGCCGGGCTGCACCTTGTCGGCCGGATGGGCGTGCGCATGCGCCGCGGGACCCGCCGCGCGTGGCTGCGTAGCAACATGTGACGGCTGCGGCCCGCGCGCCGCGCCGCCGGCGGCCCGTTCCGCGGTTTGCGCGACCAGCACCGATTGCACGCCGGGAACGGCGCGCACGGCCTCTTCCGCCGCCTTGCGCACCGGCTCCCAGACTTTCACCGCCGACGCATCGACGGTAAGGGAGAAGAACACCTTGCCGTCACTGACGACGACGTCGGACAGCACCCGCGCATCGGTGAGCGCCGCGCCGCCGGGCGACGGCACTTTCGCCAAGGCCGCCAAAATCTGTTCCTTGCTCACCGTCATAATCGCGCTTCCCTTTCAGCCACCTGCCCGCTTGCGCCGCCACCATAAACTCAGGGGTCGGGCGGTCAATGTGGCGTGCTATCAAGAGTGGTTGACGCGGCCTCACCCGCAATGACCTATTGTCAGATAGACATTCGCGAATTGAGGCCAAGACTAAGGCCAAGACTAAGATCAAGACGAAGGAGGAACACGATGGCGAAGGTGGCGTTTCTGGGCTTAGGCGTCATGGGTTACCCCATGGCCGGGCATCTCAAGAGCAAGGGCGGGCACGAGGTGACGGTCTATAACCGCACCGCCGCCAAGGCCGAGAAATGGGTCGCGCAATACGGCGGCAAGTCCGCCCCTACCCCAAAGGCTGCCGCCGAGGGCCAGGATTTCGTGATGTGCTGCGTGGGCAACGACACCGACCTGCGCGAAGTCACGCTCGGGCCCAATGGCGCCTTCGGGGGCGTGAGCAAGGGCAAGGTGTTCGTGGATCACACCACGGCGTCGGCCGAAATCGCGCGCGAGCTTTACGCAGCGGGGAAAAAGGCCGGCTTCGATTGCATCGACGCGCCGGTATCGGGCGGCCAGGCCGGCGCCGAGAACGGCGTGCTCACCGTGATGTGCGGCGGCGAGGCAGAGCCCTTCGCCCGCGCCGAGAAGGTGATCGCGGCGTATGCACGCGCCTGCAATCTGCTCGGGTCCGCCGGCTCCGGTCAGCTGTCCAAGATGGTCAACCAGATCTGCATCGCCGGACTGGTGCAAGGCCTGGCTGAGGGCATCCACTTCGCCAAGAAATCCGGCCTCGATATCGAGAAGCTGATCGCCACCATCTCCAAGGGCGCCGCGCAGTCCTGGCAGATGGAAAACCGCTACAAGACCATGGCGGCGGACAAGTTCGATTTCGGCTTCGCGGTCGACTGGATGCGCAAGGATTTGAGCATCTGTCTCGGCGAAGCGCGCAAGAACGGCGCGAAATTGCCCATTACCGCGCTGATCGACCAGTTCTATGCGCAAGTGCAGGCGATGGGCGGCAAGCGCTGGGATACGTCGAGCCTGATCGCGCTACTCGACCGCTGACCCCGGCGGCTGTCAAGCGCGCGCGCTCGGCCGTGCCGACACCGCGGCGTGCCAACGTTTCACGTTGCCGGCGCCCTCGGGCATCGCGAGCTTTGCCGGCTTCATGAAATCGACCGCGACCAATGTGGTGATGTCGGCCACCGAATAGCGATCGCCGACGATGAATTCGCGCTTGGCCAATTCTTTATCCAGCAGTTCCAGAAACCAGATTGCGCGCGGCCGCATGGCCTCGGCATAAGCGGGCACCTGCGGCACCTCCAGCTCCTTCATGGCCGGATGCAGATGGCGGAACACCGCCGCGACGTTGGAAAAGAAATTGATCTCGGCGCGCCGGTTCCACATTTCCACCAGTGCGATCTCTTTCGCACCGACGCCGAACAGCGGCGGCTCCGGCTGCAGCACCTCGAAATAGCGGCAGATGGCGATCGACTCGGTGATGATGGTGCCGTCATCGAGCACCAGCGCCGGCATCCGCTGCAAGGGGTTGATGGCGGTATATTCCGGCGTCTTGTGCTGCATGGCCATGATGTCGACCTGCTCGGTCGGCAGCGCGATGCCCTTCTCGGCCAGGAAAATGCGGGTCCGCCGGGGATTCGGCGCCTGCCTGCTGTCATAGAGCTTCATTTCCTTAACTCCGGTCCGTTTTTCTCCTCGGCTGCAGCCGAACATGGGCAAAAAGCCCTGTCAAACGGGCCGGTAACAAACGTTAACCAGTGTCTTTAGCCGACTCTTAAGCTTGGTCTTAAGGATTTTGGGCGAGGTTGGCGCCAGCTTTTTGTGCGTCCAACTGTCGATTTTATGCCGATTCCAGGCGAACAGCCCGATCTCTCCGCGTTGCCACCGGAAACCTCGCCGGTGAAGCGCCGCCTTGCCGCGCAATACGTGCGCGAGGCGCGCGACCGGCTGACGTCGTCGAGCGGCACCCGCCCGGCTTTCGATTACGAGTTGCTGCGGCAATATGCGCAAAACCGGTTGTCGGCGTCGCTGGTGATCCTGCTGCTGGTGGCGACCATCGGCTTCCTGTCGAGCCTGTGGACCAGCGCCGTCGCCGCCGGCACCTGGACCGCCTCGGTGCTGGTCATCCATGCCGTCATGATCAGCAAATGCCGGCAGTTCCTCGATCTGCCGATGGCCGAAACAGCGGCGCAGTCCTGGCGGCTGCGCTTCATCCTGCTCGACCTGTTCTACGGGCTGGCCTGGATGTTCATTTTGATTCATCCGGTCGGCGCCGACGAAAGCTCGGGCACCTTTATGCTGTTCGTGATGCTGCTGGTGGTGGCGGTGTCCAGCATGCTGGCCTCGAGCCTGCCGATGGCGGTGTTCGCCGCCACCTTCCCGGTGACCGCGGCGATCGCGCTCGACTTCGTCCTGCAAGGCTCCCTGCGCAACTACATCCTCGCCATCATGGCGGTCACCGCGCAGGGCTACTTCGCCGTGCTGGCCTACCGGCTCTATTCGACCACGCTGGCGACGCTGCAGGCGCGCGCGGAGAAAGACGCGCTGATCGGCGAGCTGGAACAGGCCAAATCGATTTCCGACGAAGCGCGGCAGCGCGCGGAGGCCGCCAACATCTCGAAGTCTCGCTTCCTCGCGCAAATGAGTCATGAATTGCGCACGCCGCTCAATGCCATCCTCGGGTTCTCCGAAGTGATGAAGACGGAAGTGTTCGGCGAGCACGCGGTGCCGGCCTACAAGGAATATTCCGCCGATATCCATAATTCCGGCGTGCATCTGCTCGGGCTGATCAACGAGATTCTCGACCTGTCGCGTATCGAAGCCGGCCGCTACGAGCTCAACGAGGAATCCATTTCACTGGTCGGCATCGTCGAGGATTGCCACCATCTCCTGAAACTGCGCGCGACCAACCGCGGCATCACCATCCACGAGATGTTCGAGGCCGACTTGCCGCGGCTGTGGGCCGATGAGCGCGCAGTGCGCCAGATCTGCCTCAATCTGTTATCGAACGCGATCAAGTTCACGCCGCAGGGCGGCGAGGTCTGGTTGAAAGTCGGCTGGACCGCCTCGGGCGGCCAATACATGAGCGTCAAGGATACTGGGCCGGGCATTCCCGAGGAGGAAATCCCGATCGTGCTCGCCTCCTTCGGCCAGGGCTCCAATTCGATCAAATCCGCCGAACAGGGCGCCGGTCTCGGCCTGCCGATCGCCAAGAGCCTGGTCGATCTGCATGGCGGCTCGTTCGTGCTCAAATCCAAGCTGCGCATCGGCACTGAGGTGGTGGTTACCTTCCCGCCTGAACGGGTGGTGGCGGCAATGGCGCCGATGCCGTCAATGATGGATCACGCGCCACCGATCGCGCCGGCGCCGGGCGAGCCCATCCTCACGCCCGAGGAAAAGCGCCGGCTCAGCCGCCGCCCGCTGTTCCGCGCGGGGACGTAATGCGGCTTGCGACAATCGCCACGATTGCGTTCCCGCCGGCGGTGACTATGGTCGCAACCGATGCGGCCCCGAGACCGACCATGATCGAGAGCCCTTGCGTTAAAATCTGCACGCTCGATGCGCGTTCCGGGCTGTGCCTTGGTTGCGGCCGCACTATCGACGAAATTGCGCGCTGGACCGCCATGAGCGCCGCCGAACGCCGCCGCGTGATCGGCGAACTGCCGGGTCGCCTCGCGTACGGCCGGCGCGCCGAAACCGCCAGCGCGACAGGATGACGCCGTGAGCCGCCGTCTGATCTGGACCTTCGTGCTTGGCGTGCCACTGTCGCTGGCGGCGCTGATCGCCAGTAATGATCAGGACGCTATCGCCAATCTGCTCAGCCACGACACAGGGTCGCTCGCGCTCAAGCTCGCGCTGGCGATTTTCGTCGGCGGCCTGGTGATCACTTTATACCGCGAGCGGTTGTCGAAGGCGTTGGAGGCCCTGTTGTTCTGGGCCGTGCTCGGCCTGCTGCTGGTGGTCGGCTACAGCTACCGTTTCGAATTGCGCGACGTCGGCGACCGGGTGATCGCGGAATTGATGCCGGGCCACGTCGCCAGCCACGGCCGCCGCGTCGAAGTCGTGCGCGGTCACGGCGGCGATTTCGCGGTCGGCGCGCATATCAACGGCGCGCGCGTGCCGATGGTGCTCGACACCGGTGCCAGCTCCGTGGTGCTCACACAGGAAGCGGCCAAAGCGGCCGGCCTGCCGCTCGAAGTGCTCGTCTATAACGTCAATGTGGACACCGCCAACGGCCGCACCCGCGCCGCGCCAGTGACGCTCGATCGCCTCGCCGTCGGCGGACTGACTGAGCGTGCGGTGCCGGCGCTGGTGGCGCAGCCCGGCCAGCTGAAGAACAATCTGCTCGGCATGACCTTCCTCAACCGGCTGGAAAGCTGGGAGGTGCGCGGCGACCGGCTGCGCATGCGCGGAAATCCGTAAACAACTTATTCTATTTGAGCATGATCTTATCCGAAAACCGGTATCCACCCTCGGATCAAGTCCGAGGGCAGGCTTTTTCGGGATCATGCTCTAGATCAAGCTGACAATAAACCGCAGCGCTACCAGGATCAGGAAGCAGCCGAAGGCAATTTCCAGCTTGCGCCGCGGCAGCCAGTGCGCCAGCCGCACGCCGTAGCTCGCCGTATAGCTCGACACCGGCGCCATCAGCGCAAAGCCGATCAACGACACGAAGCCGATCGACAGCGGCGGCAGTTGCGCCATGTGCGACCAGCCCGCCACCATATAACCGAGCGTACCGGCAATGGTGATCGGCACGCCGATACCGGCCGAGGTCGCCACCGCGCGCTGCATCGGCTGGCCGTACATAGTGAGCACCGCATTCGACACTGAGCCGCCGCTCACGCCCACCAGCGAAGAAAACAACCCGTTGATGAAGCCGTAGAACGCGAGCAGCACGCGGCCGGGTAATTCGCTGCCGAGGTTCCAGCGGTCGCTACCGAACAGCATTTTGATGCTGATGAAGCTGATAAAGATGATGAACGCGATCTTGAACACCGCCGCCGGCGCGAATGAGGCGATGACCGAGCCAATTGCTACACCAGCAACCGCCGGCAGCACCCAGACACGCACGACGTCGGAGATCACCGCGCCTTTTTTCTTGTGCCCGAGGTAAGAACGCAAGGTGGTCGGAATGATGATGGCGAGCGAGGTGCCGATGCACATTTGCATGCGCACGTCCTCCGGCACCTCAAGCGCGCGGAACACTTCGTACAGCACCGGCACGATAATGGCGCCGCCGCCGATGCCAAACAGACCGGCGAGAATGCCGACCAGGATGCCGGCGCCCGCGATCCAGAGCGCGAGCAGAACGATCTCGCCGATCGGATATCCCAGCAGCATATTTCCCCGGATGGTGCGGCAGGCGAGACTTATTTGCGCATGATCTTATCCGAAAACCGGTTCCCACTTTTCGGGATCATGCGCGGGCTAGGCGGCGATGTTCGACAAATCCTTGGCCGTGTCCAGCACCAGCGCCAGCGCATCAGCCATGACGGACGCGCCGGCGCCCGGTTTGACCGCCTCGGTCGCCAGATGACGGCGGAAGGCGCGCGCGCCCGGCACAGCATGGAACAGGCCGAGGACATGGCGGGTGATCGAATGCAACCGCACGCCCTTGGCCAGTTCGCGCTCGATATAGGGAATGAACGCCAGCGCCGCCTCTTTCGGCAACGTGAACGGCGCCGGCTCGCCATAGAGCAGCGGATCGACCGCCAAAAGTCGCCAGGGCTCCTGATAGGCGGCGCGTCCCATCATCACGCCATCCACATGCACGAGCTGCGCTTGCGCCTGCTCGAGACTGGTAATACCGCCGTTGAGTACGATGTCGAAATCGGGATGCGCGGCCTTGAGACGGTGCACGATCGCATAATCGAGTGGCGGCACGTCGCGGTTCTCGCGCGGCGACAATCCCTTCAGCCAGGCTTTGCGCGCGTGCACGATCAGCGCATCCGCGCCTGCCGCCTTGACCGCCTCGGCAAAGGAAAACAACGCCTGATCGGGATCCTGCTCGTCGACGCCGAGCCGGCATTTTACCGTCACCGGAACTTTCACCGCCGCTTTCATGGCGGCGACGCAATCGGCGACCAGCACCGGCTCGACCATCAGGCAGGCGCCAAAGCGGCCCTCCTGCACCCGGTCGGACGGACAGCCGACATTGAGATTGATCTCGTCGTAGCCGCAGTCTTCGCCGATGTGCGCCGATTGCGCGAGCGCGGCCGGAGCGCTGCCGCCGAGCTGGAGCGCCACCGGATGCTCGAACGCATCGAAGGCAAGCAGCCGGGCGCGGTCGCCGCGCAGCACCGCGCCGGTGGTGAGCATTTCGGTGTAGATCAGCGCCCGGCGCGTGGGCAGGCGATGGAAGAACCGGCAATGCCGGTCGGTCCATTCCATCATAGGCGCAATGGCGAAGCGCCGATCCACGCGTTTGCTGTTTCTTTCCGTTTCTGCTAGCATTTATAGCCTGTTAGGTACTGTCTTATTCGCGCTCGTTTTCGCTCGTTTCCGCTCATTTTTGAACAAAAAGTACGACGCCGTCGTACCAAAAGGAGCATGTCGTACCGCCATGGGGACCATTATAGCGCGCCAAAGGAAGGATCGCACGGTTGGCTATACCGCCCAAATCCTCATCAAGAAGAACGGCAAAATCATTCATCGCGAGGCGCAAACCTTCGACCGGCGTCAGGCAGCAAAGGCGTGGCTGGCCCGGCGGGAAACGGAGCTCGCCCAACCCGGCGCGCTGGAACGGCCGGACAATCCGAAGCTACTTGCTGTCATTGACCGCTATATCGCCGACGCAAGGCGTTCGCTTGGATCCACCAAGAAACAGGTATTGAATTCGATCAAGAAGCACGACATCGCGGACCGGGAGTGCGATCAGATTAGAAGCTCCGACTTGGTCGCATTCGCTCAATCACTCAACGTCCAGCCACAAACCCGGCAGAGTTACATGAGTCACCTAAGCAGCATTTTCAAGATTGCCCGACCGATGTGGGGCTACCCTCTCGACCAGCGAGAAATGCAGGACGCCATGGTGGTCTGTCGGAGGATGGGGATCACGTCGGCAGGCAATACCAGGGACCGCCGACCTACTCTCGCCGAACTCGACCGCATCATGGAACACTTTGAAACGGTGCGCCGCCATCGACCACTTTCGCTGCCGATGAACAAAGTACTGGCTTTTGCGATCTTCAGCACCCGTAGGCAGGAGGAGATCACCCGCATCAAGTGGGAAGATTACGACGTCGACCGCGTATGGATACGCGACATGAAGGATCCGGAAAAGAAGAAGGGTAATGATATTCTCTGCGATCTTCCACCCGAAGCAATTGCAATCATAGAATCCATGCCTCGCACAGCTCCAGAAATTTTCCCCTTCTCGACCGACGCCATCAGCGCGGCCTTCACGCGGGTATGCCAGTTCCTCGAAATCGATGATTTGCATTTTCATGACTTGCGCCACGAAGGAATTTCAAGGCTGTTCGAAATAGGCAAAACAATTCCTCAGGTCGCCGCCGTCTCAGGCCATCGGACCTGGAACAGCTTGAAGCGATATACCCACTTACGACAGGCCGGCGACAAGTATGCAGGTTGGAAGTGGCTGGCCGTCGCCAACGCTCGGAGCGATCCGCTCTCCTATTTCGCCCGCTTCAGCGGAGTGACCCAGTCGCCAAAGTAATTTTCCTCCGGCCAGTCGCATGGGCATTATAGGGCGACGGTTGCGGAGCTTCCCGCGATCGTTCG
>JGI20191J14862_1000592_pt1 | contig 12181 bp, 14 predicted proteins | sample NGESurdeep092012_7_FD_14862 | JGI IMG/M metagenome (IMG submission 14862)
GGCCATGGCTCGCCTCCGCGATTCATAGCCGCTCACGCTAACTGTTTCGACCCAAAAAGGGAATCCGGCTTGCCCGAGTCATTTACTCGGAAACCGTATCAGATCGCGACCGAGCACGGCCGCTCAAACGTCACTGTCGACGAGGGCGAAAGTCCGCTCGCTTGGCTGGCGCGCCGGCGTGGCCGCGACGGCCGCGCCTTGATCGAACCGCATCAGTTGCAGGCGGGCGAACGTCTGCGTGCCGATTTCACCCGCGCCAATCTGATGCCGCGCACGACCTCGAATTGGGCGAGCCCGATCTCCTCCGACCGCCGCGGCGCCGCTGGCGATCGCGCCGGCACTTTCACGGAGACGATGGTCGCCGCGCGCCAGCGCGTGCATCAGGCGCTCGATGCGGTCGGGCCGGAATTTGCAGGCCTTCTGCTCGACGTCTGCTGCTTCCTCAAAGGTCTTGCGGATATCGAACGCGAACGCAATTGGCCCGCGCGTTCGGCCAAAGTCGTGCTGCAGCTCGCGCTTGACCGGTTGGCCCGCCATTACGGTTACGTGGCGCAGGCCTGCGGGCGCGCGCACGCGCCGCTGCGCGCCTGGCTTGCCGACGGCGCGACCTTCAGCGTCGATGGAGAAAGCGCATGATCCCGAAAAAGCCTATCCCGGACTTGATCCGGGATAGGTACCGGTTTTCGGACAAGATCATGCGCCAATAAAGCGCATTAGGCCGCGGCCGCAAGCGCCGCATTCGCTTCGCCGCGGATGCGCTCGACCATCGAGCGCAAGCCGTTCGAGCGTTGCGGGGTGAGATTCTCGCGCAGGCCGATGCGGTCGAACAGTGCGATCGCATCGATGGCCAGGATTTCGCGTGCGTTTTTGCCGGAATAGAGCGCCAACAGGATGGTGACAAGCCCGCGCACGATATGCGCGTCGCTGTCGCCTTCGAAGGTGAGGACCGGGCCGGCGGCGCCGTCTGAATTCACGTGGGTGAGCAGCCAGACCTGGCTGGCACAGCCTTGCACCTTGTTGGCGTCGGTGTGGGCGCTGTCTGGAAGCGGCTGCAAGGTACGTCCGAGCTCGATGACATAGCGATAGCGGTCATCCCACTCATCGAGCAGCGTAAAATCATCGACGATCTCATCGATTGTGGTCATGGCGCTTTTCGTTTGCGGGGCACCGGGTCCCCACGAGCCAGATATATAGGCCCGCTCGCGCCGATGGCCAAAAAAGATCGTGGCGGGCGTCCCGGCCCGCCGCAATATGCCGATAAATCGCCCGCTTAAACCGATGGCCGGCCTGCCCGGGCCTCGCGTCGCGGCGGCAGCGGAACCGGCGCATGCCAGGTCGGTGCCATGTCAGCCGGGGTCAGCGTCCCATTCAGCGCACCTTGGCCGGTCGCCGAAACCAACTTAGGTGCGGCCTTTTCGGCGGGCGCCGACTTCTCGTTCAGCTTGGCGCTGATGAATTCGTAGAGCGTGCGGGCGCCGGCCTCGGCCTTGTGGCCAAGCGCAACCACCACCTTGCCGCCGACCACGCAAGCGTCCGGCTTCCGATCGCAGAAGCCGCGCATATCGGACACGGCGGCGCCCGCCAGCGTCGCGGCTTGCGTCGCATCGATCTGCGCATCCGGCGACGTCGATTTGGTGCCGCCGCTCGGCAGCAGCACGCAAACGACGCTCAACCAAAACGCCATTCGCAACAGGAAGAACATGACCCTACCCATTATCCCCGGCGGCTTTTTTCGCTGCCTTGAGCTAAACCTAGCAGACAGGCTTGAAGCTGTCGTTGGCAATGAAGCGACGTTTTTGGGCAAAATCGATGCGAATACGCCGCTAATTTACGTCAAATTCGAGATGATCGAATTTGACTAAAGTTTTAAATATCGCCGCCCTTGGATTACCGGTCGGGTTTTTTGCGCCACGCGGGCATGGTTACCGCAACGGTAAGAAGTCGCTTCGACCTGCAGAAACGCCGCCTTCGGCAACCGAAATTTCACCATGACCGGTGAATGGGCGCAGCGATCGCTCCGAAAATGCTGCTTCGACGCCGCAATAGGTCGCGCGGCGGGCGAGCCTTAGCGTTCGCTTAAGCGGGGCTGCCTTAAGGTTTCGGCTACGAAAAAGGGGCGCGTCTTTCAAGACGTGGGACAGGAACCGTGAGCTTCCTCACGCCAGTGTGGAACTACGTTGACGCTTTGGTGTACCCGGCGGCGCAGCACGATGCGTTGACTGCGGCGCGCCATCGCGCCTTCATTGCGCCGCGCCTGCTCGGCAGCTTTGTCGCGCTTGCGAGCTTCCCGGTCTATATCGTCTTCCGCGGCGTGCCGAGCGCGCTCGAAGTCGGTGTGTTCGGCTGGCTGGTTGCGCCAATCCTGATTGCATATTTCCTCTCCCGCACCGGCCGCTATGAAAGCGCCCACGTGCTCTCGTCGCTCGCGCTCACCGGTCTGGTGGCGGTGGTGGCTTGGTGCAGCGGCGGCATCGGCTCGTTTGCGGCGATATGGCTGGTTGTGGTGCCGCTGGAAGCGGCGCTCTCGGCCTCGCGCCGCGTGGTAGCGCTAGCCTCGACCTTCGCGCTTGCCGCCGCCGGCCTGCTGCTGGTGCTCAGCCCCGCCGGTTTGCTGCCATCGGCGACGATGGTGGCAAACGAACACGGGGCGCTCGCTGCGCTCGGCATTATCTCGGCGGCGCTGTATGCCACCGGCCTGGCGCTCGGCGCGGAGTCGCTGGCGCGCACCAGCTTCTGGCTGCTCTATGCCGAGGAGGACCGCTACCGGCTGCTCGCGCGCAATATGACCGATGTCATTAGCCGTCACGGGCGTAACGGCGCGGTGCTGTTCGTTTCGCCGGCGGCGGAGCCGCTGTTCGGCGTTCGGACCGGCGAGCTTGCCGGCCATGGCCTGTTCGATCGCGTCCATGTCGCGGATCGGCCGGCCTATCTCACCGCGCTGGCCGATGCGGCTGCGCTCGGCGAAGGCCGTTCGGTCGAATTTCGCATCCGCCGTGGCGGCGGCCTAGAGCCTGATGCCGGCCACTTCGTGTGGGTGGAAATGCGCTGCCGTCCGCTCGATCGCGCCACGGATACTCCGAATACCGACGCGTGCGAAGTGGTCGCGGTGCTGCGTGACGTCAGCGAACGCAAGGCGCAAGAGCGCACGATCGAGATTGCGCAAGCCGAGTCGGAGCGCGCCAATGCCGCCAAAAGCCGCTTCCTCGCCACCATGAGCCATGAGTTGCGCACGCCGCTTAACGCGATCATCGGCTTCTCCGAAATGCTGACCAATGATTCGCTGGTGTTCGATACCGCGCGCAAACATGAATATGCCAAGCTAATCAACGATTCCGGCCGTCATCTGCTGTCGGTGGTCAACGGTATCCTCGACATGTCGAAGATGGAGACCGGCAACTTCGAGATTACGCCGGAGCCGTTCATGCCGGCGCAGGTGATTGCAAGCTGCTGCGATCTGCTGGCGCTTAAGGCGCGCGATTCGGGTGTGGAGATCAAAACGCGCATCGCCTTCGATCTGCCGGAGGTGGTGGCGGACCGTCGCGCCTTCAACCAGATCCTGATCAATCTTATTTCCAATGCCATCAAGTTCACGCCGCGCGGCGGGCGCGTTACCGTCAGCGCAATATGTGATGGCTCGAAATTCGCCGTCGCGGTGGAGGATACCGGAGTCGGTATTGGCGAGGACGACCTGCCGCGGCTGGGCGAAGCATTTTTCCAGGCGCGGGCCTCTTACGACCGGCGGCACGACGGCTCAGGCCTCGGCCTTTCCATCGTCAAGGGGCTGGTGCAGTTGCACGGTGGCGACATCGACATCCGCAGCCGGCTCGGCGAAGGGACGCGGGTAACTGTGCGGCTGCCGATCGATTGCGAAGGCGGCCGGCCCGCGGTCGAGCCAATCAAACTTGTCATCGAGCGCGCTGGCGAATTCGCGGCCGCCGTTAACGTCCGGGTGAAGAAAAGTGCGTAGACGAAGCTATAGTGAAGCGCCGGTGGAATACCGCGGCGCCGGCAGGTTGGCCGCCGCGATCACCCGGCATCCACGCGAATTCGTCGGCATCGTGATGGCGACCGTCGCCATATTTGCGATCTTCATCAATGCGCTGTTCCTGCAAAAGGGCCCGCATCCGGCGCCGATCTTTGCGACGCGGCCGTTGCTGAAGCAGGAGACGCCGGTTGCCCCGCCGCATGCTGCCGCCGCGCAGCCCAATATTGTGCCCGACTCCGCCGCGCAAGTCCGCCCGCAGCTTGTTTCCGACATCCAGCGTGAGCTTAGCCGCAGGGGCTTCTACGATGGTGCGGCCGACGGCATTTGGGGCGCCAAGACCGATGCAGCCGCGCGCGAGTTTGTGCAGGCCACAGGCCTGAAGATAATTCCGGAGGCGAGTGACGGCCTGCTGCGTGCCATCGTCGCGTCGAAGGCCAAGGCGCAGACTGATCGTGCGGCATCGCCGGAGGCTGCGCGCAACGACCCGATCGCCGAACTGATCGCGCCGTCCAAGCGCATGGTTGCGATCCAGCGCGCGCTGGCCGATTTCGGTTACGGCCAGATCAAGCCCACCGGCGTTTCCGATCCGGATACGCGGACGGCGATTGAAAAATTCGAGCGCGATCGCCGGCTGCCGGTGACCGGCCAGATATCAGATCGATTCATTCGCGAACTTGCCGCCATGACCGGCCGTCCGCTGGAGTGAATAGCGGCCCGGCAACGCCTCGTGCCAGGTCGTGTACGCATAAACCGAGATTGACGAGCAACGGCTAGCGAACGCCCGATTTGGAGTGCATTACGGACTCAAGCCAAACATCGCGCCAAGTCCCAAAAGTGGCAGAAGCGGCCTTTCCGCCGTGCCCTACCTATTCTGGCATCCCGGCAATCCGTAAACCATTTGACAAGTTCTTCCAAACGCGTTCGTGCATAAACATCAACCTCGACCGAAGCGCAGACAAAGTTAGGTGCGGCTCAACCTTGAATATTTCTCTCATTGCTTCTCTCGCGGGTTCCAATTGCCCCAGTTGTGCGAGATGCGCAGCAAGAAGACGCATGGCAACCGTGTAGCGCGGGTTCTTTGCAAGCGCCTTCTTGGCCCAGGATGCCCCTTCCTCAAATTGCCCTTCCCCCAAATAGGCGATGGACATACCGGCGGCGGTGAACCAGGCACGCGGATCGAGCGGACTGAGCCGCTGGGCGCGACTAAGAAATTCCATGCCTTTGGTGGAATTTCCTGAATAAGCCTCGATCCAGCCTACAATGGTCGAAGCAATCGCCGAGTTTGGGTTCGCCTCCAAGGATCGATAAGCGAATTCTTTCGCGTGCTGAGTGTCCGACCCAAGCTGCCATGTTGTCAGCGCGACCATCCACAAGACGTTGGCATCGTCGCTGGCAAGTTGAAGCGCTTGTTTCGCAAGCCGCAGGCCCTCCGCCGTTTCTTTTTCAATTTCTCGCGTCCAGCCTTGAAAGCGTCGCTCTCCATAGCAATAGGCGGCCATGGCCATTGCAGGCGCGTAGAACGGATCGATTACAAGGGCCTCTTGAGCGCAACGCAGAGCAGATAAAACGCTCTCCTCGGTAAATTCGTATTCAAGTTGCTGTGCGCGCAGCAGCAAATCGTAAGCATCCAGGTTAGCCGCTGGTTTCTGTTTCAAACGCTCAATTTCTGCCAACTGTATTTTAGGCTCGATGGCACCGACGACATTTTCGGTAATTCGATCCTGAAGCTCGAATACGTCACTCATCTCGCCGTCGAACCGATCCGCCCACAAGTGTGCACCGGAGCTCGCATCGATGAGCTGGCCAGCGATGCGCAGCCGATTGCCCCCGCGCCGGACGCTTCCCTCGAGCACACCGCGACCACCTTGGCCGGCCGACGACCCAGCAGTTCGGTTACCCAGGGATACTTGTCCGGCCGCGTGCGTGCGGTCCCGACAATGGATATTGCACCGAGTACCAATAGTCGTCGCAGATAGCGATCGCCCTGCTTGGAAATAGAGCCGAGGCGCTCCTTTCCACCTGTGGAGTTCTGCCGCGGCACCAATCCGATCCAGGCGGCAAACTCGCGTCCCGTCTTGAATGCCTTTGGGTCGGTCATCGTCGCCACGACAGCCGTAGATAGAATCACGCCGAACCCTGGAATGGCATCGAGTCGTTTGCTGTCCGCATTGGCGCGATGGGCTTGAGTGATGCGTGTGTCGATCCCGTTGATCTGGGTCTGCACCGCGCTCAGTTGCGCAACGATCGCCTGGCAGGCAAAGCGTGCGTTACTTGGCAGCCGCTCATCGCTGCTCTCCGCCACGGCCGTAACCAGCTGATGCAATCCTTCATGCCCCTTCGCTGCCACCAGCCCGAGCTCGGCCAGATGGGCACGAAGTGCATTGATCAGTTGAGTCCGCTGGCGGATCAGGAGATCCCGCGTCCGGTGCAGCATCAACGCGCTCTGCTGCTCGACACTCTTGATCGGCACAAAACGCATCGATGGCCGCGTGACGGCCTCGCAGATCGCTGCCGCATCGGCTGCATCGTTCTTGCCGCGCTTCACGTAGGCTTTGACATAGGTCGGCGGCATGAGACGGGTGTCGTGCCCGAACTTCTTGAGCTCGCGCGCCCACTGGTGTGCCGTTGCACACGCTTCCATTCCAACGAGGCAAGGCGGTAGACCGGCAAAGAACTCAAGAACCTTCGCTCGACCAACACGCTTGCGGATCACCACCATGCCATCCGCATCGACGCCGTGAATCTGAAACACCGACTTCGCAATATCGACACCGATCGTGCTAACCTCACCCATGGACGGCTCCCCTCAATGTGGTTGCGTTTCGACGCAACTACCCTATGGCACTCCGATGCCGCAGAGTGGGCGCCGTCCACCGCATCATTCGCGTGGGTCTTGCGATCAGGTGCGCCATGGCGCGATCTGCCGGGGATCTTTGGTCGCTGTGCGACTTGCTACAATCGCTTCGTTCGCTGGGGAAGAGCAGGCGTCTGGGGCCAGATCAACCCCTCGGCCAGCGTTCGGGTTGGCCAGGTGCTTGTAGCGGTCCGCACCTCGCGTCTGTGTTCCAGGCGAGCCGGAAAGGTGCCAATATTCACCCAGTCCGGCAGTCATCAGGGGATTCCCGGATTCATGCATGGTCGAGCCGACGCCGGCGAGCGTCGGCTACCGCTGCAGGAGGGAGATCGCGATGCAAAAGCCAGGACTGCTCGTCGCGCCTTTGACACCGTTTACGTCGGATCTCAAGCTGGACGAGCCAGCCCTGCAACGTCAGATCGACTACGTTGTGAGGGACTGCGGCGCGACCATGGTCGTCGCAGCGGGCGTCGAGACCCAAGAATACACATACCTCAGTTTCGAGCAGCGCAGGACTCTGATCCGCCGGACCATCGAATTCGTCGACGGGCGCGTCCCGGCCATGGTCGGCATCTCTCATCCGTCGTTCAAGACCGCGATCGAACTCGCACACGACGCCGAGAAGCTTGGCGCCGCCGCGGTGCAATTGCTCGCGCCGCTGCGGCCGTTCGCTGGCCCACCGACGCAGGCCGACCTCGTTGCCTACTTCGAGGCGATCGGCCGCGAGACCGGCCTTCCGATCACGCTCTACCTCAATCCCGGCCCGGGCGCCGACGTCTCGATCCCGGACACCATCGCGCTCGCGAAACTGCCCCGCGTGCAGCTCATTAAGGAAAGCTCACGCGATCTCGCGCGAGTGTCGCGGCTGATCGTGGAGATCGACCACGCCGGTCACGCCCGCTACTTCACCACCATGCAGATGCTGCTCGCCACGCTGCAACTGGGCGGCTCCGGCGCGACCATGCCGCCGCCCGGCTCGGAGATCGCGCGGCACGTCATCGACGCCTTCTTAGCCAAGGACCACGAGCGCGCCGCGAAATTGCAGCTCCAGTTCGCGCTATTTCCATCGAAGTGGATGCACCGCGGGCTTGCGCCGGCCATGAAAGCTGCGATGAATCTGATCGGCATACCCGTCGGCGAGCCCTACCCACCCTATGTGCCGCTCAGCCGCAACGAGATGGCCGCGCTGGCGGCGGTGCTGCGCACCACTGTCCTGGCCGACCGATTGTCGGTGACTGCGGCAGCCTGAATATCGGAACCCACTGCGAGGACCCATGAGTCAGCAACAGGTGGCGCCGCCGAGCACGCCGTACGGCGCGCCGATCCCGCTCGAAGCGGCAAAGAAGGCGATGGCGGCGGCCGAGGCCGATGCAACGAAGAACAACTGGGGCGTCGCGATCGCCATCGTCGATTCGGGCGGCAACTTGGTGATGTTGCAACGGCTCGACAACACGCAGCTGTCCGCCGTCCGCATCGCCGAAGCCAAGGCGCGAACGGCGGTCGAGTTCCGCCGTCCGACGAAGGTGCTGGAAGACGCGGTGGCGGGAGGTGGCGTCGGCCTTCGCGTGCTGACCTTCGGCGCCAGCGTCGCCGAAGGTGGCGTGCCGATCGTCTCACGTGGCAGGATCGTCGGCGGGATCGGCGTGTCCGGGGTCGCGTCCCATCAGGACGCGCAGGTGGCGCAGGCCGGAGCCGACGTGCTCAAGTAACGCTCGGGCACGGGGCATATATCGGGTGGGCATCACCAACCAATTCGGCCTACTCGATAAATTTCTTGTAGATCCATCGGCACCCGTCCCACCGGCGCCATACCGTTCCCCAAACGAGGCGACCGGTAATCGATCGCTTCGGAATGGTCACCGGCCAAAGGTGCCAAGCTTCGTTACGGGTGAATCTCGGCGTCGGGTTTAGTATCCGAAGAACGTCGCGGCTGCTTGCGATCATGCTCGGCCTCGCTGGGAATCCGGGCGTTGTGTTTGGCAATTCCGTCCGGACACGCGAGGATAACCGGCGCTGTTTTACATTCAATTGCGTTTGAAAATGCGTTTGAAAATTAGCGTAACCAAACAACCTTAATGGGCGCGCCCATTCGTTCCTGCGGAGGGACGTGGCGGGACTGGGGTCTTGCGATCAGGCGCGCCATGGCGCGATCTGCCGGGGATCTTTGGCCCCTGTACGACTTGCTACAATCGCTTCGTTCGCTGGGGAAGAGCAGGCGTCTGGGGCCAGATCAGGGATGCACTGGCCGCAATTCATGATACGGCGGTTCAGATGATCGATACGTCTGTCGTACGTGTGCATCAGCACGGAGCCTGCATCGCGGGCCCTAGAGGCTGATCAGTCTTGATTGAATCAGATACCCATATAAAGTTTTACTTGCGCATGATCTTTTCCGAGCTTCCTTCGCCCGCCGAAGCGGGCGTCGCGAAGGCGGGAAACCGGTTTCCACCCTCGGATCAAGTCCGAGGGCAGGCTTTTCAGGATCATGCGGTGTGCTACTAAAGACGATGCGGTTGAAATCCGGTATCTGGGTGGCGGCTTACGTGCGCCGTTGCCACGTCGAAGGCGCCTTCGCAGCGGTGCGCCGGCGCGGGGCCGATGAGGCCGGCGCGGTATTCATCAAGATCAACCGGCTCGATGGCAGCAGCACATTGTATGGCCCGGCGCCGCAAGCCGTCTTCGCGGAGGCGCAGCCTTCGGGCCGAATATTCACGGTCATCCTCGGCCGCGAGGCGCCGGTGCCCGAGGCCGATATCGAGGCACGCCTTGTGCGAGAAATCCGCTACGACCCCGATGTGTGGATCGTCGAAGTCGAGGACCGCGCCGGGCGGCATTTTCTCGATGGCGCGGTGGTCTGAAGTGTTTTAACGGCTGCGGGTTTTAAACCGCGAGTGCGGCTCACTGCGGCCCTGGGCGACACGATGCTGCGCCGGGGTCGACAGCGAATGTGCGCTGCGGTGCTCGTCGTCCCAATGCACTGGCTCGTGCACGGGCGGCGACCGCTGCCCGCCCTTTCGCCAGATCGCCAGCATACGCTCGGCTGCTGCCGGCGTGAGTTCATCAAACAGCCGGGCAAGCTCATAGACTCGCTCGATCGATTCCCCGATCACCGGGTTGAGGAATAGCAGGATGCGCTGCAGCACCGCCGCCGTCATGCCGAGCGCCCTGGCCGCGACAACAATCGGCTCGCCGGACTGATCGCGCGCGACCCGCTCCGCCAGCTCCCGGCTGAGGCCAAGCGCGCGCTCGAGCATGCGGCTGAATTCGCCGGCGTTGCGTTGCAAAGCGGCGGCCTCCAGGCGGCGGACCACTTCGCTGGCGGCCGGCGGCAGATGGCCACGGCGGTCTGGCGCCCCGCCCGTCACGTCGAGGTTGGTGAGAATCAGGCGGCGTTCTTCCGCGCCGGCGGCAAAGAACAATTCGACAAGATCGTCTGCCTCGGTCTTCGTCTGGGCGGGGTCATCGGCGCCAAGATTCGAAACAGTTCCGGTCAGTTTGCGAAGGATCACCGCCGGCGCCGCGGGATAGGCGGACAGGCTTGCCACGACCGCCGCGCAGGTCGGCGCATCGACCGCCTCAATCAGTCCCAGTGCAAGCTCGACATATTGGGTCTCTTCGTCGGCACTGTGCGTCGGTTTCTGCACATAGAGATCGGTGAGCACGCGCAACAGCGTCGGGCGGATATCGACGCCGTCCCGGCATGCCAGATCGACCAGACCGTCGAGAGGGGGGTACGCGGAGGACTTCATCATGACTGCTACGCTTTACAAACATACGACGGCTCACATTAGTGCGGGCGCGTTAGCAGACCGTTAACCTTGCAGCCCCTTTAATTGTGATAAGGCGCCGATCCGGCAGGCCGAGAGAGGCTTTGCGCCGGGACGGAAAGGGGACTGCAATGGGCGAAGTCATCCGATTTCCCGACGAGGCGGGTTATGCGCGCGGCGGCAGATATGTCGACGCTAATACCGAACCCGCGACGGTCATTATCCTTCCGGTGATCCGGATCGACCGCGATCCGGACGGTTCGAATGGCCTCGAGCCGGACACCGGCACCAGTGCCGGCCGCCGCCGTCGCCGCCGTATCGCGCGCTGAACCGAATTGGCACCGAACCATCTGATGCATATTCCGCCGCCGCCGCGGATGCCCGTTTGGCGCCGACACTTGTTTGTGCTCGCGGCGTTTTCGCTGCTAGCGGGCTGCGCCACGCAAGGCGATTTTGGGGAAGTTCAACCCAGGCTAGTGCGCGCGGACATTCACGATTGGCTTAGCCTCGATGCCATCGCCGGACGGCCGGCCTTGCCGTCGAGCTTCGAGCTGACCGACGACGAACGCCAGCTTCGCGACCTCAGCTACCCGCTGATCGAACCACCCTACGACCGGCAGCAATGGTATTCCGTGGCCGGCGAATACGGTGTGATCGGCTCCAATCATCGGACTGAGTTCGACCGCTCAGCCTATGCGAGCCGTTTGATGTCGTCCCGCTATCGCTCGCCCTCGGCGCGCTATTCACAACTCACCGACGACATCCGCAACGACGTGACGCGACTTCCGCAATTCTTCGAAACCGCGGCGCGGGTGCTCGATATCGATCAGAAACGGCGAAAGAGTCTCGCCTACATTTCCGATATGTCTCCGATGGAGCGGGCCAACGCGCTCCGGCGCATTCGCGAGAACGGATTGCTCGTATCGCTGGTGCGCGCCAAACTGGCGCAACGCGTTACGGGTTACCGTTTCGCGCTTGAGCGATTGGTCATCATGACCTCGTCACCACAAGCGGTCGAGGTCGAACGGTCGCTCAATCAATTGAAAGATCAACTCGCGCGCTACCACAACCGCTCCGCGCCAACATGGGTGCGTGAGCAAAGCCTGGCTGCCGCGCGCCAGAACCGCATCGTTTCAGATTGAATTAGAATTCAGCCTAATATTTTGTTTGAGCATGATCCCGAAAACCGGTTCCCACCTTTCGGGATCATGCTCTATTTATCGGGAAGGCCTCGGCTCGTCCTGCCGCTTACATTGCGCGGTGGCGATGGCGTTTTGCGCCATCGGCAGCAATCCCGGCTCCGGCGCGAGCGCACGAATTGCGATTAGGCCGGTGAGGGTGGGCGATTCGACGATCAGCCGGTCGGCGGCGGTGATTTCCTCGTCTTCCGGCATCTGGCTGTGCTGCTCGGCAGTCATCAGGTCGAGCTCGATCACGCGCCGGCCGGCGGCGCGGTCATTGATAGCATAATAGGCTATGTCATAACGCGTGTAGAACGAGACCGACGTATAGGCGAGGCTGACCGGCACGGTGAGTTTCAGTGGGCCCTGCGAAAGATCGTAACGGCAGACTGCG
>JGI20191J14862_1000595_pt1 | contig 12176 bp, 10 predicted proteins | sample NGESurdeep092012_7_FD_14862 | JGI IMG/M metagenome (IMG submission 14862)
CCGACCCCATCACCGCCCGGCGACACCACCGGAATCAGTCACAGAATGGCAGAAGATCAACTAGGCCGCCCACACGAAACAGCGAGGAGCCGGTTTATGCCGGCAGCCATGCCCCGGGCGACCATTGCCGTGGCGCTCTGTTGGTCGACCTGCGAACCGAAGGTCATCGTGCCGAGCACAAGGCGGGAACTGAGAAGGCCAGTGTCTGTCAACGGGCGCAGTTCCATGAGGATTCTCCAGGCAGATGTGTCGGGTGGGACGACGATGGCGCAGGCAACATTGTCCAGGACTGTACGGCCGAGTCAGATTTCAAAGAGCACGGTCGCGGTGGCAATCCCGGTCTCTGCAGACCAGCCCAGGACGGTCGTCACCGTACCAGCCGGGGGCGGCGGTCCCAGGTTGGCACGTCGGTAGACAGCCAAGGCCAGGGCAGCCCGAAGGTGCCAAACGAGCAGTCACGGTGAACCGGACCGGGGCGGCGAACATCGACTTCGAGGTGCGTGAGTTCACGTCGGCCTCAGCCGTGGGACGTGATTTCGGGGCCCCGCAGGGGCGTACGCCGGCGAAGGGTGGGATGGCCCGGTCAAAGGCCCAGCCGCACCGAACACGGCCCCGGCTACGAGCCTGCTTGTGGGGAGATGTTCGCCTGCAGTTCATCCCAACAGCGATCTAGTGACACGGCGGGGCGCCACCGTCCTTACCCATGAACGAGGAGAACGAAAGCCCCCAGACGCAGGTCAGTCGTCGAAGGCTGCTGGCCGCTGCAGGTTTCACCGCCACCGCGGCAGCCGCTGCATCGGTCGTTGGCTCCGGTAGCGCCCAGGCCGCCGAGGCACGGTCCGCCGCACTGACCGGGCGTGGTGTTGGTGATCCGACGCTGACGCCCAATGTGGAGGGTCTGCACCTGCAGTTCGGCGCCGACGCCTCCCGCGAGGCGGTCGTGTCCTGGTCCACCTTGCAGCCGGTGAAGAGACCACAGGTCTTCCTCGGCCGGCCGGACGGTGCCTACGAGCGCGCCCTGACCGGCCAGACCCGCACCTACACCGACGCCAAGTCCGGGAAGGTGGTCTACGCCCACCATGTCCGCGTCAACTCTCTGAGTCCCGACCGGGAGTACCTGTATGCCGCGGTGCACGACGGCGCCCAGCCGGAGTTCGGCTCCTTTCGCACCGGGCCGCGCGGCCGGGCGCCCTTTACCTTCACCAGCTTCGGTGACCAGGGCACGCCGACGCTGGGCAAGCGGTACACCCCGCCAGCCGGGGTAACGATCGCCAACCCGCCCTATGTCAACGACAACCTCGGCTCGCCGGCCGCCGGGGACGTGACCGCCGGGGTCGAGCGCATCCAACCCCTTTTCCATCTGTTCAACGGGGACCTGTGCTACGCCAACTTGGCGTCCGACCGGGTGCGCACCTGGTCGGACTTCTGGGAGAACAACAGCCGAAGCGCCCGCAACCGACCGTGGATGCCCGCCGCCGGAAACCACGAGAACGAGCTAGGCAACGGGCCGATAGGGTACGCCGCCTACCAGACGTACTTCGCCGTCCCCGAGGCAGCCGGACAGACGGACGTCACGCGCGGACTGTGGTACTCCTTCACCGTCGGCTCGGTCCGGGTGATCAGCGTGGCCAACGACGACGTCTGCTATCAAGACGGCGGCAACAGCTACGTCCGCGGCTACTCCCACGGAGCGCAGAAGGCATGGCTGGAGGCCGAGCTGGCCGCCAGCCGCCAGGACCCGGGCGTGGACTGGGTAGTCGTCTGCATGCACCAGGTCGTCGTGAGCACGGCCGACCAGTTCAACGGGGCCGACCTGGGCCTGCGCCAGGAATGGGTGCCCCTGTTCGACAAGTACGGGGTCGACCTCGTCGTCTGCGGCCACGAGCACCACTACGAGCGCTCACACCCGATACGCGGCCAGAAACCCAACAACACACTCACCCCAATCCCCGCATCGAAGCGAACCGACATCGTAGACACCAGCCAGGGCACCGTGCACATGGTGCTCGGCGGCGGCGGCACGTCGGTGCCCTCCAACCAGCTCTTCTTCAACCCGCCGCAGTGCCGGGTCATCACCCAGGTCGGGCCCCCCGACCCCGCGACCGGCAAGCGCCCACCCGTGTACGTCACCGAGCCGGCTGACTGGTCGGCGGTGCGGGACGCAGCACACTCCTACGGCTTTGCCGCGTTCACCGTGGACCCAGGTTCCCGCCACCAGGGCCGGACCACCATGACGGTCACCTACTACGACGTCCTCGGACCCGGCGGCCAACTCCAGGCCTTCGAGACCTTCACCCTGCAACGGCCTCGCGCAGACGCCCAGGGAGCCTGAGCGGGGCAACTGGGACACCCGACACAGCCCAGCAGTCCCCCGGACGCTGTCGATTCTGGCTTCTCAGCGACCCGCACTCTCTACTTAGGGCGCTTAAGCAAATAACCTGCATTTATGCGTTTTTGGGTGTCACGGTTGTGCTAGCCGGTTGCCGTGGATGTCGAAGAGTCGTTGGCGGGAAAGTTTGCGTCATTGTTTCCCCACTGTCTGGGCTGCCATTGCCTGGTCCAGCGCTATTGAGGCCACCTGGTCCTGGAGCCAACCATCACGGGCGTTGAGCCCTCGACCACGTGTTGGCCAAGGCCGCCAGGCCGGCGCCGGCGACGCGCGCTGCCCCAAAATGCTGGCCCCGATAGGCCTGAACCTGGTCGATGGGCGCCGGGCGGGATGCGTCGTCGATCGCTGAACACCTGACCGATCCGCCACGGGCTCGGGATGGCCGACCTCCGTTCTATGCCGCTGATGGAACGCTCGATCGTATGGATGAGCGGTCGTTCGAACTTGCTTGGTTCACCGTCCAAGCCTCTTTACCGGCGGAAGGACACCTGCAGCTTCGCCGTTTGTATGCCGCTTGGGACGTCGACCACGATCTCGGTGCCCCGTGCGGTCGCCACGGTGTGGTGGCTGGCATCGACGCCGTTGAGCCGAACCGTCGCGGCCTGCGTTCCGGTGGGCAGCATCGCGCCAACCGCCTCGGCGGCGCTGAGATCGTGCGAGGCAACCGTCGTGGTCAGCATTGAAGCGCTGCGCACGGCGTCTACGTCGATGGAGCCCTGGCCCAACTTGATGTCAGAGCCCGAGACAGCGCTCTGCCCGACCGGAATCTGCGGTATCACGGCTACGGCGTTGCGGCCGAGATCGGGTGACACCCCGAGCTCGAAATGCACGACCGGCCACAGCACGCCATACGTTCCCCAGGCCTGCAGGCCCATGGATCGTTCGGTGAACTTCTTGTCGATGTTGGCACCGAAGGCTGGCGACGGGGAGATCTCAGGCATTGCGCCCGGCACCTCCCACACGGCGGGGTTGAGCTGCACCCGCGCCAGGTCGCTGGTGTACTGGCCGAGCTGGGTCGACCCGGTGCGACCGACCGCCGCTTCGGCAACCGCGGCGATCGAGGTGCCCAAGGTGAAGATGGTCTGATCGCCGGTCGGCGGCGCAACGGCGGGATCGCAGGTCCCGGAGGACAAGCCCGGTACCGTTGTGGAACAACCCGTTCGTACCCGTGAAAACAGACGACTCGTGCGCGGCCACCGTCGACGTGGCGTGATCGAGCGCAGCCAGCGGTCCGGCTGCGATCCCACCGTGTGCGGGCAGCTCCGCCTCGACCGGGGTCAGCCCGATCCAGTACTTCTGGAACAGTTGAACGTTGTTGGGATCACACAGCGAGTCGGCGTAGGAGCTGGTTCCGTTGCCGTACCACCAGGCTGTCTCGAACCGCGTCTGCAAGCCCTGAGCCTTGGTGGTGGCCCAGTGCCGCGTCGCGGGGTCGTTCTTGCTGGCCGCCATGTCGGCCAGGTCGAGCAGGCCACGGATGGCGTACACGGTGTTGTCGAGCTTCTCCTGACCCATCCCCTGGCGCTCGACGTTGCCCGGGCCCTCAAGCCAACCGTCGTGGTCGGCATCCAGATTGGCGAACGCGTACTTGAGATTGCGGACGGTGAAGTCGTACATGTCGTCGCGGAACCGGTTGTCCCCGGTCCAGCGCCACACGAGTGCCACCGCGCTGGGGAACTTCACGGTCTCGTCCGTATTTCCCGGATCGGAGTTCGCTCCGTAGTACACCGAGCCGTCCGGCACCACCTCGTGCACAACCTTCCCGCTGCGGCTGTTCACCACATCGCTGACCGCGCGCAGCGTTTGCAGGTGGTTCTTGATCGCGTCGAACTGACCTGCTGCCACCGATGCGAAAGCGGTGTACTCGCCGTCCGTCCCAAAGATCCACGGGTAGTCGGGCCAGCCCGCTCCAGTCCATCGCGCGACGCCGAGAGTGCCAATCGGCGCTGGGTATGCCGTGCCCGCATTCGTCACCCGCAGCTGGAGATTGCGAGCCTCCTGGCGCGAGTCAGCAAGGTTCTGCTTGCTCCACGCGACGCTGCTCGCCAGTTGAGGGTCGCCCGGGAGGGTGACATGAGTGTTCTGATCTACCGTCTTTCGCCGCGCCGTCTTGTCGGCTAGCAGTCCGGCCGGGTCATTCAGGGCGCTGCGTTGCATCGCCAACGCCTCGGCGAGTCCGTTGTCGGAGCCGGAGACGGCGAACCACACCGTCCGTGAACCCGATGGGAGCTGCAGCCGGTAGTTCAGCTCACCGCCATTTCCCTTGCCGTACGCCGTGTCATCGCAACGTGGCGGAGTAGTGCCGGACGCCGGGCAGATCACCGCCGGGTCCTGCGGCCCGCGGAAGTTCGCGCCGAGCCGGTGCCCGGTGGGGGTCAGCGAAGAGCTGACTACGGCAGCCCAGTCGTGCGGCGCGGCATTGGCTGCGGCGGGCGTGCCCTGTTCACGAAACACCAACCGGCCGTCGGCGTAGAAACCCATGTCGGGGAGATTGAAGTCGAGTTGGTTGGTCGGCTTCGTCCCTCCCCAGGGGTAGGAGCTCATCAACTCGGAGTGTGCGTCCATGCTCAGCTGCACGGTGCGAGGCTTCGGCGATGAGAAGGTCAGGCCGATCAAGCTGGCGCGCATGCCGTCTGGCGCGAAATCGGTCCGGCTCACCTGGACGCCATCCGAACTGGCCAGATCCATTCGCGCATAACCCGCGCCGGACGTGTAGCGCGTGGCCTTAAGCCACGATCCGTTGACGCCGAACTAGACACCGTCGAGCAGCTTGATTGGCATGCTCCAGAAGCCGCCCATCTCGCCTTGCGTATGCCACCCCTGCGCGGGATAGGTACCGTCCTCGGCACCGACTTCGTAGAACCGGTCGCCGATCACGTAGGACCTGCGGTCGGCGAGTCTGGTGTCGGTAGACAGCTCCAGAGCACGCGCCACACCCGCGGAATTGGCACTGCCCCCTTGGCCCGAGGCATGTGCCGCGCCCATACTCGGGGCCAGCAATCCGGCGGCGACCGTTGCCGACAGGATCAATGGCAGGGAGATTCGACGGGACATGGTGGGACCTCCGCGAGTGATAAGGCTCACACCATAGCGAGACCTTTCAGGCCACGGCCAGCGACCCACGTAGACCCAACGACGCCGGACAGGCTAGGCCGAGGCGAAGACGGGGCTTGGCGAAAGCCAGTCACTATGCCAGCCCACATTGATCAGGGCTTCTTCTCATGCTCGGCTTCCAGGCGCCGTGCCCGACGGACGGTGAAGCGCAACTGTGTGAGCCGGATGACGCCCACGATCGTGACCAAAGCGGCGCCGGCGACCGCGGCAATGAGCAGCGCCGTCCCGAGCGGGATTGATCCGGTGAGGCCGAGGTAGTGCACGTCGACGACGTTCTGGTTCTGCAGGATCAGGATGATGAGCAGCACCAAAAGCACGAGCGCCACCGCCGTAGCGAACCAGGCAGCGGCTGCGCGTGTAGTTGCGGGAGCACTCGGTGAGGGGGCCTGCGCACCCGTGCTCTTCGGTGGTCTGACGGCACTCGTTGGTTTGGGCGAGGGGCCAGCATCCGGGCTCTTTGGCGGTGCGCTCGCCTCGGGCGTGGCCTCACCCGGTTTCTGCGGCGGGCTATTCCCCGGGTCGCCTTCCCGCAACGGTGAGGTGTCTGACGTCATGGCTGCTGCCTCCGACCTCGGGCCTGGGTCCGCACCCAACGGTACCGCTCAGCTGCGGGACCCGCAGTGCTTGGACGAGCGAGTTCTTGGCTGAGCGGGTGCCGACGTCATTCTGAGGGGGGAAGCTGGCGATGAAGGGGACGCAGTCGCCACCACACAAAGAAGAGCACGCCAAGGGCCAGCACGGCCACACCCATCCACAAGTTGATGTTGATTCCGGACGCCTTCGCCATGGCCGCATCCGACGCCAGCAACCCTGCGACCGTCAGGTGACGCCGTAGAGGGTGAACAACGCGTCATCCAGCACTCAGCCCCACAGCACGGCGCCAGCAAGCAACTTCAGGCTGGCAAAATCACACTCCAACTGCGAATAGCCCATCCGGGGCCTGAATCAGGCCTTGAGATAACGCAAGCGTCACGAGGACACAGGGTGCCGGTAGAACTCGGCCTCGCTCGGCGGCAATGGGGCTCTGCCCAGTATCAGATCGGCAGCCTTCTCGGCCAGCATCATCACCGGTGCATAGATGTTGCCGTTGGTCACGTACGGCATCACCGAGGCGTCCACGACTTTGAGCCCCTCGAGTCCGTGTACGCCCATGGTCAACGGGTCGACCACAGACATCGCGTCTACGCCCATCCGCAGGGAACAGGATGGGTGCAGAGCCGTCTCTGCGTCCGTGGCCACCCAGTCGAGAATCTCCGCGTCGGTCTTCACCGATGAGCCGGGCGAGATCTCGCCGGCATTGAAGTCGTCCAGGGCGTGCTGAGTCAGGATGTTGCGGGCTACGTGTACCGCCTCGACCCACTCACGGCGGTCCTGGTCGGTCGACAGATAGTTGAACCGCAGGGCCGGGTGCGTCTTCGGGTCCGTGCTCGTGATCTTGACCGATCCGATGGCATCGGAGTACATCGGTCCGACGTGCACCTGGTACCCCTCCCCTCCGTCAGGAGACGATCCGTCATATCGAACTGCAATGGGCAGGAAGTGGAACATAAGGTTCGGGTAGCTGACGTCCTCGTTGCTTCGGACGAAACCGCCGCCCTCGAAGTGGTTGGTCGCGCCCGGGCCCTTGCGCCGGAACAGCCAGTTGGCGCCGATCCAGGGTTTGTACCGGTGTTTCAGGTACTTCTGCATGGTTACCTTCTGCTTGCAGGCGTACTGGATGTACACCTCCAGGTGATCTTGCAGGTTCTCCCCGACCCCCGGCAGGTCGTGCACCACGTTGATTCCGAGCTTGGACAGATCCGCCGCGTTGCCCACCCCAGAGAGCTGCAACAGCTGTGGGGAGTTGATGGCGCCTCCGCACAGAATGACGGTCGTGGCTCTGACCTGTTGGGCGGGACCCCTTCTCCGGCGATACTCGACGCCGACCGCGGTCTTGCCTTCGAAGAGCACCCTGGTCACGAGCGCCCGGGTGATGACATTGAGGTTTGGACGGTTCATCACCGGGTGCAGATAGGCCCTGGCAGCGGACAGCCGGCGCCCCCTGTGGATGTTTCGGTCGAAGCGCGCGAAGCCCTCCTGGCGGTATCCGTTCACGTCATCGGTGCGCGGGTAACCGGCCTGCTCGGCCGCCCTGAAGAAGGCCTCGAAGAGCGGGCTGGTGGCCGGCCCCCGCTCCAGGACGAGGGGTCCGTCATGACCGCGGAACTGATCGCCAGGGTCGGCCGCCAGACAGTTCTCCATGCGATTGAAGTACGGCAGGCAGTGGGCGTAGTCCCAGGACCCCATGCCCTTGTCATCACCCCAGCGTTCGAAGTCCAGCGGGTTGCCCCTCTGGAAAATCATCCCGTTGATACTGCTGGAGCCACCCAGTACCTTGCCGCGGGCGTGGAAGACCTTGCGACCACCCATGTGCGGCTCGGCCTCGGACTTGTACTTCCAGTCGTAGAAGCGACTGCCGATGGGGAAGGGGAGCGCCGCCGGCATGTGGATGAGGACATCCCACAGCGAGTCGCTGCGTCCAGCCTCAAGGACGAGAACCTTGTTGGCCGGATCCGCAGAAAGTCGGTTCGCCAACGCGCAGCCAGCCGAGCCGCCTCCGACGATGACGAAGTCGTTTGGGACGGACGTCATCGCTCAGCTCACGCCAGTTCCGGCAAGCCAGGCCTTGACCTTGTCGGGGTTGGCGTCGATCCACTTCTTGGCAGCCTGGTCGGGTGACATCTTGTCCTTGGCGATGTACTTCGCGACGAGGTTCTGATCGGCGTTGGTCCACCTGAAGTTCTTGACCAGAGTGAAGGCTGGGCTGCCTGAGGTCGCGAACTTGGTGCTGACCACCTTGTTCAGGTTGTACAGCGGGTAGTCGCAGGCCACCTTGGCGACGTCGGCGTCACACCCAAGGGTGTAGGCAGGCAGGTTGACCTTCTTCAGCGGGACCTCGGCGGTGAACCACTGCGGCTCGTAGAAGTACCCGATCAGCGGCTTCTTGCTCTGCTCGGCCTGCCGGAAGCTCTGGATCAGTGCTGCCTCTGAACCGGAGTAGACCACCTTGTAGTTCAGCTTCAGGTTCTTGACCAGTGCGGCGTCGTTGGTGACAAATCCCGGGTCGCCATCGAGCAGTTGGCCCTTGCCGCCGGACTCGCTGGTCTTGAACAGAGCGGCATACTTGTCGAGGTTCTTCCAAGCGAGGATGTCGGGGTGCGCCTTGGCCAGGAACGGCGGAACGTACCAACCGATCTTGCCGATATTGCCGGTCGGGCCGGCGTCCTGGGCCACCTTCTGCTCGGTGATGTACTTCTTGGCCAAGTCGGCGTGACCCCAGTTCTCCAGGACGGCATCGACCTGACCGGAGGCGAAGCCCTGCCACGAGATCTGCTCGTCGAGGTTCTGCAGCTTGACAGTGCATCCGAGCTTGTTGTGCGCCAGGTAGGCGACGACAGCGGCATTGGCTGCGTAGCCCACCCACGCGTTGACTGCGAGGTTGAACGTGCCGCACTTTGCTGCAGAACCTTTGGCGCCGCCGGTTGCGGCATCACTGACCTTGGCCCCGCACGCGCTCAGCGATAGGGATACGGCCGCCAGCACCGCGACGGTCCGGGTGGGTGTGGACATCTTGGTAAGCAATCGGTTCATTTTGTACTGTCTCTTTCCGGTTGAAACTGCGAATTTGTGCAGGCGAGTGGTCTCATCGCCCGGCGCGAGTCATGGGTGGTCATCTCTCGGCCATCAATGGTGCCCGTGGCTCGTAACGTCCCCCCGCCTGGCTGCGGACTGGGTGACCCGGTCGAGCAGGATGCCGAGCATCACGATGGCCAGTCCCGCGGCAAGGCCCTTGCCGAACAGGCTGTTCTGCCGGAAACCGGCCACAACGTCGTATCCCAGAGCGCCGGCGCCGACCAGTCCGCCGACCACGACCATGGAGAGCACGTAGATCAACCCCTGGTTGGTGGCCAGCGCAATCGTGCGCAAGGACATCGGAAGCTGGACCTTGGTGATGATCTGCCACGGGCTCGACCCGGCGGCGGTGGCCGCCTCGATCGTCTCCGCGGGCACGCCCGCTATCCCGTCGGCGATGATCTTGGTCGTGACTGGAGCCGCGAATACGACCGCTGCCACGATTGCGGTGAACCTGCTGGCAGCGAAGAGCGCGACGAACGGCACGAGATAGACGAAGGCGGGCATCGTCTGAGCCGCGTCCAGAGTGGGTCGGATCAACCGGTCGGCCCGACGGCTACGACCCATCAAGACTCCGAGGACCAGGCCGAGCGCCATCACCACCACCGTGGCTACCAGGGTCGCGGCCAGCGTGCTCATGGCGTCTGCCCACAGGCCGGTGCCGACGAGCAGTGCGAGACAGATGGCTGCTCCGACGGCCGCCCGGCGGCTGCCGACAATCACGGCCAGCGCGACGATGACGGCACATACCAGCCACCACGGTGAGTCGGTCAACAGACTCTGGAACGGGTTGAGGGCGCCGTTGGTCAGCCTGTCTTTGAAAGAGTTCGTGGCCCCGCTGAAGTTCAGCTGTACCCAGCTGGCAAGCGCATCGGCCGTCCGTCTGATCGGGCCGCCCAGATCGGGGTTTGCCGGGAACTGCGCCGCCCACAGATACGTGTTGGACATGTACAGGCAGGCCGCGGTGGCCGCCGCCCCGACCACGAGGGCCGGGCGACGAAGCCGGTGAGAGCGGCTTGTGGGTTTACGGCGCGCCAGCTCACCGCGGACACTGGCCGCGGTGGTCACGCGGTCCAGCACGATTGCCAGGATCACGATCGAGAGCCCTGCGTTGAAGGCTGTTCCGACATCCAGGGACTGCAGCGCGGTAAGGACCACCTGCCCGAGCCCCGGCGCGTCGATCAGTGCCGCGATGGTCACCATCGACAACGCCGCCATGATCGTCTGGTTGATCCCGATGACGATCGTGCGTTTGGTCATCGGGAGCATGACCTTGGTCAGCAGTTGGAACCGGGTCGATCCCATCGACTCAGCCGCCTCGAGGGTCTCGCGGGGAACACCGCGGATGCCGTGGGTGGTGATCCGGATGACCGGCGGCGCCGCGTAGATGAGGGTGGCTATGGTCGCTGAGGCTGGGCCGATCAAGAAGACCAGCGTCAGAGGCGCGAGATAGACGAAGGTGGGCATCGTCTGCATGAAATCCAGGAAGGGGGTCATGACCGCGTTGACGCGGTCCGAGAGCCCGGCCCAGATACCCAGCGGGATCCCGATCATAAGCGAGAGCAGCACAGCCGTCGTGGTCAGGGCCAGGGTGTCCATGCTCTCGGTCCACAGTCCCTGCATGCCCAGCACAGTGAAGCCGACGGCGGCCAGGACGGCCACCTTGATGTTGCCGAAGGCCCACGACGCGAACGTCGCGACTGCCACCACTCCGAGCCACCCGATCACCGGAACTGGGCGCCCGAAGGCTGGCTGGGAGATGAGGCTCTGGATGAAGGTCGCCAGGACGTTGATGGCCCCACGAATCTGGTCGAAGAAGTACAGGAACAGGGGGTTGCTGCTGCGCTGGGCGCCCACGGCGTCGTTCAGGCTGTTGAGCCGATCATGCAGCGGGGTGAGATCGGCCTGGGCTAGGGCCATCGTGTCGCGTCCGTGAAAGGCCGCGTAGCCGATCAGCCAGCAGAGCACCACCAGCAGCGCCACGCCCCAGCGTGGAAGACGTATCCGAAGCGATGCGCGGGCTATGGCTGTCATCAGCCAGCCACCACGCGCAGGATCTCGTGGTCGCCTACGACGCCGAGCAGGACCCCGTTGTCCACGACCTTCACCGCGCGGTCGGCTTCGAGCACCAGCCGCACGGCTTCGTGGACCACGACGTCCGGACCAAGCTCCGGACCGTCGAGGAGCTCTCCGGCTCGTGCCGGACGCATGATCCATCGCAGGGTCAGGACGCCCGAGAACGGGATCTCCTTGACGAAGTCGCGGACGTACTCGTCGGCGGGTGCACCAATCAGCTCAGGTCCGGTCCCCACCTGGACCATCTGACCGTCGCGCATGATCAGGATGCGGTCGCCGAGCTTGATCGCCTCGGACAGGTCGTGGGTGATGAAGACCATCGTCTTGCCGACCTCGCGGTGCAGCCGGATGATCTCGTCCTGCATCTCCCGCCGGATCAACGGATCCAGAGCCGAGAACGGCTCGTCGAAGAGTAGGACGTCGGGGTCGCCGGCCAAGGCCCTGGCCAGACCCACGCGTTGCTGCATGCCACCGGAGAGCTGGTCGGGATAGGAGTGCTCGTTGCCCGAAAGACCCACCAGGTCGATAACCTCGCGGGCCCGCTTGGTCCGTTCGGCCTTTCCGGCTCCTCGGATCTCCAGACCGTAGGCGACGTTGTCGATGACCCGTCGATGTGGCAGCAGGCCGAAGTGCTGGAACACCATGGCGACCTTGTGCCGCCTCAGCTCACGCAGCGACTTCTCGTTGGCGGCGAGGACGTCCTCACCCTGTAGGAGGATCTGGCCGGCGGTCGGCTCGATCAGGCGGGTGAGGCAGCGCACGAGGGACGACTTGCCGGAGCCCGACAGCCCCATCACGACAAAGGGGGTTTCCATCTTGGTACTCCTGGAAGCGGGTGACCACGAGATGCTGTGGTCCGGCGTCGCCCGAACCCCGAAATCCCCTGCCGGCCAGCAACCAAGAGTACCTAAGTGGAAACCCCCTT
>JGI20191J14862_1000596_pt1 | contig 12161 bp, 9 predicted proteins | sample NGESurdeep092012_7_FD_14862 | JGI IMG/M metagenome (IMG submission 14862)
AAGACCGGCGCGAAACGGATCGCGCGGGCGAGACCGTTTACGACTTTGTCCTCCGGTCCGTACACCAGCGACGGGCGGAAGATCGTGTAGGCCAGGCCCGACTCGCGGATCGCGCGCTCGGCGCGGCCTTTGGCGCGAAAGCCGGGATGGGTGCTGTTCTCGTCGGCAGCGGCGCCGCTGATGTAGATGAATTGCTGCACACCGGCCTGCTTCGCCGCGTCGATTAGCGCGACCGTGCCGGCGTAGTCGATTCGCTCAAAGGTGAGGCCGCGGCGCGGATTTTCGACCGGATAGCCATCGAACTGGATCGCATCGACAATCGTGCCCGCGCCCTGGAGCGCATCCTTGAGCGACGCAGGCTGTCCGATATCTGCGCGAACAAACTCGACGCCGGGTAAATCGAGCCGCGCGCGCGCCGCCTCGGGATTTCGCGTGAGCACGCGAAGCCTGATTTCGCCCGAAGCGAGCAGGCGCCGCGCGATCGCGCGACCGATGAATCCCGAGCCGCCCGCCAGAGTGACGGTTTTTGCGTCCATTTGTTCGACCCTGGACTAGTGTTGCTTTCGATGGGTTCGACGAGTGACGGGGCGCGGCGTCCGGCGGCGGCGGATCCGCTTCAACGGATGCAGTTTGGCAGTCGGTTTCTCCGCGGGGACTGCGTCGATGAGCGGCGTCAGCGAGAAGCGCGAGACTTCCGGCGGGCAGTTGATGCGGATCCTGAGCCAAAACGTGCCCAGGCCGCGATTGGTGTAGATGTAAAAGTCTTCGTAGCGGTTCAGGCCCGAGTAGAACTCTTTGCCGATGCGCAGGATCGATTTGAGCGGCGATCCATAAAACGGAATTCGCACGACGCCGCCATGCGTGTGGCCGGAGAGCATCACGCCCGGCTTCAGATGGCGCGTGTACAGCGCAGTGTCGGGATTGTGCGCGAGGACGATCGTGCAGTCATCGCGCTTGACGTCGCCAAACGCGCGCGCAGGCTCCGCGCGCCGCGACCACAGATCGTCAATGCCGACGACTACGAGTTTCTCGTTGCGCAGCAAGAGCCGGCGGCTGTCGTTGGCGAGCACGTCGGCGCCGGCGCGCTTGAGTGCATCGGTGATCCGCTCGGCCGACGACCAGTGGTCATGATTGCCCAGGATCGCGAACAGGCCGGCGCGCGGGCGCAGATTTTTCAACGCGTCGCGAAACGGACCGAGATAGCGATGCATCGTGTCGGGGCCCGAAAAATAATCGCCGGTGAGAAAGATCAGGTCGGGGTTTTGCCGATTGATGGCTTCGACCGCGGCTGCCAGACGTTCGAGATCCTCGTCGCGATCGACATGAAAGTCGCTTATCTGGCACGCGACGACTCCGCGCAACGCGCTGGGCAATCCGCGCACCGGCAAGTCAACCTCGGAAACCTGAATCGCGTCGATCGTGCGCCGCCACATTCGATGCAGCGGGCGCAGCGCCAGGGGAGGCTTGGACTTTGCGTGGCCCACAGCGTGAAGAGGCGGCTGGTGCGGGCGCAAGTCGTCGATTAGTTCGGCGGTGGACATCCGATCTTCGATACTAGAATACTTCGACCAGGCGGCGGAAGGAGTTTAGTTCGATAATCCTGTCGCCGGCATCCTTGATTTCTTCGTGCTCGAGGTCCCAGGTATGCGGATGCGGTATGAAAACGGCGCGCAGACCGGCCGCGACCGCGGGATTGATGTCCGAGCGCGGACTGTTCCCAATCATAAAAGTCAGCGACGGATCGAGGTCCGCGTCGCGCATCAGGCGGCGATAGGCGTCGACGTCCTTCTCGCGCGGGGTCTCGACGCGATTGAAGAGCGGACCGAGACCGGAACGCGCGAGCTTNTGCAACTGTTCGTCGCGCTGGCCCTTGGTGAAAATCAGGAGGCGGTGACGCTGCGAAAGCTCCNCAAGCGTGGGTTCGACGCCGGGCANCAATGCGCAGTCGCGCTCGAGCAGATGCGCGCCGATTCGCTCGATCTCGTCGCGCAACCCGTCGTGACCNGCGGGCGCGAGTTCAGCAGCCGCCCGATGCAGCGCCATCACGTAAGGACGGCGGCCGTAGCCATGCGTTTTGATAAGCCGCATTTCGGCGCGGCGCACCGCGGCGTGAATCTCGACGCGAGAGACGCCGAGGACCGCGTCGCCAACGGCCGCAGCGAAGAAATCGAACGCCTCGAGAAAATGGATATTGGAATCCCAGAGCGTGTCGTCGGCGTCGAATACGAGGTTCAAAGACTCAGTCGCAGAAGAGGGCATCTACATACAGGGTACCGGCGCGCGCTTGAGCGGGCAAATGGGCAGCGGTGACCCCTGCACCCAGTGATAAGAAAAGGATGTGCGCTTACCCTCTGACTCCCTGGCGCACGGGCTATGCGCGAGCGTTGGGAAGTGCGGCGGGCAGAATTATGAGCGCACCCGTCAAGGGATTGCGCCCGACGTACACGTCGGTATCGTAAACCCGCCGCAGATTCTCCGCGGTCAGAACCTCCGCGGGAGTTCCGCACGCGACCGCGGCGCCCTCGGCGAGCAGCAGCACGCGATCGGCATAGAGCGCTGCCGCATTGAGATCGTGAAGCGTCGCAACTACGGCCATGCCGCGCTCGGTGCACAGCTCGCGAAAGCGCGCGAAAATTTCGGCGACGTGCTTGAGGTCGAGAAATGCGGTCGGCTCGTCGAGCAGTGCAATCTTCGGCTCCTGTGCCAGCGCGCGCGCCAGGAACACGCGCTTGCGTTCGCCGCCGGACAGTTCCTGAACGTGGCGCGCGGCGAGATCGAGCAGGTCGAAGCGGTCGAGCGCGGCGGATGCGATTTCCAAATCGTGCGGGCTCTCGAAGCGCAACGCGCCGAGATGCGGCGCGCGTCCCATCAGCACGATTTCCAGCACCGTGAAGCGGAATGCAACCGCGTTTTCCTGGCCAACCGACGCAACGATGCGTGCGAGTTCGCGGCGCTCGATCGAATCGAGCGGCCGGCCGAAGAGTTCGACGCTTCCCGCACCCGCCTTCATCGAGCCGCCGAGCACCTTGAGCAGTGTGGACTTGCCGGCCCCGTTCGGACCGACGACGGCGAGCATTTCGCCGGCCGCCACTTCGATCGAGACGCCATGCAGCACGGGCACTCCCGGATATCCCGCGTGAATCGCGCTCGCACGCATGGCGGTCACCGTGTCGCGCGATGTCGTCGTCATAGCGAAAGCGGTCTCCTGCCTTCGCGGCGCAGCATGTAGATAAAGAACGGGCCGCCGCACAGCGCCGTGATCGCGCCGACGGGAATTTCGGCCGGGGCGATTGCGACGCGCGCGACCAGGTCTGCCGCCACCATGAATGCGGCGCCGCCTATCAGCGACGCGGGCAGCAGCAGCCGATGATCCGCGCCGAACACCAATCTCAAAGTATGCGGAACGATCAGTCCGACGAACGAAATGATTCCGCTGACGGAGACCGCGGCGCCGATCATGACCGAGGTCGCGACGAAGATCGTGCGCCGAAGCCGGTCCACGTCAACGCCAAGTTCGGCAGCCGACTCGTCGCCGAGACTGAGCAGGTTCAGATCGCGAGCTTGAAACATCAGCACGGCGAAACCGGCCAGTCCCAAACCCGCCACCATCGCCGCTTCGCGATAGGTCGGCGCCTCGAGGCTGCCCATCAGCCAGAACAGAATGCTATGCGCGTAGTAGAAGTTGACGACGCTGTTCACCAGCATGATTGCCGCGCCCCAGAACGCGTTGAAGATCACGCCGACCAGCAACAGCGTGAATGGTTCAAGCTGGCCGTCAACCATCGCGAGCCGGTAAACCGCCACCGTCGAGAGCAGCGCCGCGCCGAATGCGCACAGTGGCACGGCCGCCTCGCCGCCGCCGAGTTTCGCCGACATCACCAGCGCGAGTATCGCGCCGAGCGCGCCGCCGCCGGAGATTCCCAGGATGCCGCCCTCTGCCAGCGGATTCCTCACCAGCGCTTGCAGAGCCGTTCCGACCGCGGCCAGCATCGCGCCGACGATCACGCCCATCAGCACGCGCGGCAATCGGGCGCCGAAGAAAATCGCGTGATCGGGACTGGTGGGATCGGAAAATGCGCGCACCAGGCTGATATGCGCGCTGCCGAACAACGCGCCTGCGGCCGCGCAAACGATCAGCAGAATTGCCAGCGCGGCCAGTATCGAGAGCAGCCGCGAGCGCGTCAGGTGCGCGGCGGAGTTGCGCTGCGGCGCAGGATTGCCGGCGGCCGCGTTCACTGCTCTGCACCGGCGGACACATTTTGCCATGCCTCGGGATGAATCATCCGCGCGATTATCTCGAGCGACTGTCCCACCCGCGGGCCGGGATGGACAATGGGATCCTGCGCATAGCCGAAGACGCGATGGTCGCGCACCGCGGGAATCGCCGGATATTTTTCCCAGAAGCCGCTCGACGACGANGGATCGGTGCCCATCGAACCGTCGAGCACGACNTNGGGACGCATCGCGATGATGTACTCCATGCTCAGGTGCGGCCACTGCTCNCCGGCGTCCGCAGCGATATTGTCGGCGCGCGCGATGCGCATGAGCTCGTCGAGATAAGTGCCGGCCCCCACCGCGACCATCGGCTGATGACCGACGAGCATCAACGCACGCTCCGGCTTCACGTTTGCCAGGCGATTTTGGACTGCGGCGATCTGCGCCTGAATCTCCGCGACGAGCCGATGCGCTTGCGGCTGGCGATTGATTCGCCCACCCACCGTTTCGATACTGGTTTCGATTTGTTGCAAAGAATCGTCGCTGACCAGCAGCACCGGATAACCCATCGAATTCAACGCGCGAATCTGGCGCACGTCCGACGACAGTGCAAGTCCGACGACCAGCGTGGGGCGCAGCGCGATGATTGCTTCGAGATTCGGACTCAGAAAGGAACCGACCCGCGGCAGATCGCGCACCTGCGGAGGGTAGTCGCAATACTGCGAGACGCCAACGACGTCGGGACCCGCGCCCAGCGCGAACAGTGTCTCCGTTACCGACGGCGCCAGCGATACGATCCGCATTCGAGCGGCCGCGTTTGCCGGCGGCGCGAGCGCAACAGCATACACACACAGTGCGGCGGCGGCCGCGAGTCGATACAAACCCACATCGCGAAACTACCTGATCGTACCGGCGCCGGTAAGCGCAACCTCGCGCTTTGTTGGCTGCGCCCGACTGCAACTACACCCGGATTTCGTAGAGCGCCGAAAACATATCCTCGATCGGAAGGCGGCGAAAGTGCTTGAACCCCGCCGATCCGACCAGCTCGCGCGCCTTTGCCTCGCCCATGCACGTGCCGATTCCCGCACCGCCGTGCGCGAGCGACGTCGTCATGCAGTACAGCGTGCTTATCGAGTACATCAGCCGCCCCATAGGATTGATGTTGTCTTCGAGGTTCGACGACACGTTTACTTCGACCATCAGGTAAGTACCGTCGGGTTTGAGCGCTGCTCGAATCGATTTCAGCAGCGCGTCCGGATCGACGGAATCATGCACCACGTCGAACGTCGAGATGAAATCGAACTGCGCGGCGGGGAGCCTGGTGCAATCAACGAGGTCAAACTTGATTCTGTCCCCCAGACCGGCGGCTTTCGCGTTTGCTCGCGCGCGATCCACCGAGCCGAGATGCGCGTCGAAGCCGAAAACTTTGGCCCTGGGAAATGCGGACGCGATCGCGATCGCCGCGCGGCCACTGCCACAGCCAACGTCCAGCGACGAGCCGCCTTCGGTCAGCTTCGCGACCACTTGCGGCATCACCGGCAACCATTTGGGGACCAACTGATTCCGGAACATCCAGGCTGACGAGCGTTCCATCGCCTCCCACGTCTCGGGCGGATANTCGCTCTGCGAGACGCCGCGCCCGTTCTTGAACGACTCCATCACTTTCGGCGCAATCGACACCTGAGGNACGATCATTTCGATGAAGCCGCCGGCGAAGAACGGNGAGTCGTCGCGCGCCAGCACCATCGCATGCTCGGCCGGCATCGCGTAGGTCTTCGCCGAGGCGTCGTAGATCACGTACCCGGCGGCNGTCATCGCGCTGAGCCATTCGCGCAGATANCGCTCGCTGAGTCCCGTCCGCTCCGCCAGAGCGGCGCTCGTGACGGCGCCCGCTCCGGCCAGCGTGCTGAAAATTCCCAGCCGGTCGCCGATATAGGTCAGCGCACCGAGCATCGCGGCGCCGATATCAATCGATACCTGCATCGAGAATTGCTTGATCTTGTCCCAATCGAGCTGCTGCTTTTCCCCGGCCATAGTTTTCCTCCGCAAACGCGCAGTATCGATCAATTCAGCCATCCGCCGCCACCCTTTCCAGACTTGGGGCTTTGATCTGCTACTTTTCGGGCTCCGCGCTCTGTTCTTCGGACTTCGTTTGCGGGCTGGCGAACATCGAGAGCTGGACCGGCTTGCCCTCGTCTTGCGCGGCTGGTGCGAACAGACCGGGCCGCTCGACAAATACCCGGAATTTTTCAAAAAGGTCGGCAAGCTTGGCCTGGTAGTACTCGACGTTTTCGTCGGGATTGTCCGGATCGTACTCCGTCGCCATCTTCGCGAATTCGTTCACCGCCGCACGCGCACCGCGCCCGGTGACGTAGTATGAAATTTGATCGCCGGCCAGGTACTGCCTCTCGGCCTTGAGCGCAAGCTCGTAGGCCGCCGCGGGATTGCGGCTGTTGTCACCGATCTTGTTGCGATAAGTGTCGAGCGAATCCTGAATCGTCTCGGTCTTCATCAGATCGGCGATTCCTATTTCGTGGCGGGCCAGACGCGCGCGATAGTCGCCGTGGAGTTTCTCAATTTCGCCGCGTCGATCCTCGAGCAGCATGCGGAACATCTCCTCCATGAAGCGGCGCTGGAAGCGTTCGAGTCCCCGCGAGCGCAGCCCCGAGCCGCGAATGGTCATCTTTCCCGTCTCATCCTGCAGGACGTAATTTTTCATTTTGTAGGAGAACATCGCGCGGTAACGGCCGTCGATCTCCAGCCGGATTCCCTCGGGCATAATCGATCCGACCTGCTCCAGGAGCCTGTCCGCGCCTTCCCGGCTTCCGGCATCGGGCGGCGGGGTGAAATAGATTCCGTCGGTATCGACCTCGATAACCTGCGCGCCGCGCTGCTCGAGTTCCGCCACCGCGCGCTGAATCAGATCGCGCCCGCGCTTGGTTACAGCGTTGGCCGCGCCGAAGTCATTGAAATGGCCGAGCGAAAAACCCAGGTAGCCGTAAAATGAATTGATGAGAATCTTGAACGTCTGCTGCAGAGCGTCGGCGTTGCGCCGCTCGGCGCCCTTGAGTTCGCGCGCGAGCGCCTTGGCCTGCACCCGGAAGCTGCGCAGATCGCCAAGCATCTTGAGGAACACGCCGAGGCGGTCCGCGGCCGGCGCATGCCCATATTGCAGCATCAACGACGGATACAGCGACGTCACGTCGCAGTGTAGGACGCCGTGGGCGACACCGCATCGGCGCACCTCCGTGTAGCCGCCCGCGACCGGCGTGGGCTGCGACGACTCGGGAATGGAATGCCCCGCCGCCAGATAAGCGCGCATCATGAGCGCGTCAATCTTGGTCGCATTCCCGCGCAACACCGCGCTCTGGTACGAGTACGGGAATATCTGCGCTTGCACGAAGTAACTGGGAGAGAGGGTCTCGGCCAGCGCGCGCGTCTCGCGGGCGTCGTCGAGCGCGTACTCGTAGAGCTTTTCCGGTTCGTGTTCGAAGTAGTGGCTGATTTTCGACGCGTCGATATATACGCGATCCTTGCGCGCCAGCCCGAAATGTTGCGCAAGCTGCTTCAGCCCCAGGCTCTCCAGTTCGCGACTCGAAATATCGTAGTGCTGCGCGAGGATCCACGTATCTATGATGCTGCGGCCCGGGATGTCGTAGCGGCGGTAGGCGATCGATCGTTCGGCAATTTGCATGCGCGACGGGCGGCCACGAAGCTCGCCGCCGTCGCGCCCAAGCTTGAGCTTCACCCCGTGGCGTCGCGCCCGCGTCTCCAGGTATGCGAGATCGAACCGAAACAGATTGTGGCCCTCGACGACGTCGGGATCGCGCTCCTGGATAATTCGCACCATCTCCTCGAGCATCGCGCGCTCGTCCATCTCGGTGCCCCTGAGCAAGCGCTCGAAACCGGCCGAGTCGGTGAGCGAGATCGCGATAACGCGATCGCCTTCGCGTGCCGCCGACGGAAATTCAAACCCCGGCGAGATATAGGTCTCGATATCGAGCTGGAGGCGGCGCAGCTCGCTGAAATCCATCCCGATGAAAAACGTGGTCCCGCTCAGCATCAGATGCTGCTCGACCGGATCGGCCAGCACCAGATACGGCGCGTCGGGCGCGTTAGGCGCCTTGCCGGTTAGGTTCCTGAGATGGCGCTTGGCGGCTTCCAGAGCGTCGAGCGAGCCGAAGGTGACGAGCACCCGGTAACGGAAATCGCCCTCGAGCGCGCGCGTCTCATGCACGGGCCTGAAACCTTCGAGNAAGGCAATATCCTCGACGAGCAGAAATGGAAGAATTGGACGGCGCTCGCGCGTAAGCCTGCCCGACAGGCGCCGGTAAACGTCGATCTCGGTCTTCGATGCGATCTCGACCGCGACCACGCCCGGGTCGGCGGGATCGCCGAACAGCAGGCGGTTACCGTAAAACTGCGCCGAAATCTCCTGGTAAGTAGTCATCGTGCCCCGCGTCCCTCGATTGTGCACCCGCAAGCTCGCGTCAGACAACGCGCCCCCGCGCGTAGATTCAGAGCGTGCCGAAGTACCAGAGGCCAATCAGAAAGATCGCGTATGCGGCTGCGCCGATCATCAGCGTCGGAGTTCCGAGTTCCGAGTCGCGCAAGTTGATGTAAAGAATCGCTACCGAAGCGAGCGCGATCGATCCCGCGAGCAGATCGGGATTCGTCAGATGCCACGGCGAAAACGCGAGCCCCAGTGCAACGGGGATGCACGACTGGAAAACCATCGCGCCTGTGATGTTGGCGAGCGCGAGATGGTCCTTGCCATTCCGAATCCAGACAACGGAGTTGTATTTCTCGGGCAGTTCGGTCGCGAGCGGGCTCAAGATGAGCGACAGCACGCCGGGATTCAGATGCGCATGCGCTGAGAACACGACGATCTGATCGACGAACTCGACTGCGCCGATCAGGATCGCGAGTACGCCGACGAATACTTGCGCCGCTATCGCCGATGCGCGCGGATCGAGCGGACTTCCGCGCAAGATCGACTCGAAATAGAGTCCGTGCTCGACCTCCGCGCCGGCCACGCGCTTGAGCCGCAGCATCACAACCGTGTAGCTCGCGTACACTATCAACAATGCGGCTGCCATGACGTGGCGAAGCACAGGGCCCATCTCGATTGTGCCCGCGATAACCACGCACAAAAAAACCGGAAAGAAGAATGCGAGGTCCCGGCGCGCGTCCTCGCGTATCACTTTCAGCGCAATCCGTCCGTGGCGCCTGCGAAATGCGAGCGCCGCAACGCCCATCACGAACAGCGCCACCGTGGACAGCATCAGCGGTGCGCCGACAATCGCTCCAAGTCCGACCGCGGTGTGGGCAGCCGCGGAATCGCGGCCGGTCAACAGCGCGACCGCCGGGATGAACGTCTCCGGCAGCGCCGTTCCGACCGCGGCGAGAATGCTTCCGACCGCGGCCTCGGCAATATGCAATCGATGCCCCGCCCATTCGACCCCATTGGTAAAAAGTTCCGAGCCTGCGAGGATTATCGCGAAGCTGAGCGTCAGGATTATCGCGTGTATTGCCAAAATTGTGCTCAAAGGGCGGCGCAGCAGCGTCGAGAATAGAGAGGTCCGCTCGCTATTTCCAGCGCGCACCCACTTTCCAGCACTTCGGTTCGAGTCAGAGGAAAAGATCGGCCGCAATGCAGCCAAACGGGCAAACGATGCGTATAATATCTCTAGCGGTCACTGGCGAGCGCGAATTCGCGATAAGGCCGCGCGGCGGAGCGTGATTCGCCCAATGATCGCGCGGGCGATGGTGCGTAAGTTGACTCTCAGCGAAGCGATCCTTAGACTTGATTCTTTGGTGTGGCTCACTTGCCTTTGTATTCTCGTCTGTATAAATGAGGCTACTTGATTCCCGGCTCGCGGTCGCAATGACGGCCGCATTGCGCGCCGATTTTCACGCATCGCATCGGCGGCCAACGCCCGCGCAAAACGGAAGCAAAACGAATGAAGCAGAAGTACGAAGGTAAAGACCTACAGGGTCTTGTCGATCTCGGCCGTGAGCAGGGCTACCTGACCTTCGAGCAGGTCAACGACTACCTGCCGCAGGATGTCGCTTCACCAACGGACCTGCGCGCCGCGCTGGACAGCTTCGAGGACCTTGACATCAAGGTGCTCGAGGAAGTCCCGACCGAGGGCGCCGACGACGTCGAGGTCGAAGGCAAGGAAGAGCCCGAAGAAGCGCCCGAGGCCGCGCCGGCGGCTGCGGATTCGCTTGGCGAGTCGTCGGACCCGGTCCGGCTCTATCTCAAAGAGATGGGCAACTTCCAGCTTCTTTCGAGGGAGCAGGAAGTCGAAATTGCCAAGCGCATCGAAGCCGGCGAAAACGAAGTCGAAGAGGAAGTGTTGGGCTCGCCGATCACGCTCGATTTCGTGATTCGAGTGGGCGAGCGCGTAGAGGCAGGCGAAGCCGATCTGCGCGATGTGTTCGAGGACGCCGCCGAGACGCCTGAAGATCCCGACGAAGAGCGCGGACCCGAAGCCGACGAGCGCCAGCTCAAGAAGTTGATGCTCGCGACCAAGAAGCTCACCGACCTGCGCACCAAAATCGAGGCAATCGAGGAAACACTCCGCAACAAGCCCGGTCCGCGCCGCAAGCCCAAGCTCGACAAGAACCTGACGCGTCTGAACGAGCGCGTGAAAAAGGAATTGCGCGCGATGGCGTTGTCGCGACGCCTGATGGAAGCGGTGATCGGCGAGATGCGCGACTTCCTTCAACAGTACCGCATCGCGCAGCACACGATTGCGAAATACGAGGAAGCGACCGGCCGCTCGCGCACTCACCTGCTCAAGGAAGCCGCCGAAGCCGAAGACCGCCGCCACGTCCTGAAAATAAACGATGTCCGCGAGAACCTGCTCGACATCGCGGCCAGAATTCGCCTGGCACAAAAGACTATTCGCGAAGTCGAAAAAAAGGCCAAGGACGACGGCGAGGATTACGCGCGCAAGCTCGAGACGATCGCCGCCGGACAGGACAAGAGCCGCCGCGCGAAAAAGGAACTGACCGAGGCCAACCTGCGCCTCGTCGTCAGCCTGGCCAAGCGCTACACCAATCGCGGTCTTGGCTTTCTCGACCTCATCCAGGAAGGCAACATCGGCCTGATGCGCGCGGTGGACAAGTTCGAGTATCAACGCGGCTACAAGTTTTCGACCTACGCGACCTGGTGGATTAGACAGTCGATGTCGCGTGCGATCGCCGACCAGGGCCGCACCATCCGCATCCCGGTCCACATGGTCGAGACGATCAACAAGCTGCTCCGGGTCACGCGCTTACTCGTGCAACGGCTCGGCCGCGAACCCGGCCCCGAAGAAATCGCGGAGCAGATGGAGATGCCGCTGGACAAGGTCCAGAAGGTGCTCAAGATCGTCAAGGAGCCGATCTCGCTCGAAACGCCAATTGGCGACGAAGAGGAAAGTTCGCTCGGCGATTTTGTCGAGGACGAACTCGCGCCATCTCCCGTCGAGGCGGCAATTCAGGGCAACCTTGGCGAGCAGACGCGCAAGGTGTTGGCAACGCTCACGCCGCGCGAGGAGCAAATTCTGCGCATGCGCTTCGGCATCGGCCAGAAAACCGACTACACGCTCGAGGAAGTCGGCAAACAATTCGCCGTCACCCGCGAGCGTATCCGGCAGATCGAGGCCAAGGCGTTGCGCAAACTGCGCCAGACCGGCAGGTCGCGCACCCTCGAGGGCTTCCAGGAGCGCGAGTAGCCGCCCGAAATTTCAACAAGGTGACTTAAGGGCTCGGATGCAATCGCATCCGGGCCCTTTTTTTGTGATACGAAATTGGTTGAGGCCGCCGGATTGAATTCATCCACGATGGTCTGATTTAAGAGTCTGTTACAGGCGCCTTCGCCCCCGGTTTTCACTCTTCGTTCTTCGACGCCGGCCGCATGGTCCTGATGGAGCGCAAATGAACGAGCAAGTTAC
>JGI20191J14862_1000598_pt1 | contig 12137 bp, 9 predicted proteins | sample NGESurdeep092012_7_FD_14862 | JGI IMG/M metagenome (IMG submission 14862)
TGGCACCCACTCATCGCGGCTGTGCGCTGGTTTCCGTTACCAAGCACCACCATCGGCAATTCCTCAGCGCCGACCACTTTCACCACGGGCTGTTAGGGCGTAAGCAGCGCGACGCTGTTTGAGGACCTGACCGAGAGTCTCTTTTTTCATAGATCGTATTCCAGGAGTAACGCCCATCGGAGTTTTGCGTAATGGATCATTCTGGTCAGATGGTTGAAGCACTGACCGGTGGTTAGTGAATCGCCAAAATCAGTCCCGCCGAATTTCTGTACGTGCTTGCGAATCTGTGCGAACGCCTGATCGGGAAGCTCGTCGGCGCGCGCAACCAACCCCCCATTCCCACGGCATTGCGAAAATTCTGCGCGCGAGCGGTTCGGGGTACACCGCNAGGCTGACAAGCACGTCGGCCGTGAGTTCCGCCGGATTGCCAACATGANTGTGATGGGCGCCGCTGAAGAAATAGTTAACTCCGCCGCCGGCGCGTCCCGCAACGTTCGCAATCACGTGATGGCCGATCTCATGGATGAAGGTCGTCGAGACCGCGCTCGGATGATGCGCGGTGTTGAGAAAAATGAGCGGATGCTTCAGCATTTTGGGGACTCGGTCGACGTAAAAGCCGCGTAGCGCCATGCCCTCGGGTCCCGGATAAGGGGCAGCCTGAAGATGGATCCGCAGGTCCGACGAGATCCCGACAAGCTCGTCAATTGGGTGGGGCCAAACCCGTTCGCGATTTAACTGCGGCCAAATCCTCGCAGATTCGCAAATGATAGCGCGCAACACCTGGTAATCAAGCGTTCGGCGGATGATGCGCACGTAGTCGATGCACGCCAATTTCCGCAGTTCCTGAAGGGGCTTTCTACATGCCTCAATTTCGTTGCTGCCGACGTTGTGTGCCTCTGTCAGGATCCCTTCGACCAGGCCATCTACTGCGGAGCTTTGCTCGGACTTCAGAGCCACCACCAGTCACCGTGTTATAAACATCGAGTGTAACCGCGATGCCCCCGCGTGGCAAGTTGTCAAAAGAGAGACGGCGGTGATTTGTGAAAGGCAAATCGCTCGCTGTGCCTATTCAAAACGGCTGGCTAGCAGGTCCTGTGGAACTGCCCATGCCGGCGACATCATGGCGGTAAATCTCAAAACTCTAGACTTTTCGCCCCTTTCGGAGTTTTTGTGAGGCACAGGTCCAATATTTGAACAACATCCTGGAGCAGGATCATCGAGCGATCAAACGACGAGTTAAGGCCAAGCAGAGCTTTCGTGAGTTCCAAGCAGCCCGGCGAACGATTGAGGGATACGAGGCGATGCACATGATCCGGAAGGGNCAGGCGCGGTGGGTCAGCGGCGCTGATGTTCGCCAACAGAATCAGTTCATCGACCAACTGTTCGATCTGGCTGCCTGAGACTTCGCCGCCCAGTTCCTCTCGGGGCGTCCTCCGTCACCGTTTTCAAAGTTGCAACACTTCCCGAAAAACTCGTCTCGCAGCCACTCCTCCAGCGTCTCGGATTTGCTACCCTTGGGGCCGGCGCTGGCAATAAGAGCACCGAGGTCGAATTTGCCCAAGGCCTGCAGCAAGAGAGCGCGCAGACGCTCGGAGGCGGGCGCTTCGCCCTTAGTGGCAGAGAGGCACACGATGCCATCTTGATCCGCCAGCTTTTGCAGACCATCCGGGCCGAGCGTCGGGCAATCGGGAAAACTTGAACCGGTCTGGCGCGGCCACTGGTAGCCGAGCAACCGCGCCACAGCCACATGCAACTGTTGGTCTGAACCTTTGGGATGCCCGTTGAACAACCACTGCGTTGGGTCGCTGGAAAACGGCTTCGGCAATCCGTGCGGATATTTATCCGCTGCCACCTTCTGCCAGTGTGCTAGGTCGAAGGGGACATCAGTCAGGACGCTGGTTGCGGCAGACACGCGCGGGTCAATCGTCCGAACCAAGTTTTCGAACTCCTTCGACTTCAAGAATGCGTAAATGGGCAGGTAATGAGACTTGTCGCGAGGACAAACCAGAACAGCTCCCTTCGAAAAGCAACCGCCAGAAAAGAGTGTCGACGTTATCCCACGAACTCTGCCAACCAGCACGCCCGAGCGATGCCACAATTCTGTGTTCTGGATACGCGCTTGGTCGCTCTTCGCAAGCTCGCCACTTCCATCCTCCCAAAAAACCACCAACGAAGTGTCACAGAACGTCCAATGCTCAAAGCCCGGTCCGCAATATCGCAGCCAATCGGGAAACGCAGACAACTCCCAGAAGCACCGCAGGAAACGGTCATTGTCCCCCGTCGAACACCCCTCACCCGAAATGACCGCACCAGACAGTGGCGCTGCACTCCCAACCTGCGCTACCGAGATTCGCGCCTCCCTATTGGCATAAAGCTGCCGTTGCCCAACGCGAATCAGCTTCGAGAGGCGTTGAAGGTCATCGGATTCCTGCTGGCCGGCAAGCGCACGGGCCTTCGTCTCTGGGCCGACAACTACTGCGCCTGGTTTTGTCGATACATCCAGTGCGGCAAAACCGTGCGAATCAGACGCCTTCTTTCCGTCAAGGACCAGCAGAATTGTGTTTGGACCGCGATTGCCGAAGGCTTGCCAAGCTTCCTCACCAAGCACAGCAGCAAAGCGCCACGCCGTCTCGACGAGCACTCGTTTCCTGAATGCCGAATATGATTTCCCAACCCACCAGTTCTGCGGGAGCACGACACCGAGTGTTCCCGTTTGCCCTGTGAATTGGAGGCATCGGTGCAGCATCAGGGTAGCCAAATCGGCTGACGCATCAGGTGCATATCCGTCCGCGAACTTCGTCAATTCGTCCGTGTGCCCCTCACGGCCGAGGTAAGGCACATTGGTCGCGATGAGCGTGAACTGGCCGGCGAGAATTTCTGCCGCCTTGGCCAGGCCGCGCGCGGTCACGGCCATTTCATGCACGGTGTCGTCCTTGGTCTTCTCCGCCAGCACGGTTTCCAGCAGCGGCTGGAGTTCGTGGTAGTCGGCAACATACATATCGTCGGCGCTTAGCCGGGGATTGATGAGACTCCCCAGCACGGGCGCATCCTTGAACAATCGATGCAGCCGCTCCATTCCGTTGCGCAGCTTCTCGTTTTTGCCGGTCAGCTTCAGCCAGTCCTCCTGCTTCGCGTTCGGCGCGAGACCCGAGCAGGCGAGGTTCATCGCCGGCAACTTGCAGTGGCCCACCCGCCGCCACGCGGCCAGTGCGAGGTTGAACGCGCCAATCTGCGTGCAGCGCGGGTCAATCTCCAAACCGAACAGGTTGTCGCGGATGACCGCCGGCACCGCAGCCGATTCATCCAGCTTTTCCTCCGCCATGCGCAAAGCCACCAACCGCTCGAATATCGCCACCACGAAATGTCCGCTACCCATGCAGGGGTCGAGACACTTAAGTTCCTTGGCGGTCTTCGGCCAGGCGTCGAACATGCCAGCGGCGGGTCTCCATTTGCCATCCTCGGTTTTGATGAAGCGCAAATACATCCACGGGCATCCCGGCAGCGCCACGGCGTTGCGGAGTTCTTCTTCGCTCTGCGCGGTTTCCGCCAGCATGGGCTTCGCGGCGAGAACCTTGCCCGCGTGCCACGAGCCGAGGGTGTTATCGAGCAAGAAGTCCACCATGTAGTCTTCGGTGAACAACTGAGTGACCGCCGGCAGTTCGTCCGCGCCGATCTTGTTGCCGGCGGCGTTGATCTCGACTTTCCGTTCCGCCTGCCAGAACTGGTAGCACCAGCCGAGGCTGTCGCTGGCGGTGAACGTCTCCACCGGCAAGCCGGTGACGAGATGGATGAGCGGCTTGCGGTCCTCCACAGGCAGTTCCACCGCACCCGCAGGGTCGTCGGCGCGGAAGATTTCTGGCAGCTCCTTCGCAGCGAAGCGGGCGGCAACGGCCCACGCGTCCTTAAGCCCGACCGACGGGGCAAGTTCCTCGCAATCATCCAGCGACACGGACACCCCATGCTCCGGCGAGATGAGGAGATTGTTCTCCAGGAGAAAGCGGGCGAAGAGGAGCCGATGCCACTGGTCGTAGGCGAGCTTCTCGACGAGGTGCTTGATCTCGTAAGCGCCGCGCCGAGTCTGGCTCTCGCCATCGCCCAATTGTTTGGCTTGGGCGCGGAGTTTGCGCCGCAGGTCGCGCTGCGCCTCATCCATGTGCCGGTAGGGATCCGGCTCATGCACGGCGAGCGCTTCGAGCGCCTTGCGAGCGCCGCCCTTCGCGATCTTACGGGCTTGCTTGATCGCGTTTTCCAACTGGCGCCGGAGATTTGTGGGAATGGCGCTCATAGAATCACGGGGCCGTCTCTGAGTTTTTCCTCAACGTCCTTGCGAACGCGTGCGAGCCACTGGTCCAATTCGGTAGCGTTGTGGATGGTTGCTCCGGGCAGCACCACGCGCTGGGCCTTGGGTTCCAGCAGGCGGCTGGCCTCGTCAAGCGCTCGGGAGAACCGTTGGGGCACGGCGTCGAGCAGGTTGCGCCGGGCGGCCAGGGTGCTGGCGCGCAGGGCGGCGAGAATTTCGTCGTCGGTGCCGATGGCCTCCTTCGCCGGCGGCTTGAGCTGACAGGTGCTGGCTAGCGTGGCGCGCTGTTCGTCGGTCAAGCGGCTCCACACTTGCGAGGCGGCGAGTTTGTCATCGCCCGCCTTGAAGGCGGCGCCGAGGTCGCCTTGCAGCTTGCCGAGCGCGATGCGCAGCGCAGTAGTGAGCTGTTTCGTCAGCTCGGGCGCGGGATCGGGATCTGCCAGCAGGGTGCGGCTGTCGGTAATGGCGGCGATGGATTTGGCGCCGGCCTCCGCTTCCGGCAGGCCGGTGGCAAAGTTGTGAAAATCCAGCAACCGTTCCCACACAGGCCAGCGCTTGGCGATGGCGTCGGCGTTCTTCTTCCACGCGGCAAGTTTGGCGGTGAGGTCGTCATTCTGCTCGTGAATCTTGAGCAGTTGGGCATTGCCGCTGAGCATTTGCAGGGCACGCACCTCCTGCGTACCGGGGGACTCAGGCCGAGGCGCGCCGCCGCCGGCGGATTCCGCGAGCGCGAGGAGCTTTTGCAGGAACTGCGCGGCGGCTTCGGATTCCTTGCCGTTCTGCGTGGTAATGCCGATTTTCTGGAAGAGCGCCTTGAGGTCGAGCCGCTGCTGCACGTTGAGCGGCGGCACATCCACATAGAAGCTGGCGACGCCCAGTTGGTTCTGCGGGAGCGATGCCTGTGCCGGCTGGCCATTGATGGTGGCGCGAAGGTTGCCGGCGACCAGCATGACAAAGAGCGCGCCATCGATGGCGTCCTTCGGCCAGCCAAACGGCGCGGACCGGAAGTGCTCTTGAACGTCCTTGCCCTTCTTGCCAGCCCCAATGAGATCCAGCACACGACGGCAGACGGGGTGCTTGGTGACATCGCCGGGGTAGCCCACCTGCGAGAGCGCGCCCACATCGCCGGCGCGGGCGCGGGTAACGACCTGGCCCCAATTGGCGTGGTCGGCCTCGGAGAACTGCGGGAAGAGCCGCTCCAGGGCGCTGTTGGCGGAATCCTGCACCTTATCCGCCAGTTCGATACCGTTGGCCTCCTGTCCGCCGCCAAGAAAGACCTTCGCGCCGCCGATAACGTGACCGAGAAATTCCTGAATCCGGAGCCGGGCGACTTCCAAATGGGTCTTGACGGCCTTGCGGGCCTCGATGGCCTCCGGCGTGGCGGCCGGGCCGTGGGCGTCCAGTGTTTCCTGAGCGGCGACGTGAGAGGCGATGGCCTGTCGCAATTCCTCATGGTGGAGGCGCGGCAAGAAACCGAAGAGCAAGGGGCTATTAACTCCGGCGGCGCGGGCATCATTCAGGACAGATTTGTCCTCGTCGCTCCATCCGTCCCGAATCCACAGCGTGACTTCGTCACTACTGGAAGTCGGGCGACTCGAAGAAAGCTCATCGTGGAGCTTGCGTGATTGCCGGGAGGTGCCCTGCTGCAGCGATACGGGCTTCAAAGCTTGCTTTGCCCCATCGCGCAGCAGTTCCGCACGCTTGGAATTGATGCGCTGGTCGTCATTGAGGACGGCGGCGCGGCGGCGATTGAAGTCGTGCGTCCAGAGCACGCCCTCGCGAGTCTGGAGGCGGTATTCGGATTCCACGGCCATAAGTTGGCCGGCATCGACGAGCTGCTTGAGCAGTTTGGGGACTTGCTGCTCCAGTTTCGGTCGGTCGTTTTTCAGATCGCTGACGAGTAGGTCCACCAGCGTTTCGGCGTTTGCCAGGACGCCATCGTCGGCGCCCGGCGTGCGCGGCAGTTTGCCGATAAGGAAAATCAGGGCGCACAGGCTGGAACGGAGATCACCGTCCTTGGTGCCGTCACGCTGCTTAAGGATGATCTCGTTATATTCGCGCTCCAGCTCGCCGGAATTGATGAGGTCGGTAGAAATCTGGTCATAGATGAAGTCCGCCGGCACGACCGTGCCCAGGAAAGCCGCTGCGGTTTGTCGCGTCGCCTCGAAGACGATCTGCAATTGGGAGCGCAACTGGGCCTTGGTGCCTGAATGGTCGGTGTTGCGCAGCACCTTCTCCCAGAACCGCCGGCGGGTGGGCAGGAGCGGGTAATCGGCGACGAAGAACTTATCGTCGTCGTGGTTGGCGGCGAAGCGGGTATTCTGGAGATGGCGGGCCAGTTCGCCCTGGTTGGCGTCCATGCACTTCAAGATGGCTGACTCGTGCTCCGGCTTTTTGCGGAGGACGGTTTTGCGGATGACACTCTCGACATCGGCATCCGAAAGCTGCACGCGCACAGCAAAGCGGGCCTGAAGCCGTTGCAGGCTGGGCGTGGTATTCAACGCGGACTGGCCGGTGCCGACAAGAAGAAGGCGCTGATTCAGCTTGGTGCAGCAATGCTCCGCGATTTCTTGCAGATCCATCGCGCGCTGGATTTTCTCGCCGATGAACTGCTGAACTTCGTCCACGACGAGCAGCATGCAGGGAAGGTTGCCTTTCTCAGCGAAGACTTGTTGCAGGAAGTCTAGCGCCTGACCCATGGTGGGCGAGGTGATATCGGGATACTCAGCACGGATGGCGGCCTGCGCATTGGCGGCGGTGGCATATTTGGGATCGGCACTGACGAGAGCATCGGCGAGGGGAATGGAGAGCTTCAGGCTGAGGACTTCGCGGTCAAGTTCGCGTTTCTGCCGCTTGAGAGCGCCTTCGACCTTGGCCTCCAGCCCGGATGAGCGCAGCCAGAGGATAAATTGGGCCTGTGCAAGATTCTCTGGAAGACCGGCAGCTCGCAGCACGAGCTGGATAAAAGCGAGGCGGACGTTATCCATTGCGCCAGCCCCAAGCGTCCCAGCCGCTGCGCGCAAGCCACCCAAGGGTTTGCTACGATTAGTCAGTTCCTTCAACAGGTTGGCAATTTCGGCGGGCAATTTCACGAGCGAGCGGGCGGTGGCACCGTCGGCAAAACGGTAATCCTCCCAGAGATAACGGAGCACTTTGACGAGATGGGACTTGCCACTGCCGAAGAAGCCGCTGACCCATACAGCCTTCTGCTCCTCCCGCCCCAGGCCATCGAGGTAGGCCTTGAGAATCCGCTCCAATCCGCGGGCGTATTCGCCATCGCAGACAAAGGTCTCCAGTTCGAAGCGGAGCGTCTTGATCTGGCGCTCGTCGTGGCCGATTTCGGAGACCTTCGAGACACCGTTATTGAGCAACTCGATAGTTGTGGGATCGCGGAAGTAAAGTTCGCGATTAATCATGGGTTGATGAAGCTCTCGCTTGAGGTGATGGGAACGGCCATGTAGTTGAAGCCATCGCGGGCGTCCATGAAGCGATAGACGTTGCCCGCGTATTCGCCCGGGAAAAAAATGAGCAAGCGTCCGAGCACAGCGTCGTCTTCGACGCGTTCAATCAGGCTGGAAACCCGCATGAAATCAAAGAGCGACGCCAATCCGAAGACGGCGACAACGCTGGCGGCATCGACCTCCTCACGGGAGCAGGCCTGACGCACCCGTTCAGCCGCCAAGGCCTCGAGTTCGCTGTTGGCGCTGAAATGCTCAGGTTGCTCGAAGATGCCCTCGCGGTATTCGTGGGCCGAAATCCATTCCGGAAGCAGGCGTGTGAGGTCAACTGTGGTCCATCCGTGCTTAGCCTCAAGAGTGAGAGCTTCAAACTGCGCGAGACGTGCCCGCACCCGCCGTTCTTCAGCCGGAGGATAAACCGCGAACCATACGCGCTGCTTGCCAGACATGTTGCCCGACCATGGCAGGCGCACCTGGCGGGAGTAATTGGAAAGAAGACGGTCAATGGCGCTCATTGCAGGCACTCTTGAAATTCAGCGAACAGCGGGAAACTCAATTCAACGACCTCACCAACTGAACGCAGGTTGAGTAGTCCGGCCCGATGGGCCTCAAAGCCCATGGCCTTGGCGCGGTCGGGGTTCAGATCGAGGAGGCGGCACCAAGGATTGGAAAAGACCGCTGCACCGTGATGCCCGGCGATATCCCCAAGGAAAAAGGCCATGGTGACGGCCACGACTGTGGACTTGATCCGCTGGCGGGTCTTTTTCGCACGACCGGCGAGGTGCCCGGACTGGGTCCACGAAGAAGCCGCATTCCGTGCAATCTTGTTCCGGTTAAGTTCCGAATATTGATTCGGAAATGCGGCTTCCAACGCCTGCGCCAGACTGGCCGTTTCAACACGTTCGCCCTCTGATGCGTCCAAGACGGGCAGGGTTGTGGCTCGCAAAAGCGGATCCCGTGCCCAAGCTACCTGCACCGCCAGCAATGACACACTTGCGGCATCGATGGCGCGTAGCGTTCGCAGGAGTCCGAAAATCGGTGTGTCTTCATCGAGCGCATATAGTTCTCGCAAGTGCCGCAACGATTTCTGCCGGGTGCTGTCCGTGGTCTTCCGCAGAACATTCTGTTGAAGAATGGCCTCGCGGTAATCAGCAGCACCGGAGCCCTGTGGGACGTTGGCCAAAACCGTACCGAGTTCCGCGAGCATCATGGTTCGGCTGATGTGTGCGCCGCCGGAAGAGAACTTGAGGCCGAATGTCTCCAAAGCTGGTGAGGCAGCGGGAAAGCCGAGTGGGGAAAGACCGCTGGCCGTTAACTGGAGAGCGTCGAGGCGGGTCATGTTGCTCTTCGTGTCGATGTCTTCATCGGTCACATACTGGATTCCGGTCATGGCTCCATTTTCCTCCGGGGGACGGCATCGGCAAATCCCATACCTCGTCGTAGCAGCGCCGGTCTTACGCCGGTTGGATGGTTTTGTCATCGTGGTTCCGGGATTCACTGCGGGTTGGGCGTTAAGGTGCGGGGTCCATATATGACACAGGGAAACGAGGTGCTACGTGCGGGGCGAAGCGGGTTCCATTCCAACAAGCCGCCTTGGCGCCACATGGCGACGCGACGGCGGATGTCGTTGACGAGCTTGTTTTCTTCGATGCGGTCTGGGGTCCACTCCGTGTCGAATTGAAGCTGCTTCCCTTTCTTCTTCGGCTTGGCGATGGGGACGAAATACTGGCTGGTCCGGCGGCCGTCAGCGATTTCGTTGGTGATGCCCCTGTCGTCGAATTTGAAATGGCGGGCCGGCTCGTCGAAGGGCGAGTTGATGGTCGGGTTCTCGATAACGACTTGACTCATAGTGTTCGGACCCTTTGCACGCCCAGCCTTTTGCACATCGGTTGCTCAATGCACCACGAAACGCCATGAAGCGGTAAATGGCAAGCGTCGACAGTCCCAGCGGAGGGAAATTCGTCGGAAATGGCGCTGGCACAAATCATCTTTAGTCCATTCCGAACTTCTTCTTCATATCCGCAGTCTTCGCCCAAGGCGCGCCCGACATTGCTGTGATCAATTTGTCGAAGACAGTTACGAATGCGTGCCGGGTAGCTGCGTCGGTGAGTTTCGCTGCCTCTTCCGGAGCAAGTAGCGGACGGATGTCCGTCATGAATCGCGGCGCGGCCAGTTTGGCGAACATCCGCTGCTCGGCCTGAGCGCGGCTAATCGGCGTGCCGCGATCCTCAAGATAGAGCCCGAGGCATTCGACTATGTGCGCGGTACTCAGGTCCCGGAAGGTTTCGAGTGCATGGTAGAGGTCGAGCAGGTCGCGTCCTTTATTGCGCTGCAGGAGGGCACGGAGTTTTGTCGCGAGCAGTTCCTCGCGGGAAAACGTCGCAATGTCGGCCGCGCCTGTGTACCAAGGGTTCTCGACTTCGTAGCGGATCGTTTGCGGCGGATCGAAGGCTTTTCTTTCTCGTGTGTTTATCTCGATTTTGAGCTTGATGATTGCGGAACCGTCTTCGGCCTGCGCGCGGAATCGGAGCTTCGGGGCAATGTCGCTTTGCTCGAAAGCCGCAGGACCGAGCCACGGTTCAAGCCTCTCACGGATGCGATGGAGAACGGGGCCGATAGGTCCGGCTTCGGTCCGGACGAGGTCGATGTCCTCGGAATAACGCAGCGGCTTCGAAAAATGGAGCTTGTGCAATGCCGTTCCACCCCGAAAGCGCAGTTGCTGCGAGAGCGTCGGGTCGACAAACAACTCCACGAGCGCGCGGCTGATGATGAGGTCCTGCTCCACCTGCCGCATGTCTGCCCAAGGAGCCTTGGCGCTCCAGGCGATGATATTCATCCTCGGAATCATTCGTCGCGCTCCGGCAGGTGGCGAACGAGGACGCGCCAGCGCTCGTCACGGGCGATGATCTTCGGAGCCAACTCCGAATCGGACGCGAGCGACGGGTCAAGCTCGGTCCATTGAAGATGCGAGCCATGTTCGAGAAACGCGCGCAGTTCTGCGGCCGGTTGGGCAAAGCCCGAATGGTCCAGGAGGTATCCGGCCCGCTGGATGACGGAGCGCTCGAAGGCGCCGCTCAGCGCTGAAATCTTTGCTGGTCCGATCTTGGCGCCGAGATCCGCGACGATGGTCAGAACATTATCGAGACCGCCGCTCGCCTCGGGATAGCGGAGAAGATCGAGAAGCGTCAGTTCTACCGACGAAACTCTCATTTTGCCCGTATCGGTCTTGTGCTCCTCGATGCCAGGGGCAACGGCGGTCAGGTCCTTTTTGAAATAGAAGACGATTTTCGACCGGCCGACCTGCACATTCCGCATCTGCTTGTCGGTGACGATCTGGAATTCCATGACCGCATGATGCGCTGCCCCATGAAGCTCGGCGGCTTTCAAGAGGCCCACATAGTAGGGCCGGTTCTCATGGCGCATGAGGTCGTCGATGAAGGATGCTGGCGGCGGACTCCCGAAATTAAGGTTCTGGGGCGGTACGATAACGTAGAAGCCCTGCCGCGGGTTCAGAAGCCGTCCGCGCTTCTGCAGTTTCTGGGCAGCTGCGAGGAAAGCCCCCCGGCCTATGCCGAGAGCGGCCTGAGCTTCGTCACGCGAAAAAACCAGGCGGCCAACCGCCAAGAGTCCCGTGACATAGGAGGACAGGCCGGGCCGGGAAATTTCTGGGTCATAATTCATTCTCGACTAATCTAGCAGCTTTCCGCATACAAGTCATTAGCAGTTCGCATATTATATGCAAATCTCGCCTAAAATAGTCGGTTTATCAATATGATTTATAGAGATTGGGCGCTCTGGCGGAGACCCTACAGAGGGGGCCAGGGACTGGTTCCGCGCCATCTTTGGCGCAGCTGGCTCCCTGCCGAGAGGCACAGCAGCCGCTTCCAACTGGACATTTTGGGCAAAGACAAAAGTTGCGGTCGTCGGGAAGCTCCCCCCTAGACTTAAAACCGAGCTCGAACTTAAAGCTTGCAACCCGCTTGGTGCCGCTGCTAGTCCGAATCAGGATTCAAAATGGTCCATACATGGAAATCCCGATTCAGACACCACGAGCGCAAGAACGTGATTAAATTTGGTTGCTGATGATGTCAAAAGATCGGCTTTCGGACAGATTTCGCGGTCGAGGTAATCGGGAGCGACTAACCGAAGCCTTGTTGTCTTATTCCATTGTTGCAAACGACCAAAAGTTGGCGGCAAAGCTGGCGGCTAAGTTGAAGGTCAGGGACTGCAAACGAGGCACTATCCTGATACGCCAGAACGCAATCGATCACGACCTTTTCCTAATCATCGATGGGGAATTTGCTGTGATCGTAAACGGCCGCCGCCAAGCCACCCGTGGTCCTGGTCAACATGTCGGGGAGATGGCTTTGACGGATTCT
>JGI20191J14862_1000599_pt1 | contig 12136 bp, 12 predicted proteins | sample NGESurdeep092012_7_FD_14862 | JGI IMG/M metagenome (IMG submission 14862)
CAGTNAGTGGCAATGCGGCCTCGCGGCATGTTACGAAAAACATCGTATTCATGGGGTGTACCAACTCCTCGACATTTCTATCGTGAATAATCCGGGCTAGGGGCTCCTGCCGTTTGGCCGGTAAGCTACCCCTTCGGTGCATGGACACGTATTTCCCGAATTGTTGGCGCGTTTCAGACATGCCTCATAGGTGGCGATCCATGGGACGGTCAGGCTAGAGCAGCCATATGAGCTTGATGGTATGCTCACATCGCCGCGCAACGCCGACCGAGATCTTAGAAATGTGCGCCGAAGAGCGCTCGACAGCGCAAGTTGTGAACTTGCGTTTGCATTGCTAGCTCTATCACCGACCGGACTAAGCTGCCTCGTCGCCCTCAGTCTCAGCGACCCCCCTCAGGTACTTGTCATAGGTTTGCTTGAGATATTTGAGCGAGCTTTCCGTGTCTACGTTCGCTTGCAGATGATCTTGGACAAACCGCATCCTGGCCTTACCTTCGGCTAGTATTTCGGACCACGTCTTTACCCAAACCTTGATCCGCCCATCGTCTGTTTCAGCGATTTGACCGCGTGGTTTGTCTTTCTGACGTGTCTTAACTTTGGCAAACGCGTCCAGGTCATTCGAGACAAGCCAAAAGCTCCACCTTGTTTTGAGATGGTTGAACCTTTCATCGTCCGCAACGGTATAAGCATATTGCTCGATCTGCTTGATCTCGTCAGCTCCCACCTTCACAGAGGGACGTTTAAGTTCCACGACAAGATGCTCGCGTTCATCGGCATGATTTTGCGGCACCGACCTGGACAACATAAGATCCACGATGCCCACCTTGCCGTCGATCCGTTTTACTGGGCCATCTATCACAGTGTCTTGACCGATGATCTTTCGATGCTTGCGAAGAACTTCGGTGAGCGATTGGTCATCTACCGTCAAGCTGAACTCTTCGCCGAAGACCCACGTATTCTCTGCCAAAATACGATGGAGTTGGCTTCGCTCCTTGAGATGTTTCTTTGTGTCCGGGTTAAACAACAATGCCTCGACCCCGTGCAGAAATTTCTGGCGATCAGCGACCATCTTGGATGCGCTAATGACGTTGGCGAGGTCGGCCTCCTGCAGCAGCTTGGCCAACTCCTGCAACTTGCGTTCAGGAAGCTCCAGCACTTCCCGCATAATGAGTTGAAGTTCGTCAGGCCCGCGTTCTATCGCCTGCCGGAGCATCCGAAGTTGAAACGCCTTTGTCTGCTTGGGAGCGGAAGCAAAGTCGGCAAGATGTTGATTGACGTTCAGCGCGACGATCTCGAATACTTTCCGCTCGGCTCGTTCGACTGGCGTTTTAGGTTCGTCGCGATACGGGTATACATCTTCGGCTTTCCAGTGCTCAATTTCAGAGCGTGCGGCCTCGCTGCTTCGTTGCCGAAAGTAGGTCTTAATTTTCTCCGAGGCCTCCTCGTACGCAGCTTGTACTGGAGCGTTCATCTCGATCAGGTCGAGAAGGCCTCGCGCGTGGAGGTTTCCGATGAATGGTGACTTGATGTAGGCAGAGAATTCAAAACCGGGGGTATGAAACGCGGGCACGATGCGATGGAATGGAAAGCCGTTCTGATCACAGAGGAATACTGAGCGTTCTTGCGCAGCAATCCATTCGATCAAATCGACCTTCGTAGGATACGTCTTTGCATCGTCCGCGATAGGAGACAAGTCGAAAGACGCTCTGCTCTTGATGAGTTTCGATGGATCAAGTCGTTCATGATCCACGTAAACCGAAACGTCGGGATAATCCGTCAAATACAAGGCGAAAATTTCGGATAGCGGTTGAACGGCTTGCTTTGGCTCAAGTGACCGATAGTTGCGATCCAGTTCAGTAATCCTAACTTCCACTCCAGGGGACACGTTCGCGTCAATCCTCTTCGGGATCGTAACACGCACATTTACCAAGTTCTCACGTATCACGCTGATTGTGTATTGGAAGATTTCTGAGCCCTGCTTGAAGGTCACGATCCAATCGACCACGCGCCCAAGCGCGAGCGCCTTAAAGCGCCCCTTACCTTCTTTGCCATGAAGGATGCGGGATTTAAGCTTTGATCGATTGCGATGAACCTTCCATGAGCCGCCCAGGCGTCCGAACAGTACCCCAACCTCATCGTGGGGGATGCCGTGGCCGTTATCGCGAATGGTGACGGATCGCATTGCGATGTCATCGCCATCGACTTCTATGTCAACGCGGGTCGCGTCAGCATCGACTGCATTCCATATCAATTCTGCCACTGCGGCTATTGGCCGAGCCGTCGTAAGCTTGCTGATGTGGTCGCTTTCGACCTAAACGGTGAAATGCGTCTCGTTCGCCATCATGCTCTCCGGGGCGCGGCACAGATTAACATAGGCTCAGCCGATTGCAGCCGTAAGTTTAAGGCACAGTACCGGACGCGGGCATCCGACGGGACGTGATGGTCGAGGTACCACTCAGCTCTCCCAGTACTTCTTTAGCGCTGTCGTGAAGATGTGGAAGTCGGCCGACGGCCAGCATACTGAAGAGTTTTCGCGCACAAGCCAGTGCAGGCCACTTGCTGTCGTCAGCTTCGTCTCGTCAGCCCTGACGACCGAGTTGAAACACTCGACCCACATATCCTGATAGCTGCCGGTGAATTTGTCGTTTGGCACGTTGTAGAGCATTCCCTCGATGAAGTAGGAGGACGCTACTTTGTCCGCGAGGAGGCCCTTCTCGATCATCGTGTTGCGCATGTTCTTGAAGACCCGGACCACGCGCTTAAAGTTCTGGTTCGTTGCCTGGTGCTTCGCGGTGCAGTTTTCGGCGTGCTGTTTGGGNAAGTTTTCGATGCGGGAGCCGTTGACGTAGAGCGCCACGCCATAATGGCAGCCGTGCAGNCCANGCTCGTAGGAGTAGTAGCGCCGGAATTCCTGGCAGACTAGCACGTCCGCGTTCCGGCGGTTGTTATTCCCGGGAATGTGGAGCGCCTTCTTGCCCGTCACCACGCCGTTGTAAAGGCGCGTGATGAAGCTCTCGGCATCCCGCTTGAAATCCGTGTAGACGTACCTAGCATTCGCGGAGAAGGCGGCCGTGAAGGCGCCCTGCTGGGCTTGGCTCATCCCCGAGATGTCGTAGTAGAATGCACCAGTGTGGCAGAGCACGATATCTACGTCGCTATCGGCCCACACGTTCGTGTTGTTGCCGTACGAGCCTTGCAGGTGGACATCGACGTTCTTCACCGGGTACGGCGCCGACGCGTCAAGAAGGTTCCCGCGGATGGAGTTGTAGGTGTCGGTGAACTGCGCCGTCTTTCCCGGCTGCGACCACGTTTCGAGCTGCCCTTCCGCAATCCCCACGCCAACCTCCTCAGGTCAGAAACTTCCGCAGATCGGCTTCCGCGTCTCGCGCGCAGTCGCGCCCGCGCTGCCAGAGCAGGCCGAGCTTCTCCAGGTCGACCTCCAGCATGTCCGTCGCCATCTCCGGCTGCGTGTACTTGGCATGGATGCGGGCGGTCTCGACCTCGCGGAACAGCACCTTGCGCAGTTGGTCCATCGATTGCGAGCTGATCTCCATCGTCTTTTGCAGGAACACCATTGTCGGCAGTTTGCTGGCCCACTTCCGAAGGCTCCAGGAGGGCAGCTTTGGCGGTGGGTACTCGCCTACGCCGATGCTCACCACGCGCACGTCCTTCCGGGCGAAGCCGAGCACCTCAGTCGCGTCCACGATGGCGTAGAGCGAGGGGTTGTTCGCGACGAAGCCGCCGTCGCGCACCTCGATTTTCTCGCCACGGCTCGTGGTCACGAACTTCTTCTTGAAAAAGGGATAGGCCGAGAACGACCCGACGACCGCGTCAGCGATGGTGCAGCCGAAGCCGGGCTCGAAGGTCGCCTTCCCGAGGAAGGCCTGCCTGCGGTTGGTCTTGAAGATGATGGGCCGCTCTTCCTTCCATCGCGTCCCGACGATGCCCATGTCCGTCTTGAACGCGTCGAACTTCAGTTCCCCGAACTCCTCCGCGGCGAGCGCCTCCAGGGCGGCCGTCTTTTGGCTCGGGAGCCAGCGCGCCATCACCGTCACGACGTGCTTACGGTATACCGCCTCGATTTCGTCCACGGACTTCCCGAGCCCGAGCAGCGCGGCGATGATGGCGCCGGTCGAGGTCCCGTAGATGAGGTCGAACTTCTCGCAGAGGCGGCACTCGACGAGCGCCTCGATCTCCTTCAGCGCGCCGAGTGTGTAAAATCCCTTCGCACCCCCGCCATCCAGGCTGAGGACGCGAAAGATTTTTGGCTCGGGAGAACCGTCGTTCACCGTGTCTTCGTCCCCAATAAACTTGCGTTCCATGTAGGTCTCAACTTGCGGTTACGCAAGGAAACCGGCTGGTCAGATTGTTCGGGATAATCGAGGGCAGCACGCTCGCGGAGACTTGGCTTACGCTCCAGCCACTCGGCTCGGCATGGTCAGATGCCGTTGCACAAGAGCATTGGACGAGCCCGCCGCCAATCAAGTAAGGCGCGTGGCCGGGGCGCTCTATTCATCTCCGCGTTCGCGCCAGGACTACAATTTGCGATCACGAGCCAGGACGATGCGAATGCCGCAGATCGAGCGCATGGACTGCTCCACACCCCAGGCAACGGCACTATGTTCCTTAAAGGGGGCGCGCAAAATCGAATGCGCTCTCGCTTTACCTTTGGCATATGCTCTACCAGCACAGGGGACGCTCATGATTTCCGTAGCGGATATCAAAAAGGATCTTCCGGATTTTCCGGACGATGTCATTGAGGATTGGCTGCACTACTTCGCCAATGAAGATTGTGGGTGGCCACCCCCGGAGCCACCGGGGGATCACCGGTGGGGCAGACTGCTCGGAGGTCGGTCACTGTCATGGTGGAAAGAGGTCACGTGGAAAAAGGAAATGGTGAAGTGCGATCCGGACAGCCTAGCACCAAAAACGCGCGCTATTGCCGCGACGATGGTCACCGAGATTGGCAATGGCACCGCCGATGCGGTGACTAAGCGGCGTTATCAGCAGGCGTTACTACATATCTTGGACCACGGCGCTTTCTTTAAACCAATCGTCGCGATGAAAACACCGACCGGCTTGCTAGTCCTTGACGGCAATCACCGCATCGGTGCGTTTTGCGGGGCGCAGATACTGCCCGATGCGTGGTTCGCAAAGCTGAACAAAAAGAGGCCATCGCTCGAACAAGAGGCCTGGATCGGTAGGCATAGTCGTGGCGAAAAGCCTATAACCTAAAGCAGTGAGACGGCATTAAGAACAGGCTTCGCGCGGCACATTCATCGCGGTAAAATCTCGCACACATCTGACTGGTTATCGCGATCATGCTGCCCTTTACGCCCGAAGAGAAACAGGCTGTCATCGACTACATGAATTCGCAGGCGCCCGACCTCACGGTCGAGTTTCTGCAAAAGGTCTACGTTGAGAATGTCTTGAGCCATCAGCATGCGGTCTGGGACGTTCACACCAACGTCGACCGCTGGTGGGTGATCACCAATCCGACGAACCTTTACTCACAAGAACAGTTTCCGAACATGGACTTGGCCGTCACGTTTCACGTCGGCCTGTGCCTGCGTATTCCGCGCAGCGAGAAATCAAAATTGTCAGAACTGTCCGTGGAGCCGCTCGCCGCTTGCTTTCGTCACATGAGCGAAGCCTCGGACGCGCTTGGAACTGCGCAAGAGGTCACCGATTTTCAAGCCGTCGGCGTCCGGTGCCGCGAGGCGTTACTCGCTTTCACGAGCGCGGCGCAGATCGCCATGCCGTGGACAGGCGATGATGCCAGCAAACCCAAGCAAGCCGACTTCAAGGCGTGGGTGGATCACATCTGTTCCATCGGCCTCGCGGGCCAAATGCACGAGCATCGCCGTCACCTTTTCAAGTCGCTGCTAGATGAAGCGTGGAGATTTTCGAACTGGCTCACCCATGCCAAGGCATCGACGTGGTATGACGCCGAAGCCGCGACCACGACCGTCGATCACGCGCTGGGTCTGGCGACCTCTCTTGTCGTCCGCCACGTGCGGGCCGTTCCCGAGGCGTGTCCGGCCTGCGGGTCGAACCGACTTTCACCGCAAACTGGGTTTCATTCCAGCGAGCCAGACGTCGAATGGGAGCGACCAACCTGCGATAAGTGCGGCTGGACCGGTGATCCTGTGCCGATCTTCGCCGACCCGGACGCCTACGCGGCGGATGAGAAAGAGCGAGTTCCGCCCGAGGGCGATTGCGTGATCCCCACCGTGCCGCTGCGGGAGCTGCGCAAGCCCGGCAGACAGAAGGAATAAGGAACCACCCTTACGAGGGGCCTGGCTTAGGCATATCCTTGAACGCGACCGATGTGGCGTTGCGAAAGCAATCACTCTCGCGCCACTGCTGCGAAAACCTTTCGGCCGCTCGATCCCACGCTTAAGCGTCGAACTTAAACCAGCCGCGACGCACGCAGTAAATGCACCGGCCGAATTCGTCGAGCCTTGCGGGAATGGTGCCAGCATGCTCGGCCAAATGCACAAGATGATCGCCAAACGTCGGCCACCGGGTGTCCGTAGGCACCAGAATTGGCGCGGCGTGATCTCCTGCGTCAGAGCGGCGGCACGGGTTCCGATTTTTGTTCATTGTCTCATCATACCTCACGAGAGCTTGCCAAGAGAATTAGAAGCCGCCTCGTCTCGGTTGCCGCATTTAGTGACGCTGAGTGTGGGCAAACATTTTTCGGCGGCGGGTTTTGTGTTTTTCGAGTAAGGCTATTTTTTTTGCGAATTCATTTTTGTTTTTTCAGAAAGCGAGCATGCGCAAGGGCTCATGCCATTTGCGGATTTGCCCGGCATTTTCAGGGTGACCCCATAGCTCGCAAGGGAACTCCTTGCCGACCAACTTTCCTATGACGTATCCCCCTGCGCCGCAGCGACTTCTGCGCATGTATTATGCTGTGATACGGCACGTATCATAGAGCGATGCATCGTCAGGCGGGTGCCAGTGTGCGCTCGACACAACCGCTGCTGCGATGCAGGTTGCAGACAATCCACTCAAATAAACTCACCATCCGTTCACCATCTCCGCTCTGGCAATTCCTAACGCGAGATCACGGCGGATCGCAGGCATGGTTGACAGGCGATAGGTCCTGGGAGTGCCTCGCGCGCGAGAGGGCAACAAAATTGGTCAACGCAGTGATACCTCTCATAAGCTTCTCACCCTGCCATGGTGCCCGGTCGGGTTCGCGACGGCGCGTCCTTTACGTATTTGGTTACTCTTTCCGAAGTACTCGATTGATCGAGGCGCGGCAAGGTGAGAACCTCGCTGGCCCACAACCTCGAAAGGCGCAAGTCATGTTGAAATTTTGGACCGTCGCTGTCGTCGCCGCGTTTGTCTCGACCAGCGCAATCGCCGCCCCAGCTTCCCGCGTTGCGAACCATAGCATGGTCACGAAGTGCGACGGCGGGTGCCCAGGCAGAGCACATGGTATGCGAGCAGAATGGCACCGTTCGCAGCTGTCATTGCGGCTACTGATCGCCCGCAGACTTTCAGATTAACCCTGGATGGATCGCCGCGTAGATGGCCAACAACGTGCTGCGGGGGCTCGACGCGGGCCTCGCGCGCGCGAGTAGACAGCTAAAGCGAGTAACGCGGACGTATGTGCGCGGCGATGCACACACATGGCGCGGCCTCGACCCCGTACCTCACAGTACCGGTCCTGGGCGTCCCTCGCGCGCGCGAGTAGACAGCTAAAGCGAGTAACGCGGGCACTGTCAGTGCTGCAGATTTTCCGATCTGTTGTCGATGACCCCGTAGGTCGCGCCGCCGGCGGCCGCAGCGCCGCCCAGGCGGCTCGAGCAGGTCGCTCTGCGTCAGAGCTCGCTGGTCGACGTCGCCATTTCGTTTTAGCGGATTGGTTCGCAGATTCTGGTTCGGGGCGACGATGGAGCTCGGGCGATCGATGATGATGATGTCGGCGGGCGCTGGAATCGGCGCGCGCCTCGCTCGCGCGCGCGCGTGGGGGCAGCGATTCCGGTTAACGCGGCCGGCAACACTGCGCTGATCCGGGAGATTTTCCTTGCGCTGCACCCGCAATCCGTCCCGCGCTGGGCGGCGGATATAGACGGCGTTGCCGTCGCCGTGCGCCCGCAGGCTTTTGTAGATTTGCTGAAATCCACGCGTACGCGCAAAGGCGACTTTGCGCAGCAGCTCGCGCAACGCATCGAAGACGGCGCGGCCTTTCACGTGCCGGACTACCTTCGGCAGGCCATCCTCGCGGTGGCCGGATGAGTGAGCCAACGCCGCAGCAGCGCGCCTTCGTCGAACATCCGGAGGAAGCCTTCGTTCAGGCCTGTCCGGGCGGGGGAAAGACCCGTACGATTGTTGAACGCGTCCAAGCGATGGCACCGGGGTTGAAGCCGCGCAAAGGCATCGCCGTTCTGTCATTCACGAATTCCGCCATCGACGAGTTCCTCGCCAAATGCCGCACGTTGCGACTGGACGCCATGTGCCGCCACCCGAATTTCGTTGGCACCTTCGATTCGTTTGTTCGCCAATTCTTCATCACGCCCTGCGGTCTCAAGGACGTGGCGGTCCGGCCGACGGTCGTCGATAGCTGGAATACACTTGGCATCGAAATCCGATTGCGCGGGCGGGCGACGTTCCGCGGACCCGGGGTCTCCCTTGACCGGTTTGACCCGATCACGAACGCCATTGATGCCGCGCTCATTGGCTACAACGGATTGCGCGCGCATGTGTTGGCCAACAGGGCTGCGTATGTGCAGGCGGCGCGGCAAGCGCGATCCGGGCTTCGAAATCAAGGCTATGTGAGCGCGGCCGATGCGCGGGTGGAAGCGGTCGCTCGATTAAGTGATCCCGCATGGTCGGCAAGCCTCGGACGCGCCATCGCTGCTCGTTTTCACGAACTAATCGTGGATGAGGCGCAGGACTGTAACCCGCTTGATCTGGAATTGTTGACGTGGTTGCGCGGGCATGGGCTGCGCGTGACGATGGTGTCGGATGTCGACCAAGCGATCTATGGGTTTCGGCAAGGCGATCCCACCAACTTGAGCACGTTCGCCGCAACCTACGACGCGGCAAGTAATCTGGAGCTGTCAGGCAATTTTCGTAGCAGCCCGGCGATATGCCGGTGTGCTGCGACGCTGCGCAGCCGTGCCGAACCTGACCAGGCGCTTGGCGAAAACGCCGCCGTCACGCTTCCAATCTACATTCTCAAATACGAGGGCAGCCCGCCGCCTGCGTCGATCCACATTGTCTTCAATAATCTTAGCCATCAGGCGAACATCGCCGCGGCGGCACAGATGGTGCTGGCGCACGCGCGTTCATCCGCCCGCAACGCCTGCGGCCTCCGCACGGAATCCGAGGGCGGCGACTCCAAGGTCGCACGGTTGGCGAGAGCGGCCGGCACCTACCATGCCAAAGCGACGTCGGGGCGCGCCCGTGAGGCCTGTCTCGTCACCGTTGAGGAGGCGCTACTCGACTTGATGGGAAAATAGGTCCAACCTGCCCGGATCCGACTTTGAAACGGCCGAATCGCTCGAAGCTGACGGCTTAATCGAGCGTGAGTTTACGAATGGCGAGTGGACAACGACGAGGGTCTTTGCGCCAGACGACATACGCGTTGCAGTTTGGCAATTCAACGTCAATGAACAAGATCGCGTCCACGGCAGACCCCTGCATTTCCCCAACGTGAAAAAGCGATGGTTTTACTTCGATGAATCGACAGTGACGGTGGGGCGCGCGTGACCATGATCAAGTTGGCGAGCCATTGTCCCCTGCGCCGCCGCCGCGGCCGCAAAAGCGCACTTCCGGAGATCAGCAAAATCGTAGGAGCGCGAAAGGGTCTTCTGCATAGCTTCCTCGAGCCAAGCCTTGCAGCAATGTGCGACACGCCCCCGAGCGGCGCGAAATGGGTCCATGAGATCAAATACGACGGCTACCGGATGCAGGCACGCATCGATGGACAAGATGTTCGGCTGCTGACGCGCAAGAACCTTGACTGGACTAGACACTTTCGTAGCATTGCCGTGGCGCTCAAGGAATTGCGCGTAGGATCGGCCCAGCTCGATGGGGAAATCGTTGTCGAAGATGCGAACGGCATCTCAAGTTTCAACGAGTTGCAGTCAGACCTGAAAGCCGGCCGTCAGGACCGCTTCGCTTATCACGTCTTCGACATACACCATTGCGACGGGTTCGACCTGACGCAGGTTACATTGGTCAACCGTAAGGCGCTGCTTCAGCAATTGATCAGCGCTCTCCCCGCCAATTCGCCGATACGGTTCTGCGAGCATATCGAAGAGGACGGACGGACAACGTTCGAGCATGCGCGCAAGCTTGGACTAGAAGGTATTGTGTCGAAACGGAAGGACCTGCCGTATAGGCCAGGGCGAGGCGCGCACTGGTTGAAAAGTAAGTGTGTCCAGCGCCAGGAGTTCGTAATTCTGGGTTATGTCCCATCGACAACCGCGAGCGGGTCTGTCGGTTCCGTGCTGGTCGGTTACCAGGACAAAGGTAAGCTCATCTATGCCGGTCGCGTTGGTACGGGCTGGTCCATGGACCAGGCGCGGTTGCTCCGCGCCGATATTGAGAAGGTTTTGTCCATCAAGCCAACGTTAGGGAAGACACTACCAGCAGGAGCCGATAAGGGCGTTTGCTGGGCCGAGCCTCGGCTCTTGTGCGAGATCGAATACCGCGGCTGGACTCATAATGGCCTGCTTCGTACACCGTCATTCAAGGGACTCAGGGAAGACAAACCTCCACAGTAAATCGTTCTTGAGGCCCCCCATGCAAGTGTCGATCGCGGCGGTGGTGAAGCGGAGCGTTCCTGTACCTCGACGGCGGCGACCACACCATCGCTCCGCACCAACGGTCGCGCGGGTAACGGCAACGAGTGTGGCTACCCCTCGGGCGGCGGACGACACCGCACCGATCCTGGTACCTGACGGCGCCGGCATTTGGACGTTCGGTGACCATCTAAGACATCTCGCCGGGCATGCCGGCACCATTCCCCTCGCGCTTGACGAATACGGTCGCTGCCTTATCTGCTTACGCCGTGGCTTCTTTAGGCCGAACGCGTAGTCGTTAGCTGGATAGTGTTGGTCAATGCCTTCTTCATTTAGCGCGGGAGGGGCAACTAATATGAGTATCGCTTGCCCACCGAACCCGAAGATCCTCCGGTTGTCTTTTGTAGTTGCTCCGTCCCGACGAGTGGGCAAGCGTCGAAGATCGACATTCCGCGCAAGGTGGCGTACTTGTCGTCGGCTGCATCGCGCTAAGAAGGCCGAATATAGTACGGCGAAACGTGTCAAAGCCAGGAAGTGGAAGTCGTGTACGAGGCGGAGTCGGGAGGCAAAAGCTCAGGTCGGCGATCAACCGCTGCCGTGAGACCTTCCACCACCTTTGCAATACACACGAATAACAACTCGATGGAGGTTAGATCTGATCCAATTGAATCCGCCAAATCACACTTCTTCGATACTAGCAGCTGGAGTAAATTTTGTGACGTCACCCTAACTTTGAAGCAAGGCCACCAGCCCGACAGCGGCGGTTGGGTAAAGATCGACGACTATCGATGCAGACAAGCTTTTCGGCATTTCATGAACCTCCTCAACAGAGCTGTGTATGGAGCTGCATTTCGTCGGTACGGCAAACGTCTGCGTGTATTACCCGTACTTGAAAAAGGCGAGGTCCGCGCTCGCTCATTACGTCCATGGGAACGTGGCACGTCCGGTCGATGGCATATTCATTGTGCAATTGAATTGCCCTCGCACTTTGATGCTGTTGCTCTTGAAAACCTGATTTGCGACTGTTGGGCGAAGGTCGAGTGGGGCCACGGCCGAATTCTAGTCCGCGACGGTGCAAACGCGGGTTGGATAAGCTATATGTTGAAAGACCGTCAGAAGTCAGAATTCGACGGTTTCCTTGATTGCATAATGATAGAGTCTTTGCACAATCCAATTGCTGACGCGTAGCCGTTCGTTGGAATCGGACTCTTCGTAGAAAAGCTCGAGTCAGGGCGGCGGTTGGTCAACGGTCGCCTTGTTCCCTATTATTCGCGCGCGCGTCAGGGCAGCGAGTGCGGTTAACGCGGCCAATTTCTTGTGATCGTTCAGTGCCGCGCCGCCGCAGCGCTGCGCGAGCGAGAGTAAGCGCC
>JGI20191J14862_1000600_pt1 | contig 12107 bp, 11 predicted proteins | sample NGESurdeep092012_7_FD_14862 | JGI IMG/M metagenome (IMG submission 14862)
CCGGTTAGGAATCGCCGCCGGCGCGCTCGGACCCGCGATGCCACACAGAATGACGCCGCACGGAGTCGCTGCGGCAGCTGCTCGACACGGCACGTGGGGAACTCACACAGCTCCGCGCCGACAACACGCACCTGCGCGATCAGCTCGCCCGATCGCTTGGCCAGCAACGAGCCCAATTGTGAACCGCAAAGGGACCAAACCACCGGATCCGCTGTGCCAGCGACAAGTTTACGGCGTGGACTCCCTGATCAGATGGGCATTCTGGCTGAAGACTGCGGATAACCTCGATCTGTATGGTTGCCCCGTCGAGACGGGACGGTGTTCCGAGCGCGCGTTCTGTGTTCCTCGGCGGGCCTGAATACAGCGTGTATGGATGGCACTGCGACAGATGTGTGGGTGGCTCAAGGGGGCGGCCGTGACCTCCTGGGCGAACCTACCGTCGAACGGATGACGGCAACCGACTGGGGTTGGACATGTGACCGTCTGATCGGGTCGGCTACGGCCTGCTTGTTTTGTCACGGACNAGTCGCCCAAATGGGTTGATCTGCCCACCGTTTCGTGGTGGCTGAGCCAGCCCGAAACTCGCTCCGAGTTGGCGGTAGAGCGTTCACCCGTAGGACGAGTACTCGGCCACTTGCAACGATCCGGTGGCTCCCCCGGAAGGCACGGCACTGAGGAGCGCCCCAGGACTCAACCTAGTTGGCGTCCAGTCGATACCTGGCTCTCGTCGGAAGACTTCATGGAAGGATGCGGTCCCGTTCATCGCGACCCTCTTGCGAGCAAGGGTCGTTCCGCTCCATGGACGCGGTCGACGGCCCAGGGCACCAGGAGCGAAGCACCCGTCGCGGTTGCAGTCGCGCCAGTGGCGATGCCCCACCCGATGGGACCGAGGGGGGTGCAGCCAAAGAAATGGCTGACCCCAGGGGTCTGGACGATGCCGACCAGTGCTGCCGCCGAGACCACAGTGGAGCCGAGAACGATGGGGCTCGAACCGCCCACCAGAGCGGTCTGGCCCAACTGGGTACCCACCAAAGCCACCAAGGCCACCGTGCTAGCCCGCCGGCGGGTCCCACTGGCCCGNGCGATGAGCCAGGCGCCGGTGGCACCACCGGCTGTGGTTNCGGCGCGCAACACGACCTGCTGGGCAAGGGCGACTCCAAGAGACGTGTCCGGCCCTTCGTGAAGCAGAAACTCCGGAGAGCGGTTCGCCGGNGGCCGCAGGGCGATCGTCATGGCGGGGAGCATGTCGGTCAGTAGGTTGACGAGCATGAATTGGCGGGCACCGAGGGGGGCCTCGCCGGCGATGGCGGTCGCCGCCAAGGTGAAGCCGACCTCGCCGAGGTTGCCACCGATCAATATGGCCAGGGCATCGCGCACCGACGCCCACATTGCTCGACCCTCGACGATGGCATCGAGAATCGTTTCAATTCGATCGTCCACGACGACCACATCCGCTGCTTCGCTGGCGGCGGGCGAGCCTCGTCCGGCGAGTGCAATGCCGGTGTCGGCGAGGCGGATGGCCGGCGCGTCGTTGGCGCCGTCGCCGGTCATGGCGACCACTCTTCCGATCCGCTGATAGGCACGGACGATCCTGACCTTTTGGGTTGGGGTTACTCGGGCGAAGACTGAGACGCCTGGGAGAACGTCGTCGAGGGCCGCTTCGCACAGTGCGTCGAGTTCGGGTCCGGTGAGGACGCGATTGCCGTTCAAGATGTCGAGTTCGGTGGCGATCGCCGCCGCCGTACCAGGGTGATCACCGGTGATCATGACCACCTCGACACCCGCGGCACGCAGATCGGCGACAGCTGCTGCCGCGGTCGGACGTACCGAGTCAGCCAACCCAAGGAAACCGAGGAGCACCATGTCGGCGATCCGTTCATCGGCGATCTCTGCTTGGGCCGTAGCAGGACGCTCGGCGACCGCTAGGACGCGTAGCCCGCGTCGGGCAAGACGCTCGACCTCGGCATCCAAGCGGCGCCGAGCCCGTCGATCGAGACTCACGGTCCCTTGGGGACCTGCCCAGGTGGCGCACCTGGGAAGGATCACCTCTGGCGCCCCCTTCACCGAGACGCGGGGCCCGTCAGGGCTCGTACCGACGACGGCGTGAAACCCGCGGGCCGAATCGAAGGCGAGCTCACCCAACACCGTCCATCCTCCGAGACCGTCTCCCGGGGCCACTCCGACTTCGATTGCGCCTTGAACAACGGCCCGGTCCGTGGCGTGCGGGAGCAGCGACGCCTTCTCACCATTCGCCTCGGGACTGGCCCGTACCGCGGCGGCAAGGACTTTTCGTCCCGCATGGCCAAGGGATTCGACCGACTCGTCGGAAACACCGTCGGACACCCGTTGCAATGAGATCTCACTGGCAGTGAGGGTGCCCGTCTTGTCGAAGCAGAGGGTATCGACTCGGCCGAGCGCTTCGATCGTGCGGGGATTGCGCACCAGAGCGCCGCGCTCGGAGAGACGGCGGGCGGCGGCGAGCTGGGCCACGGTGGCGAGCAGGGGCAACCCTTCGGGAACCGCCGCCACCATCAGACTCACACCTGAGGTCACCGCTCGGCGCATCGAGCGACCACGAAGGACGCTCATCGCGGTGACTGCCGCCCCACTCGCGGCGACAGCCGGCACGATGACGGCAGTGAGCGCACCGAGTCGCGCCTCGACGCCACTTGGTGGTGGGGTTGGTGCGTCGGCCAAGCTCTGCCCGACCTCGGTTTCGGCTCCGACTGCCACCACCACGGCAAGAGCGCTCCCGTTGGCGATCGTCGTGCCCTCATAAAGCATGCAACTGCGCTCAGTGACTATGGCGCCAATGACCGGCGTCGACATCTTGGCTACTGGTAGGGACTCCCCGGTCAATGCCGACTCGTCCATTTCGCAGGACTCTGCTTCGAGAATGCGACAATCGGCGGGCACGACATCGCCGGCGAAGAGCTCGACGACGTCGCCGCGGACCAGCTCGTCCCGCTCGACACTGACCCCAAGGCCCGCTCGGCGGATCTCGACGACGGTGTTGCCCACCTGGAGGAGGCGCTCGATGGACACCTCGGCCCTCATCCGTTGGACTCCACCGATGATGGCGTTCGCACCGGTGACCCCGGCTACGAGGGCGGCATCAGTTGTCGAGCCGACGGCGGCGGCAAGCCCGGCGCCGACGACCATGACTGGCGTCAAGGGATTGGCCAACTCGGCGCCAATCGCCTGGGCCATCCGAAGCGCCCTCGGTGGCTGCGCCATGTGGTGTTCCCTGCGGCGGTGGGCCTCGGCAACATCGAGGCCTTGTGCCGTGGTACCGAGCGCGGCAAGCACCGCGGCTGTCTCCATCGTGTGCCAGGGCGTGCGCGACGTCGGGGTCGGGGTTGGCCGGCGCCCCAGCTCGGTCGCCGACAGGAGACCCTGGCCCTGCGCGACTAGCGCAGCGGCGTTCACCGACAGGGCTGCTCGCCTACCCGCGCTGGCGGCCGGACCGAACATCGACCAGGCACCTCCGGCCCCAGACCCGGCGAGGGCCACCAGGGAGCTCCGACGGCTCACTTGGCGAGCTACCGGTACAGCCTCGACGATCAGGTAGGCGTCCGCCAGGCCTGCGGAAGTGACCAAGTCGGCTGACCAGGGGTGCGGCCGACCTTCGCCAGGCAAGCCAATGGCGCAATCGGCCGCCCTCAGGGCAGCGTGGGCGTGCCCCCCCGAGATCACCAGCACTCCCTTTTCCTCACGTTGCAGCGCCCGGATCGATGCCGCCAACCGGTTGCCCCCGGCGACAACGCGGTCCGCCCCGAGTTGCTCGGCGACCCCGCCCTCTGGGCTGGTCCGTCCGCCGGCGACGACGAGAAGCAGGTTGGCGCGGTGAACAGCTCTTGCGAGAGGTTCGGCCAGCGGATCGATCTCAGCCTCCAGTGCGGCCAGCCCCACCACCGTCCCCTTGTGGGCGATACCCACCACACCGGCGTGGCCACTGGCGAGGACCCGAGCTTGGGTCGTCACCCCACGCGGCATCTTCACCGACTCGGCACGCAATCCCGCTAGAGGCCCGACGACCCAGCCGCCACGGCACGCGATCCGATCCGGCTTTTGTGGATCGAACAGATTGGAGACCTTCGCCTGGACCGCCGCCAGTTCCGTCGCGTCGTTGCGAAGAACCTCCACTTTTCCGAGAATCGTCCGGCCGGTCATGAAAACGGTGCCGTCGAGGACAACGGTGTCCATGCGGTCAAGCCTGCGCAGGACGGCGCCGTCCATCACGATGACGTCACGTCGGGCCAGTTCGCGGCCCAAATGGGCAGCGAAGGCTTCTCGCCCGAGCCGGGCGGCCTTTGGCAGACCAGCCACTAGGGCACCTGCGGCACGCCGAGGACTCCCCGTGGCGCCCAGGGCAACGCCGAAGGCACCCAAAGAAGCAAACGCGGCGCGGTCCGCATAGCGCTCGACGGGCCCACTCGGCAGCGGCACTGGGCGCGGCCCGTGCGAGACTGCCTCAATCGATTCATCGGCGTCCTGATGACACATTTCCCGTTCGCGGCGGGCGAAGGTGGACCGGCGCGCCCGGAGCTCACCGACGACATTGGCTCGGTTCGTCACGTCGACGACAAGCCCGAGGGGACCTTGGGAGATGGCCTGGACGAAGGCGTTCGAAAGTCCGAGACCTAGGTCGGTGGCCGGGGCGCCGAGGTGGTTCTCAAGGAATTGACGAATGCGGGGTTCGCTCTCCGCCAGCGAGACGACCCAAGCAAGCTCGGTTGGAAACGGGCTGAACCGAAGGAGCTGACCAACGACGCTGGCACCGAGGCCCGCGACGTCCGCGCCGATCGCAATGAGGTTGCGCCGGAGCGGCTCGAAGTCTCCAGGGTGCTCGGGCTGATCGTGGGAGAAACGCTCTTCGTGAACGTCATGAGCTTCTTCCACGCCTTCGATGACACCGAGGAGGTCGTCGGTGTCGACGCCCTCGGGGTCGAAGACGACGACGACTCTCCCGACGACGGCGTTTACTTGCGCCCAGTGCACGCCCTCGACGTCGCGCAATGCCCGCTCGACGTGGCGGGCTATGTGCTCGTGGCCCGGACGGCCGACGGCACGAACCTCGATGTGGGCCCGGCCATCGGCCACCCAGACGCGGCGGTGGCCGCGACCCGGGCTCATTCGATCAAGGGCGGAGCCAACCGTGGCCCCCACGGCATCGCCCAAGGCCGTCGCAACGGTTCGAGGCACCTCGCTAACCGTGCGGAGCAGCCCGAGGGGATTCACGCTACCCCGAGATGGGGCTGACAACCGGGGTGCGGTTGCCGCCTGCCACCCGTCAACCTGTCATGCGGAAAACTCGACCAACCTCGGGGGCTATGCCGCCAAGCCGGACCTCTCCATTGCGTCGCCCTCGGCTGAGCGCGTGCGGATCCACCTGACCAATCGCATGATGGCCACCTGGAGAGCAATGGCCGCCAGCTCAAGGAGAAGTCGCTGCAGAAATACTTCCATCGAAGGCCTCCCATTCGTCCGACACTTTGGGTGCTGCTTCGATGGTAAGGACAGAAGGTGAACGAATAGGGACGGGATCGAGACGTACAGGTGAGCATTGGATGAATTCTTCGGTGTCCGTTCCCTGATCGCACTGGCGAAGANGCGTCAGCTGTCTATTCCGGATTGATGCGCTCGGAGAAGTCGGTCAACGGCCGCGTCGGTGACGAGCCACGACCACCCCCACGCCGACCAGGACCGCCAGCGGGGCATCGATGACACCGAACGCGACCGTACCCGCGAGACCGCCCCAAAATCCGAGCTGCACAAGCGGTGCAGGGATACGCGTATGGACGAAAGGAACGACGTAGCCGCCCGGGNCGTGGTCAGTGGGTGGCTTGAAAGCCTGTTCCGTACGCTCGGGCGCCAAACGCTTGCGGGCGCCGGTAGTTGTGGCCATGATGATTCTCCTTCCGGCCTTGGCCCATGCTACCTCTCACTTCGACTTGAGAATGACCGCTCACCTTCGCGACCGGGGAACTCCTGATCCGGTCAGGGGGACCGATTCACGAGCTGCCGGGCTGTGGACATCTCGGGACATTCGGCGGAGTGAACCGCCCTGGGTTGCGCCACATACTCAAGCTTTTTGCAGCTGTCGAGACGGTCGGACATCCGATCTCTGGCTGCTCGGGGACACAGCCGATAGAGTTCGCGCCACCGAAGCTCCGAGGGGGTCCGCTCCACAATGGTTGTGCTGATCATCGTCATCGTCATCGTCGTGCTTCTCGTCCTCGGCTTGTGGGCCGCTTACAACGGCCTCGTCAAGAAGCGCAACCGGACCCAGGAGGCGTGGTCCGAGATCGACGTCGAGCTCAAGCGCCGCCACGACCTCATCCCCAACCTGGTGTCGACGGTGCAGGGCTACGCCGCCCACGAGAAGGGGACCTTCGAGGCGGTCACCCAGGCCCGGGCCAACGCAGTCACTGCCGGCGCGACGGGCGACCCGGGTCAAATCGCCCCGGCTGAGAACGCTCTGTCCGGGGCGCTGCGCTCGCTGTTCGCAGTTGCCGAGAACTACCCCCAGCTGCGGGCGGTCGAGAGCTTCCTCCAGCTGCAAGAGACGCTGACTGCCACCGAGGACAAGATCGAGTTCGCCCGCCGCTACTACAACACCAGCGCTCGGGACTACAACACCGCCCTACAGACGTTTCCGCGCAACCTGATCGCGGGGCCATTCCGCTTCAAGGCGGTGGCGTTCTTCGCTACCGACGAGGACGACCGCGCCGTGCCTCAGGTGAATTTCTCCGGTTCTGGCCCAGGTGCGCCCGGTCCCGCACCTTCGGGACCCCCGCTTGCTGGTGGCCCCGAGGGGCTTCCGCCCACCGCGGCCCCCGAGGGACCGCCGCCGGCCAGCTGAGACGATCGAGTGGGCTGCCCGGCCGGTCAGACGGACTGGCCCGAGGCGATCTTCTCGAGCTCAGCGATCCGCTCCTCGATGGGAGGGTGGGTGTCGTACAGGCGGTGGTACCAAGCCTCGTGGTGCTGCAACGGGTCGTCGATGCACATCGCCGCGGTGGCGTGGTTCATCTTCTTGAACGGCTTGTCGTTCTGCTGCAGTTTTTTGAGGGCGCTCAACAGCCCCGCCGGGTTGCGGGTGAGCTCCACACCGCTCACGTCGGCCAACGACTCGCGGCGGCGTGAGAGTGCCAGGCGAATGAGTGGACCGAAGATGAAGCCGACTACGGCGAGCAGCACGCCGGCAGCGAAGACCACGAGCATGAGCTGGTTGCCCCTGCTGCTGCCTCGCCCGCCTCCGGCAAAGAATGCGCTCCGCCACAGGATGCTGGCCAGCAGGGCGGCCATGCCGATCATGGTGCCCACCACGAGCAGGAGACGGATGTCGTGGTTCTTGATGTGGCTCATCTCGTGGCTGACCACGCCCTCGAGCTCCTCGCGGTTCATGATGGCGAGCAGCCCCGTGGTGAAGGTGATGGATGCCTTGTTCGTGCTGACCCCGGTGGCGAAGGCGTTGGGCGAGGGGTCGCTAATTACGTAGACGGCGGGCTTGGGAATCCCCTCGCCGATGGCCAGGGCCTCCACCAGGTTGTGCAGCTGCGGGTACTGGGCTGGGTCGGCCGGCGCGGCCCCCGAGACCCGGAGCACCAGCGCCGCTCCGGCGCTCAGGGAGTAGAGGACCCCGCCGACGGCCAAGAGACCACAGATCACCATGCCGATGATGACCGGGGTCCAGCCGTAGTTGGTCGGCGGGACGGTCGCGAAGCTGGTGTTGACCGAGTGGCGGTAGACGGCCTTGAAGAGGAAGCCACAGGCAGCTCCGATGGCCAGCCATATCACGAAGAACAGGACGATGAAGATGACGCTGCGTCGCTTGTTGCTGGCGATCTCGCTGTACACGTGCTGAATCCTACGGCAACGGAGGTACCCCGACTCCGGAGCAGCAAGTCAAGTGAACATCATGTCAGCCGCCTACGGCCGGCGCTCCGACCTCAATACGTATCCGCCCTCGTCGGCCCGCCTTTTCGCTATGCCCGAGGTGCTGTTACACGCACAAGCAACGATCGCGAGCGTGGCCGTCGCCGGGTCGGCTTCAAGCCTCCCGGCGCTCATTTTTCGCAAAGGTTTGTGAAGTGCCCCAGTCGGCTTGCGCTCGCGCCGTTGAACCATCAGGAAGGGGCGCGGGAATCCCGGAGCCTCTATGAAACCCGGGCCCGGACGGCAAGGCACCGCGTTTCGCTGGGGACTCTTCCCAAGGTTCGAGCCACTCTGCCGGCCAGACCAACGTCGGGTGTCCCAGAGAGAACCCCGCCTGAACGGCATAGCCGCAGGACCGGACCATCGGTGTGCTCTGATCTGATGCATGGACTATCGACCGCTGCCTCGGGCGCCAGAATGGTTTCTACGTGCGTTGGCCATCCCGCAGACTGACATTGAAGTCCGAGTGGACGGCTGCACAATCCATGCCTTGGCGTGTGGAATGCCAGGTGCACGTGGACTCGTTTTTGTCCACGGCGGAGGTGCCCATGCCCATTGGTGGACGCACGTGGCTGCGACTTTCAGCCAGGACTTCAGGGTGATCTCCCTCGACCTGTCTGGGCACGGGGACAGCGAACACCGCTCGCGGTACTCCCTTGAGCAGTGGACAGAAGAGGTTATGGCCGTGGCCGCGGCTGGACAGATCAACGGTCCGCCTGTAGTGATCGGGCATAGCATGGGAGGGTTCGTCACGATCGCAACAGCCGCACGTCACGCCGACCTGGTGAGCGGGGCAATCGTGTGCGATTCGCCAGTGACAGAGCCCGATCCGGAGATCGGGGCGTACCGGCTACGAGAGGCGTTCGGGCGTCCTCGGATCTATCCCAGCGTGGAAGAAGCGGTGGAGCATTTTCGCACCATTCCGGCCCAAGAGCATTACCTTGACTACGTCATCGACCATGTGGCTCGCCGCTCGGTCCGCTCAGTGCCCGGCGGCTGGCAGTGGAAATTCGATCGAGAGGTCTTCGCACAGTTCGGCGGCGGACTTCGGGGGGTGGCTCTCCCCTATCTCTCACGCGTGCGCTGCCGATTCGCCCTACTCCGGTCCGAACATGGCCTCGTCACCGCCGACATCGGGCGATCTATGTACGACGAACTGGGCCGGGTCACACCAGTCATCGAGATCCCCGAAGCGGGGCATCACGCCATGCTGGACCAACCCCTCATCCTGCTCACGGCATTGCGCACACTGCTCGCCGACTGGGACCATTCGGAGCCTCGTCGAAGAGAGTCCGGGGAACTGTCTCCGGTTGAATGAGGCGCTGCCTTCCAGTGCANGAGGCAACCCATGGTCAACTTCCTCAGCACACTCGGCAGGATTCGAACCTGGGCGACCTTCTGAACCGTAGATCTGCACGACCCACTTTCCGTCGTGCACCACGAGTATCCGGGAGGCTCATTCATGTTCCATGAGCTGGATTATTTCTCGTTCTCAATCGGCCAACATTTACCACCATTAACCGTCACTTTCCACGGTTTACGGACGTTTGGTTCTCACCGTGGTTCTTGTCGGACTGTCCATCCACGTTGAGCGCGTGCACATCACCGGCGTCACTCGCTTGGTGGTTCACACACGATTGCGAGTTGCCATCCACGGTCTGACCCTTCGAAGCACGGGCTTTCCTCAAGGAGTCCTTCAACGTCGGACTTGACGGGCTCGGAGCCCAGTGCATCAGAAGCCACGGCTATGGTGACCACCTTCGTGCCGAGTGGCAGCGAACTGGCTGCGGGCACCTTTGCGACCCTCTGTTCGAGAACTGGAAGCTTTGGTGCCGGTACGCACCTTTCGTCAAGTATCGACTTGGCCTCGTTGGCGTCGTGCACCGTCTGAACGAGAAATCCTCCAACTGGTCGGGCAGCCCCCGCAATCAGCTCTCTGCTTTTCGCTGATCGCAGTATGAAATAGCCCGCAATTAGGGCAACCACGACAAGACCCGCCCAGGCCCAGGCTGGATTGATATCGAGCTTGCGGGCGACCCACTTGACGCCTTGATCGATGTGTTGCACGCTCGCCACAGACACCTACCCTGTCGCTATGAAGGTGGCGTCGGCCGGCTCACCCACCGGTGTCGGATCATCGAGACCAAGGGCGAGAGCTACCGGCTCCAAGATGCCAAGGCCCGGAACGGGCGTGCCAAGGCCGGCAGAAAGGGATCTGGTCACCAGCTGGTGGAGGGTGACGGCGGGTCCGTGGACGAGGCTCCGACTCCCGAGTAGCTTCTGACCATCGCTCTACCGTTTTCGACCGGTGCGCGCTACTGAATTGGACCGGTATTCACATGTGCCCTCATTCACTGGAAAATGTGGTCGTGATATCGACGAGGCAAAGGCGCAAGACGGAGGCAGATGATTATCGAGCAGGATCCTCAAGCCACTGACGCGCTGGCTAGCTTTCGCCTTGACGGTTGCCGGGCCGTCGTCACCGGGGCAAGCTCAGGCCTTGGTTGGCGATTCGCCCAGGTACTAGACGGCGCGGGTGCTCGGGTCGCAATCGTGGCACGACGCGCTGATCGCCTCGAAGAGCTGGCAAAAGAGCTGGCTGATCCAGTCCTCATCGTGGCTGACCTGACAGAGAGCGGCGCTCCTCAACAGGTGATCGAAACAGCGGCGGCGGAATTGGGAGGCATTGACGTCTTGGTCAACAATGCCGGCAGGGGCGATATCGGCCCTGCCGAGGACGATACGACCTTCCGAGCAATCGTGGAGCTCAACTTGAACGTCCCTTTCGAACTCGCTCAACGCTGTGCGCGCCTCTCACTCGCCGACTCGTCCAAGCTCTCAATTGTCAATATCACTTCGATGTTGGGCACCGTCGCCTCCCGGTCGTTGCCTCAGGCCTCCTATGCCGCGAGTAAGGCTGGCCTCAACCATCTCACCAGGGAACTGGCCAACCAATGGGCACGATCGGGTATCCGGGTGAACGCCGTCGCTCCCGGATGGTTCCGCTCCGAAATGACTGCTGAAACCATGATCGATGACCCGAAAGGGGCGAAGTACATCGAACGCTATACGCCGATGGGACGGCCTGGCGCCGTGAATGAGCTCGACGGGGTCCTGTTGTTCCTCGCTTCGGACGCCTCGTCGTACGTCACGGGCCAGGTGATCGTCGTCGATGGCGGATGGACGATCGTCTGAACTTCCGCCTGTCTCAGCCGATCTACCGTCGGCGTGCCTTCCGCTGGGAGGTCCCGGACTGGGAACGTGACCAGTCCCGGCGGCTCCGCAGATGGGTGCACTACTTCGTGTAGCGGACGCTCAGCCTCCGTTGCCGAGCGCCTTGACCACGTTGGCGCCGAGGCCGGGGTCGACTTGGCGCCAGTACTCGCCGACACGCGACGCCACGTCGGGCTTGAGGCCGGGACCGTGGCTGGCGTGACCGATGATGTTGGTCAGCAGGTGGTCGCGGTCGGTCTCGGACATCACCTCGCGGTACATCGTGCCGGGCTGGACGAAGTCGGTGTCGTCGCGATGGGCGTGGTATGCGGTCCGGACGATCTCTCCCGTGAGCCGGTAGGCCGGGTCGGCATAGTGGGCCGGATCGGCTTGGGGGCCCCCGTAGCTGTTGGGCGCATAGACCGGGTCACCGCCTGGTCGGAAGTTCATGGGACCGTCTTGGTTATAGCTGTGCACCGGAACCAGCGGCTGATTGACCGGCAACTGGAGGTAGTTGGGCCCGATGCGGTAGCGGTGGGTGTCGGGGTAGCTGAAGAGCCGGCCCTGGAGCATCTTGTCCGGGCTGGGGGCGATGCCCGGCACCATGTTGGACGGCTCGAACGCGGCCTGCTCGACCTGAGCGAAGTAATTGTCCGGGTTGCGGTCGAGCACCATGCGGCCGATCGGGATCAACGGGTAGTCCAGGTGCGGCCAGACCTTCGTGACGTCAAAGGGGTTGAACCGGTAGTCGGCGGCCTCCTCGAAAGCCATGATCTGCATTTCCAGGCGCCACACCGGGTGCTCGCCACGATCGATGGCCTCCCAGAGGTCGGCACGGTGGAAGTCAGGGTCTTCGGCGGTCATGGCCTTGGCCTCGGCATCGGTGAAGTTCTCGACGCCCTGCTCGGTCTTGAAGTGGTACTTGACCCAGAATCGCTCTCCGCCGGCGTGAC
>JGI20191J14862_1000604_pt1 | contig 12080 bp, 8 predicted proteins | sample NGESurdeep092012_7_FD_14862 | JGI IMG/M metagenome (IMG submission 14862)
TTGCCCACAGCGACAACATCAACAGCAGTCAGGTGATCGAAATTGGCTGAAAATCACCCACACGACTGCGCGATGAAGCATTTTTATAAACACGGTGTAAATTTCTCGCACCGTTTCCCCCCTTAGTTGGTGGCTCAAATTGCTGGAACGGTGTCAACATTCCTTCGCCACTGATTCCGGGGACAACTTGCCGTGGAAAATAAGAGAGTCGCTGCGCGCACGCGCGTATTCAAAACCGGCTACATCGTCTTTAGCGACAAAGTGCCCAAGCTAGAATGCACCGTCCGGAATGTTTCTGACACCGGAGCGTCTATCCAGGTTTCAACGACGATTGGCATCCCGAGTAGTTTTGATGTCATCATCGACGGCGCACGTCGCCACCGTCTCTCTGTTTGGCGAACGGACACCAAAATAGGAATCGCGTTTCAGTAGGCTGCGAAAAGGCGAGCGCGGGGTCATTTCCGGCCCTGCGCTTTTCTGATGCAAGCCTAGCGCTCAGGGCTGGCGGGAGACGTGACGCCCGTGATCGGACTGCGCGGGGCCCATGACAAGTTGGGGCTTGTTCTATCTCGCAATGTCGTGCAGCATTTTTGCATTACTGATTGTTCCAGATCGTTCCAAATTGTTTCTGACTGTCCGCATTAATACTTATTCCGAATTTGCCGCTCGCTTGTCGGGAATCGCCACATTTTTCGGATCATTGAGAAAAAAAGTGAGGTTCTCGTCAATGCAGGGGGGTCTATGGGAAATCAGCAACTCGAAGAAACAATCAAGTTGGCTACGTTCGGCCGGCGAAAAGTCGCGCCTCGCGTTTGCATCGCCGACGGCAAGCCGCACATTCGAAAGTTCCTCAGAGAGACTCTGGAAGAACTCGGCTTCATTGCCTGCGAGTGCACGCAAGTCGGCGAGTTGAGCGCGGCGCTCGATGCACAACTACCGGACCTCGTTATTGTGGGGTTGTCGGCAGGCGGAATCGAGGCTGCCGCGATGCTGGAAGCGCTCGTAGCCAGAGCATTCGACGGCAAGGTGCTCCTGCTTGGCCCCCGCGACTCGTTGATGGTGGCGGCCGTCCAAGAACTCGGCGAGCAGCTCGGGATTGCGATGCTGCCCACGCTCGCCACACCTTTTGACAGCGCGGGTTTGCGCAACAGTGTCGCCACGCTCCTGCCCATGGAAGCGCCGCCGAGCCCTGTGATCGATGCGGCCGAAGCTCTGGGCGCGGGCTGGCTCGCGGCTTATGAACGGCGTCTCAGGGTCTTATGCGACGCGGGCGATCGCAGCACTAATCTCGCTGATCTCGCGAAAGGAGTTGGGTCTAGCCAACCGTTCTTTCTCGCTTATCAGGGTTACAACGATCGTGATCTCCAGGCCCTTTACGGCTCTTTCGTCTGCCGGGTCATGGCCAAGTGCTACCCGCCGGCAGCGCTGGCCCCACCACCAGGAGCGAGGGAGCCGGTGCGCGTGGGCATCGTCAGCGGATTTTTTCGGCAGCATTCTAATTGGAAGCTCCCGATCAAAGGTTGGCTCAGCCAATTAGATCGCCGGCGTTTTCGAATCTTTGGCTATCACACAGGGGTTCTGCAGGACGCCGAAACCAAGGCGGCGGCCGCCTTGTGCGATCGCTTTGTCCAGGGCCCGCTACCGATCGATGGCTGGCGCGCGGAAATATTGGCCGATGCCCCGCATGTTTTGATGTATCCGGAAGTCGGGATGGACCCTGTCGCTGCCACACTTGCAGCCCAGCGCTTCGCCGCGGTGCAGTGCAATTCGTGGGGCCATCCTGATACCAGCGGCTTTCCAACTCTCGATTACTACCTCAGCAGTGATCTGATGGAGCCGCCCGATGCGCAGGACCATTACACCGAGCGGCTGGTCCGGCTGCCCAATCTGTCGGTCTATTGTGAACCGATCGATCCGCCGCCGGCCTCGATCGCTCGGCAGGATTTGGGATTGCGCTCAACCGCCATGGTCTATTGGTGCGGTCAATCGCTTTACAAATATTTGCCCCAATTCGATGAGGTATTTCCCCGAATCGTGCGCGCGGTAGGCGATTGCCAATTCGCCTTCATCCAATATCAAAGAGGCGCGCATATCACCGAGCTTTTCCGCCAGCGCCTCAATCGGGCATTCGGGGCATTGGGTCTGAAGGCCGACGACCACTGCTTATTCCTACCTCGCCTCGATGAGCACAAGTTCGTCGCGGCGAGCGGTCAGTGCGAGGTATTTCTCGATAGTATCAATTGGTCCGGTTGTAATTCGACTTTGGAGAGCTTAATCCACAATCTGCCCATCGTTACCATGACGGGGCCTCTCATGCGAGGCCGTCACAGCATGGCGATCCTCAGAATGATGGGTGTCACAGAAACCATCGCCGAGACGATCGACGATTATGTTTCCATCGCCGTTCGTTTGGCCCGGGATGTGCCATGGCGAACGGCTGTTAAAGCCAAGATCTCCGCCAACAAGCATCGAGTTTATCGCGACCGCACCTGTGTTTCAGCATTGGAAGAGTTCCTCGACAGTGTGGCGCGCCATGCAGGCGGAGACGAAACGGCAAACATGCCGTGCGGGCACAATGGCGCGCAGATGCCTCCGGTCGTTACTTAGTCGTCCATGAGGACTCCTGAAGCGTCGCGGACGGCTGCCTTTACGGTCTCGGCGGTGATCTTGGTATCGGCCGTTTTTCCGGCTCACATTTGTTCACGTTATCGCCGGGGGTCACACTGGGGTCACAGCAACGTAAAAAACGGCGGCAAGCGCTATGCGTCAGCGACATAAGGGTGAAATGCGTGAAGTCAATGCTAAGGCAATGAATTCGTTGGGAAGTATTGGCGCCGATACTTTCCATGAATCGACTTGGGACCACGGCGAGTACTCGCAGCAAGCTGACTCTTAATCAGCGGGCCCCAGGTTCAAGCCCTGGTGCGCCCACCAAAACTCATTGATAATTAAAGAGAATTTTGAACGGTGGAAATCGTCCTCACGATCTTCGTTGTCGGGGCCACATCGGGGGTGTGCTGAAAACCTAAACGCGGACGCGATGGTGACGAAGTCCCAACGGAATAGGCTAGAGTGTCCCTCGGATTTACCGGTCGCATTTCGATCGTGGTCGTTGACTGGCCGTGACAGCTTGCTCGAAATTACAAAAATGACGAGAGTGAAGCGAAGGCGGGGGAAATCGCCTGTTCTGCGATGGGGTGCCAAACATGAACCTGGCTAATTTGACGCGCGGCATGATCTTCGTCCTTGCGGTATTGCTTTCCAGCCACGGCAGCGGTCATGCGCAGCACGTAGGACCTTTCGAGCGATTGGCCGGCCAATGGGCCGGGTCTGGCACAATCGATCTGTCAAACGGCACACGTGAGCGAATAAAGTGCCGGGCGTCATACGATGCGCTGGCGCATCAACACAATCTCCAGCTCAGTATTCGCTGCGCCAGCGATAGTTTCAATTTCAATCTCTCTAGCAGTGCCGATTTAGCCGGCCGTGCCGTCAGCGGGACGTGGAGCGAATCCACGCACGGCGTAGGCGGGACAATCTCCGGCACGGCCGAAGGTGATCATATCCATGCCCGCGCAGAGAGCCCGAGCTTCACCGCCTCGTTAAGCCTGATTACGCACGGTAACCGGCAATCGGTTGTCATCAAAACAGCCGACCCGAACGCCGGCATCAAGGGCGCGTCAATCAGCCTGCGGCGCGGCTAGGCCGCCGGGGTCTCGCTCGCGAAAGGCCTATTCAGCCGGCGACCGGCTCGATGGCCGCACGGCGATACGCCGTGCGATCTTGCTGAGGAACGTGGCCGTTGGCCGCAAAATGAGCAAATCGGCGATCAGCGCCGAGATCATCGCAAACGCGCTCAGCCATCCGAACAAGCGGAGCGAGGGGAGGCTGGAAAAGACCGTCATTGCCAGCCCGCACGCCAACACGGCTGATGTCAGGATCAACGGCGGCCCGACAAGAATGGTCGCGCGCTCGACGCCCACCGCGGGATCCGGCTCGGTGTCCTCGATCTGCAATCGGTTGAGGAAATGAATGGTCGCGCTCAAGCCCAGGCCGAACGAGACCGTCAGCGCGATGACGCTCGCAAATTGCAATCCGAGGCCGGTCACCCACAACAAGCAGCCCGCCAAAACGATCGGGAAAAGTCCCGGCAAGATACTGACCAGCATGACAATGAAAGACCGGAATGCCAGGCCAATAAACGCGGCGACGAAGACGATCTCGATCGTCAGCCCGCGGCTCAACTTGTCGATCATAATCGCGCTGTTGCGCGCGGCGATCACGGACAAGCCGGTGACCCCAACCGTATAGCCAGGATATTTCGCGCTTAGGGCGTTTAGTTTCTTGTCGAGGGTAGCGACGATGGGCAGCAGCTTGCTGGCGTCGGCGTCGGGAACACGGCCATTGACGATGACGGCGTCTTGCTTGGCGGAGATGAACCGCCGCGTGAGGTAGGGTGGAAGCAAGTCGACATATTGCTTGAGGGTGGCGACGTCCGACTTATTCATCTTATCCGCCAGCCAGCGGCGCAACGTTTCCAGCGACCAGACGTTGCCGACCCCCGCCTGTTGCTCGAGTATCGAATGCACATCGGCGATGACGGCAAGGGATTCGGGCGCGTAGAGGGTCCGTCCCTGCGGAAACTCGATCAGCACGTCAATCGGATTGGCGCCGGTCAATTTAACGTCGAGCCGCTGGCTGGCCGCAACGGCGTGCTCCCGGTCGGGCACCTGATCGGCGAGCCGGTAGCGCGGCTGAAGCTGGATATAGCCGAGCGAAAGACCGAGCACCACGAGCAGGCCGGCCAGCGCATAGAGGCCCGGATGAGCGACCATGCGAAGGGCGATCCACCCGCAAAACCGCCGCAAAACGTCGAGCGCCTTGTCCATGCCCCTTACGCTTTCCGCAAACCCTGCTTCGTTGTGAATGAGCAAGACCCCGAGCAACGGCACCATCGTCAGCACCGCCACTATGGCAATGAGAGTGGCGATGAGTCCGGCCTCGCCGAAAGTCCGGATCAGGTCGGAGGTCGAGAACATCAGGGCGATGAACGAAACGCCGGCGGTGGCATGCGTGAGCACGCAAGCCGGCCCGGCGATGAGAAGGGCATTGCGGAAGGCGGTATATTTATCGTCGCCGGCGATCAGCCGGTCGCGCGCCGCGAAAGTGAGCTGCATACTGTCGGAAAAGCTGATGACCATGATAAGCGGCGTCATCACATTCAAAAAAATGTTTAGGCTAAAACCGAGCCAACCGAGCGTGCCGAGCGCCAGCAGAATGGCGGCAAGCGGGGGCGCGGCGGCGATGATCATGAAAGACACGCGGCGGAAGAACAGGACCGCAATCAAGCAGCCGATAGCAAACCCAAGCGCATTATAGACGAGCCGGTCGCGCTCGATCGCATTGCGAATCTCGAACTGCATCACCGGGACGCCGGACAACTGAACGCTGAGCCCAGTTTCCACCAAATTTTCGTCAATAGCTTGATGGACATTGCGAATGACGCCGGAAAGCTTTTCCCGGGCCGCAGCCGGGTCGAGCGCGAGCACGACCAAAGCGAGCTTGCCGTCGTCCGACAACAATTTGCCGCGAATGATTTCGTTCGATATCACGCGTGCAATGAGATTTTGGTATTCCGCACCTTCCGGCAAGGGATTGGGAAAGAGCGGGGCCGGTATATTGCCACCCTGCGGAGGCTCGCGCGCGGAAAACAGCGAGATGAGGCCGCGGGTGCCGTCGATGAGCTGGAGGTCGGTCACCAGTTCGCGCAGTTTTTCGAGTGAGGACCGATCGAGCAGCGTGGGGCCTTCGATCACGATCAAAACGTCGAATTCGCTGGAGGGAAAGTTGCGCGTGACGTCTTCGTAGGTTTTGTATTCGGCCGTATCGGACCGGAACAGTTGACTGAGCGAGTCGTCGACTTTCAGACGAGCAAATCCGACTGCGGCGGCGATACAAAGAACGACAAAGACGACGACGGATATGAACCGGTAGGGGAGCGGGATGAACCCAATGCGCTCGATTCCAAGCGCCAGGTTTCGGGGCACTATCGCGCGCGGCGATTTCACCAAGTCGGGTTCCGGCGTCGGAGGGCTTGTCACGGATGCACTCTATAGAAATATCAGTTGCGGCCGTACCGAAATGAAACGCGGAGCAAGCATGTGCGGTCACCAAGCGTATGCGCACAGTGTAACAATCGCATGAGCATGAGTTTAAGTATAGTGCTCATACCATTCCAGATAGGCACTAGGCACGGCAAGCGCCGGCGTGCGCAGCCCGACGCTACGCGCGAATATGATCTTCGGCAGAGGCACGCGCGCGGCAAAGGGCAGCGCCGCATTCAATTTTCAACTGCGGCGATTGGCGATGAAATGCGCTGCCGCTTTCAAAATCGCACCGTCTTTGCCAAACGACGCGACCGCCGTCTCAGCCTCGTCAATAAGTGTCTTGAGCCGTTTCCGCGCACCATCGACCCCCAGTAGGCTCAGGAATGTAGCCTTGTGGGCGGCCGCATCTTTTCCTGTCGCCTTGCCAACAGTGGCTGCATCGCCGTCGATATCGAGCAAGTCATCGGCGACTTGAAAGGCTTCGCCGACCGCCGAACCGTAACGTTCGAGCGCCGCACGCGCCTTTCGGGGTGCCTCGCCGAGCATGGCTCCACTCGAGCAGGCAAACTTCAGGAGCGCTCCGGTTTTCATTGATTGCAAAGTTTTTACATCGCCGAAATCAAGTTGGCGTCCCCGGCCATTTGCAAATCGACCTTCGGCCGCAAGATCGAGCATTTGCCCGCCAACCATTCCGCCGACGCCGGCGGCTCGCGCAAGTGCGGAAGTGAGCGCAATTCTGATGTCGGGCTTTGCGTGTGTTTGCGGGCGAGAGAGGATATCGAAGGCGAAGGTCAAAAGCCCATCGCCTGCCAGGATCGCGGTTGCTTCGTCGAAAGCCTTATGAACGGTGGGCCTTCCCCGACGCAACGCGTCGTCATCCATCGCGGGAAGGTCGTCGTGAACGAGCGAATAGCAGTGCACGCACTCGAGCGCGGCGGCAACCATCAGGGCCTGCCGTCGCGGCACCCCGAATAGTTTCGCGGTTTCAACGACCAAAAAAGGGCGGACCCGCTTGCCGCCTCCCAGGCTTGCATAGCGCATGGCGTCCAGGAGGCGGGCGGGGCGCGCTAGCTCGCCGGAGACCGGTTTGGGTGACAGCAACCGGTCGAGCAGGCCCTCGGTGTCGGCTGCCACCTGATCCAGGCACTGTTTAAAACGGTCCGTGGGATCGCCGGATCGAGAAGGCTTGCTTTTGACCGAAAAAGATAGTGTCGGATTTTGAGAAGGCGGACCCATGGATTCCGGGCTTTTCAGCCCCCTCGGTAGTGACCTGAAGGATTATTTACACCACTGGCCGAGAGATTACTGCACCGGTGCGACATCATCTAGGTGGAGAACCCTGCCGCCTTCCGCGCTCCGCCCCGCGTGGCCGAACCGCCGCTCGATGTAGTCCGTGACCATTTGCTTGAAATCGGCCGTGAGCGTCGGGCCACGCAGCGTGGCTGCCTTCTTCCCGTCGATGAATACCGGCGCGGTCGGCTGCTCGCCGGTGCCGGGCAGCGAGATGCCGATATCGGCGTGTTTGCTCTCGCCCGGTCCGTTGACGATGCAGCCCATCACCGCGACGGTGAGCGTCTCCACGCCCGGATATTGCTTCTTCCATCCCGGCATCGAGTTGCGGATGAAGCCCTGGATGTCGGAGGCAAGTTCCTGGAACGTGGTGGATGTCGTGCGGCCGCAGCCGGGACAGGCGGCGACCAGCGGAACGAACGTCCGAAGCCCCATGGTCTGCAACAGCTCCTGCGCCACCTGCACCTCGAGCGTGCGGTCGCCATTCGGCTCCGGCGTGAGCGAGATGCGGATGGTGTCGCCGATGCCCTGTTGCAGCAACACGCCCATGGCGGCGCTGGAAGCGACGATGCCCTTCGACCCCATGCCGGCTTCGGTCAGCCCAAGATGCAGCGCGTAGTCGGAGCGGCGCGCAAGTTCAGTGTAGACCGCGATCAGGTCCTGCACCGCCGACACTTTCGCTGACAGTATCATGCGATTCTTCGGCAGGCCGATGTCCTCGGCGCGCGCCGCCGACAGCAGTGCCGACTGCACCATGGCCTCGTGCATCACTTCGCGGGCGCCGCGCGGTGAGGACGACTGCGAGTTCTCGTCCATCAGGCGGGTGAGCAATTCCTGGTCGAGCGAGCCCCAATTGACGCCGATGCGCACCGGCTTGCCGTGCTTGAGCGCCATCTCGACAATCTGCGTGAACTGCGGATCTCGCTTGTTCTTAAATCCGACATTGCCGGGGTTGATGCGGTATTTGTCGAGCGCCTCGGCGCAGCCAGGATGATCCGCCAGCAGTTGGTGCCCAATGTAATGGAAGTCGCCGATGATTGGCACCGACACGCCCATTTTGGCGAGCCGCTCCTTGATATGCGGCACGGCGGCCGCGGCCTCGTCACGATCGACGGTGATACGCACGAGTTCGGAGCCGGCACGGGCAAGCGCCGCTACCTGGCGCGCGGTGCCTTCGACGTCGGCGCTGTCGGTATTGGTCATCGACTGCACGACGATGGGCGCGCCGCCGCCGACCATGACGCCGCCAACGTCCACGGCAATCGATTTATGACGTTCTTGTGTCGCGGTGCTCATATGACGGTCTTTGCGGTGTTCCTAGCGTGAGGGCCGTTTCCGGTCCGCACGCGGACCATACTTATGTCCACCGGGGCGTCAACGCCACTGCGGGAAGGTCCGGAATGGGCTCTGGAAGAGGTTATTTCCGGTCAGATCAGACTTCGTTGAGACCGAGGAGGCCGAAACCCGGCCCCAGCAGCCGGCGGACGCGGAGCAGGGCGCGGCGCGCCGCATAGGCATCATACGCGACGCGGAGCAGGCCGGACAACTGGGAAGGTCCAGCGATCAGTTCGCGCATGACTGCCGTTACACTCGTGCCTCCGTCGGGGCGCATGCCGGCAAGCGCCGCCTCCGGCACAGCCCGATGCGCCGGATCGATGACCACCCTGACCGCTGCGAAGCTCAGCCCGTGGGTCGATGCGTGCCGGGCGACGAGATGCGACTCCATGTCGACTGTTGCCGCACCGGTCTCGACGTGCATTCGCCGTTTGGCTTCAGGGTCGGCGACNGCAGTGTCGACGCCCGCGATGGGCATGTGTTCCGCGCCCGGGATCATCTCCAGGATCTTTTCCGACCAAACACGATGGGTCGGGCGAATCTGCTGCGCGTCGATGATCGATGACGCAACGATCCAGTTGCCCGGGCGCAAATGCGGAGCGAGCCCGCCCGCCACTCCGAAACTGATGATGCTGCGGGACCCTCTTTTGACAGCGTGGTTGAGCGATGAGGCAACCTCGCTTTCCGTGTTGCGACAGATAACGACCACGCCTGGCCCGGACGCAATGCGGGCTTCGAAAGCTAACCCTACGAGGGCGATGACGAAGCGGTCCGCCGGAGCGCACGCCACGTCCAAACAAGCCGGCTGGTAAAGGTCTGTGATGTCACGGCTGGTTGAAGGAATGGCGCAAGGCATCGTTCGGCCCCCCGGCAATTGGGAGGCCCATGAATAGTCCAATCTGTTTCCCGCCATTGGTGCCCCTAGACCAGCTTTATAAAGCAAATTTCATGCCGCGATAGATGCGCCCTTATTTTAATTACGCCAGGCGGCGATACTCTGAGGCAAATCGATCCGACCGCCGACGGCCGCACGAAAGGGTGCGGACACCGATCGCTACCCTGCGCTTGGATTGAGCTTTCCCTTTAGCCGCAACTCGAATAGACGACCGACTGTAGCAGATCGGCAACGGCAGCCCGCATGAGCAATAAGGAAAAGATTCTCGTCACCGGAGCAAGCGGATTCGTCGGCTCGGCCGTCGCACGCAAACTAGTCGAGGCCGGCTTTTCGGTGCGGGCGCTGGTTCGTGGCACAAGTCCACGCGCACACCTCGCCGGGTTAGGCTTGGATTTTTTCGAAGGCGACCTACGCGACCGGAAATCCGTCGAGCGCGCGATCGCCGGCATGCGTTACGCTTTTCACGTGGCGGCGGATTATCGCCTATGGGCGCGCGACCCCAGCGAGATCTTTGCCTCTAACGTCGAAGGAACCCGCAACCTCATGGAGGAGGCGATGCGTGCGGGCGTCGAGCGCGTCATCTACACCAGCAGCGTGGCGACCATCGCCTTGCGAACCGATGGGATGGCCGCGGATGAGACCAGTCCACTGCGCGAGGATCAGGGCATCGGCGCCTACAAGCGCAGCAAGATCGCGGCCGAACGATTGGTCGAGGCCATGGTGGCGGAACGCGGTCTCGCCGCCGTCATCGTTAATCCCTCGACGCCGATTGGCCCGGGCGATGTGCGGCCCACGCCGACGGGCAGGATCATTATCGAAGCCGCCAAGGGCCGCATTCCGGCATTCATCGACACCGGGCTCAACCTCGTGCATGTGGACGACGTGGCCAGCGGCCATCTCGCGGCGTTGCGTCACGGGAAGATCGGCGAGCGCTACATTCTCGGCGGGCAGGATGTCTTGTTCTCGCAGATGCTGCGCGATATCGCCGGCCTAGTCGGCCGCCGCGCGGCACGGGTGCGGCTTCCGTGGCGTGCTCTCATCCCGGTTGCGTTTGTCGCCGAAGCCGTGGCCAACGTCACGGGACGCGAACCTTTTGCGACCCTGGACGGAGTTTACATGGCGAAATACCGTATGTTCTTCGCATCGACCAAAGCCGAGCAGGAACTCGGCTATCGCTCGAGGCGTTATACTGAAGGAATTGACGACGCCGTACGCTGGTTTCGCGACGCTGGATACTTAAGTACCTAGGGCGCCATGCGATTAAATGGCTGCTGGTTGGCCCAAGGAAAGTGGTTGTTTATATGGTGGTTACGCTAAACCGACTGGGAAATGGCAATATGGATTTGGTATAATTCTTGCCTTATACTTTTATTCATATAGCTAGCTTGTTCCAAGGATTCCTGAGCTAAATCGCCACTCATCACGCAGACTGGAAGCGAAATGTTGGATTCGATTAAAGTACCGCGCGACCTGAAGAACCTTTCGGCGGAGCAGCTGCNCGAGCTGGCCGACGAATTGCGCTACGAGACGATCAGCGCGGTGGCCGCCACCGGCGGGCATCTCGGGGCCGGCTTGGGCGTGGTGGAACTCACGGTCGCGCTGCATTACGTGTTCGACACGCCGACCGACCGGCTGATCTGGGACGTCGGGCATCAGGCCTATCCGCACAAGATTTTGACCGGCCGGCGCGACCGCATTCGTACTCTAAGACAGGGCGGCGGGCTGTCCGGCTTCACCAAGCGGGCCGAGAGCGAATACGACCCGTTCGGCGCCGCGCATTCCTCGACCTCGATTTCCGCCGGGCTGGGCATGGCGGTGGCGCGCGACCTGGCCGGCAAAAAGAATAACGTCATCGCCGTGATCGGCGACGGCGCCATGTCGGCGGGCATGGCCTATGAGGCGATGAACAATGCCGGCGCGCGCAGCGAGCGCCTCATCGTCATCCTCAACGACAACGACATGTCGATCGCGCCGCCGGTCGGCGCCATGTCGGCCTATCTGGCGCGGCTCGGCTCGGGGCATACCTATCTGAAGCTGCGCGACGTCGGCAAGCAGCTTACCCGGCATCTGCCCAAAGCTCTTGACCGCGCCATCACCCGCGCCATCGAGCACGCGCGCACTTACGTCACCGGCGGCACGCTGTTCGAGGAGCTCGGCTTCTATTATGTCGGGCCGATCGACGGGCACAATCTCGACCACCTGCTCCCCGTTCTGCGCAACGTGCGCGACGCCGAGATCGGGCCGATCCTGGTGCACGTGGTGACGCAGAAGGGCAAGGGCTACGCCCCGGCGGAGACCTCGGCCGACAAATATCACGGGGTGGTCAAGTTCGACGTGGCGACCGGCGCGCAGGCCAAGTCGAAGGGCGGCGCGCCGCAATACACCAAAGTATTCGGCGAGAGCCTGATCAAGGAGGCGCGCAAGGACGACAAGATCGTCGCCGTCACCGCGGC
>JGI20191J14862_1000608_pt1 | contig 12030 bp, 13 predicted proteins | sample NGESurdeep092012_7_FD_14862 | JGI IMG/M metagenome (IMG submission 14862)
GTGTTTGCCAAGCTCAACGATGCCGAGGTGCTGAAAGCCTGCATCCCCGGCTGCGAGGAACTCAACAAGATCTCCGACACCGAATTGCAGGCGGTCGCCGTCGTCAAAATCGGGCCGGTCAAGGCGCGCTTCAAAGGCAAGGTGAATCTTACCGATCTCAATCCGCCCAATGGCTACCGGATTTCCGGCGAGGGCGAGGGCGGGGTGGCCGGCTTCGCCAAGGGCGGCGCCACGGTCGCGCTGACCGAAAAGGACGGCGGCACCCTGCTCACCTACAATGTCGAGGCGCAGATCGGCGGCAAGCTCGCCCAGCTCGGCCAGCGCCTGGTCAACGGTGCGGCCAAGAAGATCGCCGACGACTTTTTCAAGAATTTTGCCGCGAATGTCGCGGCAGGTAGCGCCCCGATCACCGCGGTTTGAGCGGTTCCCGGCTGCAGAATCCCTTGACCCGGCCCGCGCTGGGGGTTCAGAGTTATTCTCGTTCCAAGGCGCATTCGGGCCGAAATCGGCTACATTTCAAACCCGAGCCGCCGCCGCCCCGGGCGGGCGAAGCGAAAAGAGGGCTTTTGGCCCCGAATTTGGGAGGAATGTCATGCCTGCGGTGTCCATGACGGTGAATGGCAAAGCCGTCACCGGCGACGTCGAAGCGCGCACCTTGCTGGTGCAGTTCCTGCGCGAAAATCTCCGGCTTACCGGCACCCATGTGGGCTGCGACACTTCGCAGTGCGGCGCCTGCGTCGTCCATGTCGACGGCATTGCGTCGAAGTCCTGCACTTTGCTCGCGCTGCAATGCGAGGGTGCCAAGATCACCACCATCGAGGGTCTGGCCGAGCCGGGCGGCGCCCTGCACCCGATGCAGGAAGCCTTCCGCGAAAACCACGGCCTGCAATGCGGCTATTGCACGCCCGGCATGATCATGGCGGCGCTCGATATCGTGCGCCGCCGCGGCAACGATCTGGATGAACACACGATCCGCGAGCAGCTCGACGGCAACATCTGCCGCTGCACCGGCTATCACAACATCGTCAAGGCGATCGCCGCGGGAGCGAAAGCGATGGCCAAAGGCGGCACGCGGCAAGCTGCCGAGTAGAGTTGCCGCCGAGTAGCTTAAAAAAATTCAACGGGAGGAGACCGCCATGAGCGCGACCGGGATCGGCGCGGCGGTGCGCCGCAAGGAAGACTTCCGATTTATCACCGGCAGCGGACAATACACCGATGACGTGGTGCGGCCGGGCGAGACCCGCGCGGCATTCGTGCGCTCGCCGCACGCCCGCGCCAAGATCAAAAGCCTCGATGCCAGCGCGGCAAAGAAAATGCCCGGCGTGGTCGCGGTGCTCACCGGCGCCGACCTCGCCAACGACAAGATCGGCAATCTGATCTGCGGCTGGATGATTCATTCCAAGGACGGCACGCCGATGAAGATGGCGCCGCATCCGGCGATTGCGTCCGGCACGGTCAACCATGTCGGCGACGCGGTGGCGGTGGTGATCGGCGAAACCTTGGCGCAGGCGCGCGATGCCGCCGAGAAGGTCAAGGTCGACTATGAAGTCTTGCCGGCAGTGGTCGACCCGGCCAAGGCGCAGGCGGCGGGCGCGCCGCAGATCCATGCCGACATTGCCAAGAATACAATTTATCAATGGCATCTCGGCGACGCCAAGGCGACCGCGGCGGCCTTTGCCGCCGCCAAGCACGTCACCAAGCTCGACATCATCAATAATCGTCTGGTGCCCAATGCGATCGAGCCGCGCGCGGCGCTGGCCGAATACGATGTCGGCACCGACCATATGACGCTCTGGAACACTTCGCAGAATCCGCATGTGGCGCGGCTGGTCATTTCCGCTTTCGTCGGCATGACGCCGGAGCACAAATTGCGGGTGATCGCGCCCGATGTCGGCGGCGGCTTCGGCTCGAAGATTTTCATCTATCCCGAAGAGGTCGTCTGCCTGTGGGCGTCGCGCAAGGTGCGCCGGCCGGTGAAATGGACGGCGGAGCGTTCGGAATCTTTCCTCACCGACGCGCATGGCCGCGACCACGTCACCCATGCGGAACTGGCGCTCGACGCCCAGGGGAAAATCCTGGCGCTGCGAGCGAAGACAATTGCCAATCTCGGCGCCTACATGTCGACCTTCTCCTCCTCGGTGCCGACCTATCTCTACGGCACGCTGCTGTCGGGCCAATACGACATCCCCTCGATCTATTGCGAGGTGGATGCAGTTTATACCAACACCGCGCCGGTCGACGCCTATCGCGGCGCCGGACGCCCGGAAGCGACCTTCGTGGTCGAGCGGCTGGTCGAGGTGACGGCGCGCCAGATGGGCATCGACCCGGCCGAATGCGCCGGCGCAACTTCATCAAGACGTTCCCGCACCAGACGCCGGTGATCATGGCCTATGACGCCGGCGACTATCATGCCTCGCTCAAGAAGGCGCTCGAGATCGCCGACGTGAAGGGTTTCGCCAAGCGCAAGCGCGAGGCGGCACGGCACGGCAAGCTGCGCGGCTTGGGCTTCTCGACCTATATCGAAGCCTGCGGCATCGCGCCCTCGCAGGCGGTCGGCTCGCTCGGCGCCGGCGTCGGCTTGTGGGAATCTGCCGAAGTGCGGGTCAATCCGACCGGCTCGGTGGAGGTTCTCACCGGCTCCCATTCGCATGGGCAGGGGCACGAGACCACGTTCGCGCAATTGGTGTCCGAGCGGCTCGGCATTCCGTTCGAGAACGTCTCCATCGTGCATGGCGACACCGACAAGGTGCAGTTCGGCATGGGCACCTACGGCTCGCGCTCGGGCGCGGTCGGCATGTCGGCGATCGTCAAGGCGCTCGACAAGGTCGAGGCCAAGGCCAAGAAGGTCGCGGCCTTCATGCTGGAGGCGGCGGAAGGCGACATTGAGTTCAAGGACGGCAAGTTCACCGTCGCCGGCACCGACAAGTCGGCGGCCTGGGGCGACGTCGCACTCAACGCCTATATCGCGCACAAATTCACCGGCGCCGAGTTGGAGCCGGGGTTGAAGGAGACCTCGTTCTACGATCCGACCAATTTCACTTTCCCGGCCGGCTGCCACATCTGCGAGGTCGAGGTCGATATCGACACCGGCAAGACCGAGATCGTGAATTGGACCGCGGTCGACGACTTCGGCACGGTGATCAATCCGATGATCGTCGAGGGTCAAGTGCACGGCGGCATCGCGCAAGGGATCGGCCAGGCGCTGCTGGAAGGCGCGGTCTACGACAAGAGCGGCCAGCTCGTGACCGGCTCGATGATGGACTACACCATGCCGCGTGCCCACGATCTGCCGTCGTTCCACGTGGGGCTGACCGAAACCAAATCGCCGTCCAACCCGCTCGGCATCAAGGGCTGCGGCGAGGCCGGCGCCATCGCGGCGCCTGCCGCGGTGATCAACGCCATCACCGACGCGATCGGAACCGAAAATCTGGCCATGCCGGCGACCGCCAATGCGGTGTGGTCGGCGCTACAAGGCGCCAAACCGCGTCAAGCTGCCTAACATTGCTGTCTAACATTGCCGCGTCATAGGAGAGACCGATGTACAACTTCACCTTCCATCGTCCGACCACGGTCCGCCAGGCGGCCGGCCTGCTGGCGCGCAATCCGGAGGCCAAGATTTTGGCGGGCGGCCACTCGTTGATCCCGGTGATGAAGCAGCGGCTGGCGAGCCCGTCCGCGTTGATCGATCTCGCGCTGGTCGATGGGCTGACCGGCGTCGAACAGAAGGGCCGCTCGATCGTGATCGGCGCCATGACGCGCCACGCCGACGTCGCAAATGCGACAGTGCTGCAGCAGGCGCTGCCGGGCCTGGCCGCGGTGCCGGGCTCGATCGGCGATCCGCAGGTGCGCAACCGCGGAACCATCGGCGGCTCGATCGCCAACAACGATCCGAATGCCGATTATCCGGCGGCGTGCCTCGGGTTAGGGGCCACCATCATCACCAACAAGCGGCGCATCGCGGCCGATGATTTCTTCACCGGCATGTTCTCGACCGCGCTGGAAGACGGCGAGATCATCACCAAGATCAGTTTCCCGATCGCCAAAAAGGCGGCCTACGAGAAGTTCAAGCACCCGGCCTCGGGCTTCGCGCTGGTCGGTGTGTTCGTGTCCAAGCGCGGCGCGGATATCCGCGTGGCGGTGACCGGCGCCGGCAGCAACGGCGTGTTCCGGGTGAAGTCGTTCGAGGAGGCGCTGAAAAAACGCTTCGCGGCGAAGTCGCTCGATGGGCTGAGCATTCCGGCGACGGGGATGAACAGCGACATTCACGCCAGCCCGGAATATCGCGCGCATCTGGTCGGCGTTCTCGCCCGCCGCGCGGTGGCGAAAGCGACGGCGTAAATTACTTCGCAGGCGCCTTGTCGAGTTCGGCCAGCAGATCGTGCAAGTCGAGCGGATTGGTGTACATCTGCAGGCCGCCGTCGGGGCGCTTCGGCCACATCTCCTTCGGCCGGTCCCAATAGAGCTCGACGCCGTTGTCATCCGAATCGCGCAGATAGAGCGCCTCGCTCACGCCGTGGTCGCTGGCGCCCTCAAGCGGGATCTTGGCGACGATCAGCCGGCGCAGTGCGTCGGCCAGCAGCGGCCGGGTCGGGTAGAGAATGGCGGTATGGTAAAGGCCGGTGCTGCCGGGAGGTGGGGGCGAGCCGCCCAGGCTCTCCCAGGTGTTGAGCCCGAGATGGTGGTGGTAGCCGCCGGCCGAGATGAAGGCGGCGCCCGGGCGGGTGGTCGTGACCTCGAAACCCAGCACGCCGCAATAGAAGTCGAGCGCCCGCTGCAAATCGGCGACCTTCAGATGCACATGGCCGATGCGCACCCCGGCATCGATGGTGGGCATCCGCAGAGCGTCTTTCGTCAGTTCGACGGTTTTCGACATGGGGGCGGGTCCTAGGAGCTATTCCTGGGTGGCTGGCGGGGCTTATCGTACACACATGTAAGGCGCGCGCCCGATAGGTTAAAGTGCCTCGTAAGGATCGCAAGATGACCATAAAACAGCTTCCGACCTCGATCGAAGCCACCCTCGACCTGCTGGCCAAGGCCGACTACATCGCCGATCGATCACTGGCGACCGTGCTCTATCTGGCGCTACGCATGGGCCGGCCGCTATTCGTCGAAGGCGAGGCCGGCGTCGGCAAGACCGAAATTGCCAAGGTGCTGTCCTCGGCGCTGGGCCGCCGGCTGATCCGCCTGCAATGCTACGAAGGGCTTGACGTATCGTCGGCGGTCTACGAATGGAATTACGGCGCGCAGATGATCGCCATCCGGCTGGCGGAAGCGCAAGGCGAGGGCGACCGCGAACGGATCGAGCATGACGTGTTCTCCGANCGCTTCCTGATCAANCGNCCNNTNCTNCAGGCGCTCGATCCCGACCCGGCCGGGCCGCCGGTGCTGCTGATCGACGAGATCGACCGCGCCGACGAAGCCTTCGAGGCGTTCCTGCTGGAGGTGCTGGCCGATTTCCAGATCACCGTGCCGGAGCTTGGCACCGTGAAGGCTTTGCTGCCGCCGATCGTGCTGGTGACCTCCAACCGCACCCGCGAGGTGCATGACGCGCTCAAGCGCCGGTGTCTCTATCACTGGGTCGGCTATCCCAACGCCGAGCGCGAATTGAAAATCCTGCGCGCCAAGGTTCCGGGCATCGCCAAGAAATTGTCCGAGCAGGTGGTCGCCTTCGTACAGGCGCTGCGCAAGGAAGACCTGTTCAAGTCGCCCGGCGTCGCCGAAACGCTCGACTGGGCCGGCGCGTTGACCGAGCTCGACGTGGTGGCGCTCGACCCGGCGACGGTGTCGGACACGCTCGGCGCGCTACTCAAATATCAGGACGACATCGCCCGGCTCGACGGCACCAAGGTGAAGGCGCTGCTCGACGAGGTGAAGTCGGAGCTGCGCGCGGCGGAGTAGCTTTCATGGCCGATGGCCGCCTGGCCGAAAATATCCTCTACTTCGCGCGCGCGCTGCGCGCGGCCGGCATCCCGGTCGGACCTGGCGCGGTGCTCGACGCGCTGGAAGCCGTGAGCGTCGCCCGCGTCGGCGACCGCGAGGATTTCTACTGGACGCTGCACGCGGTGTTCGTGAAACGACACGAGCATTCGATCTTGTTCGACCAGGCCTTTCGCATTTTCTTCCGCAAGCGCGGTTATATCGAGAAGCTGATCGCCTCCATGCTGCCAGGCACACCGGCAACTGCGCCCAAGCCGCCGCCGCCGGGCGCGCAGCGCATCCAGGAGGCGCTGTTCGGCGGCCTCAACGAGCGCGTGGACAAATCCGAGGTCGAGATCGACGCGCGGCTCACCGTCTCCGATCGCGAAGTGTTGCAGAAGAAGGATTTCGCCCAGATGACGGCGGCCGAAATCGCCGCCGCCAAGCAGGCGATCGCGCGGCTGGCGCTGCCGCTTGACCTGCTACGCACGCGGCGGCTGGCGCCGAGCCGGCGCGGGCACATGATCGACATCCGCCGCACCTTGCGCGCCAGCATGAAGGCGGGCGGGGCGCTGATCGACCTGAAATATTTGGGACCGCGCGAGAAGGAGCCGCCGATCGTGGCGCTCTTGGATATTTCCGGTTCGATGAGCCAGTACACCCGGCTGTTCCTGCATTTCCTGCACGCCGTAACCGATGCGCGCAAGCGGGTGACGACGTTTCTGTTCGGCACGCGGCTGACCAACGTCACCCGCGCCATCCGCCAGCGCGATCCCGACGAGGCGCTCGCCGCCTGTTCGGCGCATGTGGTCGACTGGTCGGGCGGCACCCGCATCGCCGCCTCGCTGCGCGCCTTCAACAAGCAATGGTCGCGCCGCGTGCTCACGCAAGGCGCCGTGGTGCTGCTGATCACCGATGGGCTCGAGCGCGACGCTGACGACACGTTGGCTTTCGAGATGGACCGGCTGCACCGCTCCGGCCGGCGGCTGATCTGGCTCAATCCGCTGCTGCGCTTCGAGGGGTTCGAGGCGCGCGCCAAGGGCGTGCGCACCATGCTGCCCTATGTTGACGAATTGCGGCCGATCCACAATTTGGAGTCGATGAGTGCCCTGGTGCGCGCCCTGTCGCGCGCGCCGGCGAAGGACTACGATCCGAAACTGTGGTTGCGGCACGTTGCCTAATGGAGAACCGATATGCTCTCGCGCGATGAAGACATTCTGAAAGCCGCCGAGGACTGGCGCAAAGCCGGGCGCGGCGTNGCGCTCGCCACCGTGGTCGAGACCTGGGGCTCGGCGCCGCGNCCGGTCGGCTCCAATCTGGTGATCGATAACGANGGCAATTTCCTTGGCAGCGTATCGGGCGGCTGCGTCGAGGGNGCGGTGGTGACCGAAGCGATGGACGTGATTGATAGCGGCAAGCCCAAGATGCTGGANTTCGGCGTCGCCGATGAGGCCGCNTGGAACGTCGGCCTGTCCTGCGGCGGCACCATCCGGGTCTATGTCGAGAAGGTGACTTAAGTGAAACTCGACATCCTGCACGNGCTCAATGCCGAACGCGCCGCGCGGCGCGCGGTGGTCATCGTCACCAATGTGGCCAGCGGCGANCAGCGGCTGGTGAAAGCCGCCGATGTGGCGCGCGATCCGCTNAAAGAGACGCTGGAAAAGCGCCTGCGCATGGCGAAAAGCGGCATGGAGGAGNCCGCGCAGGGCCGCGTNTTCCTCACCGTGCACGTGCCGTCGCCGCAGCTGGTGATCACCGGCGCGGTGCANATCAGCCAGACGCTGGCGCCGGTCGGGCAATTGCTCGGCTATGACGTGACCATCGTCGATCCGCGCACGGCCTTTGCCTCGATCGAGCGTTTCCCCGATGTGAAAGTGATCGCCGAGTGGCCGGACGTGGCGCTGCCGCCGCTCAATGTCGATCACTACACGGCCTTTGTCGCGCTCACGCACGATCCGAAGATCGACGATCCGGCGCTCAAGCACGCGCTGGCGCGTGATTGTTTCTATATCGGCGCGCTCGGTTCCAAGAAGACCCACGCCAAGCGGGTCGCGCGGCTGAAGGAGGCCGGGCTGAGCGACGCCGACATCGCACGCATCCATGCCCCCATCGGTTTGCCCATCGGCGCGGTATCGCCGGCCGAAATCGCGGTCGCCATCATGGGCGAGATCACTCAAAGGCTGCGCATGAAGTCCGAGAAAGCGGAGGCGGCATGAAATTCGGCCCGGTCGCACCTCACGATGCGCTCGGCGCCACCGCGGTGCATTCGATCCGCCAGGGCGATCTCGTGCTCAAGAAAGGCACGCTGATCGGGCCGGCGGAAATGGCCGCGCTGAAAGCGGCGGGCGTCAAGGACATCGTGGTGGCGCGGTTAGAGCCCGGCGACGTGTCGGAGGATCAGGCGGCCGCCGATATCGCATCGGCCGTGCAAGGCGAGGGCGTGCGCGCCGACCGCGCCTTCACCGGCCGCTGCAATCTGTTCGCCGAGACTTCCGGCGTGCTGGTGCTCGACAAGGACGCCGTCGACCGGCTCAACCGCATCGACGAAGCGGTGACGCTGGCGACGCTGCCGGCGTTCAAGCCGGTGGTGGAAGGCGAAATGATCGCCACCGTGAAGATCATTCCGTTCGCAGTCGCAGGGACAGCGCGCGACCAGGCGGTGGCGGAAGCCGCAAAGACGAAACCGGTTATCCGGGTGGCGCCCTACAAGGTACGCAAAATAGGGATCGTTTCGACCTTGTTGCCCGGCCTTGCGCCCAAAGTAGTGGAGAAGACGCTCAAGATCACTGCCGCGCGCATTGCGCCGGCCGGCGCCAGCATCGTCGCCGAGCGCCGCGTGCCGCACGAGACGCCTGCGCTGGCGCGCGCCATCGATGAGGTGCTCAACGCGGGCGCCGAGCTGGTGATCGTGTTCGGCGCTTCCGCGATTGCCGACCGCCGCGACGTCATCCCGGCGGCGGTCGAAGCGGTCGGCGGCAAGATCGAACATTTCGGCATGCCGGTCGATCCCGGCAATCTGATGCTGATCGGACGCCTGCGCGGGCAGGCGGTGATCGGCGCGCCGGGTTGCGCGCGTAGCCCTAAGGAAAACGGCTTCGACTGGGTGCTGATGCGGCTGCTCGCCGGCTTGCCAGTATCGCGCGCGGATATCACCGGCATGGGCGTCGGCGGCTTGCTGATGGAAATCGTCACGCGGCCGCAGCCGCGCAGCGAGCCGGTGCCGGAAAAGGGCCGCCGCATTGCCGCACTGGTGCTGGCGGCCGGGAGCTCCACCCGCATGGGCGCGATCAACAAGCTGATCGCCGAGATCGGCGGCAAGCCGCTGGTGCGCATCGCCGCCGAGCAGGCGCTGGCTTCGCGCGCCAAGCCGGTGATCGTCGTCACCGGCCATGAGCGCGAACGCGTGGAGGCGGCGCTGGCCGGGCTTCCCGTTCGCTTNGTGAACAATCCCGATTATGCCGAAGGTCTCGGCAGCTCGCTGAAGACCGGCATCGCCGCCGTGCCGGTGGACGCCGACGGNGNCATCGTCTGCCTCGGCGACATGCCGCAGGTCGATAGCCAGCTGATCGACAAGCTGATCGCGGCCTTCGATCCCGAGCGCATCGCGCTGGTGGTGGTGCCGACATTCGACGGGCGGCGCGGCAACCCGGTGGTGTGGTCGCGCCGCTTCTTCCACGATCTGATGTCGATCAACGGCGACATCGGCGCCCGCCACCTGATCGGCAGTTATGCCGAGGCGGTCGTCGAAGTGCCGGTCGCCGGCGAGGCGGCGCTCACCGACGTGGACACGCCCGAGTCGTTTTCCGCCGTCAAGGCCGAAATCGAACGCGCTTAAGACTCGAATCGTTGATCGCCGCCGCGACTCAGCCCCTATCTGACGACGGGCCTGGGTAAGGGAAGGGCGATGACGGACAGCTACACGCCGACATTGCGCGCGCTCGTGGCCGCGACGCTGTTGCTCGCGACCGCGACGCTGATGCTGGTCGCCGTCAACACCGCGCGCGCGGCCGGCGCGCTCGCGATCGGCGCCTGCGGGGCGTTCGGCGAGGCTCACGATTTCCGCACCGTCGACGAAGCGCGCAAAAGCGCGCTGGCGAAATGCCAAAGCGACACCTGCCGGGTGGTGACCGTCGCCAAGCGCGGCTGCGCCGCCTTCGCGGTCGATTTCGCCAACGCTTGCGGCGCCCATGGTTGGGGCAAAGCGCCCAAGCTCGGGCGCAGCCAGAACGAGGCCTTGCGCTCCTGCTACAAGGACGGCGGCAAGGAATGCGTGATCCGCACCTTCTTCTGCGACGCCAAGGGCTGATCGCCGAGCGCCAATGAGCGCAGTGTTTTTGAGCGGCGCGGCCCGCCAAATCCGCACTCACAAGCCAACCAACTGATTTGATTGACATTATCGACGCTTGCGCCGCGCCTCGGTCACACTATACTATGACTGACCAGTCAGTCAGTAAATGTCATGACCACATCGCACCCCCGATCGACCCGTAAGACCCCGCGCCGCCGGCGCGGGGCGACCCATCGTCCGGGGCCGGAGCCGCGCAGCGCGGCGCGCAAGGAACGCAGCGCCGCCCGCCACGAGGCGATCCTGGCCGCCGCGCTCGATGAATTCTCGTCACGCGGCTTCGAGGCGGCGCGGCTCGACGACGTCGCCAAACGCGCCGGCGTCGCCAAGGGCACGATCTATCTCTATTTCCGCGACAAGGAGAGCCTGTTCCAGGAGCTCATCCGCGCCATGCTGACGCCATTGGTCGGCACCATCGAGGCGTTGGGCGCGGCCGACGTGCCGATAAACGTGCTGGCCGATCAGATCGTCGAATTGTTCGTGCGCGAGGTCTACGAGACCCGCCGGAAAGACGTTATTCGTTTGATGATCTCGGAGGGCCGCCGCTTCCCCAAGCTCGCCGAATTCTATTACCGCGAGGTGCTCTCGCGCATCATAGCCGCCATGCGCGCCATTCTGCGCCGCGCCGCTGCCCGCGGCGAAGTGCCCCAGGGCCTGGCCGATTTCCCGCAAATCATCGTCGCGCCGGGCCTGGTCGCCATCATCTGGAGCGGATTGTTCGAACGTTTCGAGCCGCTCGACGTTCGCAAAATGATGAAGGCCCATGTCGAATTGTTGTTTGCACCGAGGAGAGCGCCATGAGAATGAAATTTACCGCCGTGTCGGCGATGGTGCTCGCCGGCCTCGCGCTCGCCGGCTGCGACAATGGCAATGAGCGCCAGTTGCAGGGCTGGGTCGAAGCCGAGCTGATCTTCGTCAGCCCCGACGAGCAGGGCCGTGTCGAAAACCTGAAAGTGCGCGAGGGCGACCAGGTCAAACAGGGCGATCTGCTGTTCACCGTCGACGACGATCTGCAAAAGGCCGATCTGCTGGTGAAGAAGACCGCCGTCGTCAACGCGCAGCAGAACTTCGATCGCGCCAAAGAATTGCTGAAGACGGCGGCCGGCACACAAAAGACCTACGATGATGCCGAAGCCGCGTTGCGCCAGGCCAAGGCCAATCTTGGCTGGTCGGAAACCCGGCTTGGGCGCCGCAGCGCCTATAGTCCCGCCGACGGCACTATCCAGCAGGTCTATTTCCGGCCGGGCGAAAACGTGTCGGCCGTGCGCCCGGTGGTGGCGCTGCTGCCGCCGCAGAATCTCAAATTCCGCTTCTTCGCGCCGGAGCCGCTGCTGCCGGAGATCAAATACGGCGAGACCGTCACGGTCTCCTGCGACGGCTGCGAGAAGGGGCTGACCGCGAAAGTGAGCTTCATCGCCCGCAGCGCGGAATTCACCCCGCCGGTGATCTACAGCCTGGATGAGCGCGCCAAACTCGTCTTCCTGATCGAGGCGCGGCCTGAGCAGCCGGAAAAATTCCGCGTCGGCCAGCCGGTGACGGTGACTTTGCCGAAAGAGGCGCCGAAATGAGCGCGCAAAACGGGGCGCAAAACGGAGCGCAAGACATCGTCATCGACGTCCATCACCTGACCAAAAAGTTCGACGGCCGGGCGGTGGTGCGCGACCTCTCCATGCAGGTCAAGCGCGGCACCATTTACGGCTTCTTGGGGCCGAACGGCTCCGGCAAGACCACCACCATCCGCATGCTGTGCGGGCTGCTCACGCCCGACG